>OFGE01001594.1_pt1 | contig 19218 bp, 20 predicted proteins | sample 1521681 | NCBI WGS metagenome assembly OFGE01 (sample SAMEA3504093, study PRJEB24116) | mouse gut metagenome | biome: mouse gut; feature: mouse-associated habitat; material: faeces | place: Denmark | collected 2011
TGGCGGCATGAGAACGCCAGAAAAGCCGTTTTTTTGATGCGGGCATTTCCTGCAACAGCCAGATCCCGTCAAAGGATATTGCAAAATACTGTAAATTAGATGGAGGGCAGCAACGGTACATGGGGGAAATATATCAAAAAATGGATTTATCTGCCAGGGCATATTATAAAATTTTAAAAACGGCAAGGACAATAGCAGATCTGGATGACAGCAGCAAAATTAAGGACTGCCACTTAAATGAAGCTATCTGCTACCGTGTGCAGGATAAAAAATATTGGGAGTAAATTATATGGAAGAAAAACAAAAGTATCAGTATTGGTTAAGATGCATACCAGGAGTCGGGAATAAAAAGCAGAGAAAGTTAGTAGAATATTGTGGAAGTGCAAATGAAGTTTATGGGTTAACCAGACAGCAGCTGGAAAGGATTGGCGGATTTTCCGGAAATGATATAGACGCCATTTTAACGTCTAAAAGTAACTGGGATTTAAACAAAGAAGCGGCCGTGCTGGAAGAAAGCGGGGTTTCTATGGTGACACTGGAAGAGCAGGGCTTTCCAGAGCGGCTAAAACATTTGACGGACTGTCCGTACGCCCTTTTTTTTAAAGGATGCCTGCCCGAAGAGGGAAGGAAAAGCGCAGCGATTATAGGCGCCCGTGCCTGTTCTTCTTACGGGCGGGCGGCCGCGCTTGAGGTGGCGGAAAGCCTTTCGCTCTATGGGGTGGATATTATAAGTGGTATGGCAGCAGGCATAGATTCCTTTGGGCATTGGGGGGCAATCCATGGGGGAGGCAGGACTTACGCTGTATTAGGATGCGGGGCAGATGTCTGTTATCCCAAGGGCGCACAGGAGCTGTATGGGCAGATCCTAAAATCAGGAGGGATATTGTCTGAATATTTGCCTCATACAAAGCCTGCCGCATCCCTGTTTCCAGCGCGCAACCGCCTGATTAGCGCTCTGTCTGACATTGTTATTATCGTAGAAGCGAAACAAAAAAGCGGATCGTTAATTACGGCGGATTTTGCCTTAGAGCAGGGGAAGGAGGTCTACGCCGTTCCGGGAAGGCTGGGGGATGCTTTGAGCGCGGGATCAAACGATTTGATCCGGCAAGGCGCGGGGATGGTATCTTCTGTGGGGGATTTGCTGGCAGACTTGGGGCTTTCGGGGACGAAGGGTAGGGTATACTGTAAAAAAGAAAGTGAAAATATATTAAATTCACTTGAAAAAGCAGAATTGATGGTGTATAGTTGCTTTGGTCTGTATGCAAAAAATATGGAGGAATTATTACAGATGACAAATATCCCGGTCCAGAAGCTTGCAGATATCTTGATACGGCTGCAGGCAAAAGGGCTCATCGAAGAGTTTTATAAAAACCATTACAGAAAAATATAAAACATGCATAAAGGAGTTTTTTAGTCATGGCAAAGAACCTGGTAATTGTGGAATCACCGGCAAAGGTGAAGACGATCAAAAAATTTTTGGGAAAAAATTATGAGGTGACTGCATCCAACGGGCATGTACGGGATTTGCCGAAAAGCCAGCTTGGAATTGACGTAGAACATGATTTTGAACCCAAATATATTACGATTCGGGGAAAAGGGGATATCCTTGCAAAACTCCGCAAGGAAGTAAAAAAAGCAGATAAAATTTACCTTGCGACTGACCCTGACCGCGAGGGGGAGGCTATTTCCTGGCATTTGGCGCAGGCGCTTAAGCTTGCGGACAAGAACGTATACCGTATCAGTTTTAACGAAATTACCAAAAATGCGGTGAAGGCGTCCTTAAAAACCCCGCGTGAAGTGGATATGGATCTGGTCAATGCACAGCAGGCAAGGCGGATGCTTGACCGTATGGTGGGCTATCGGATAAGCCCCCTGCTTTGGGCAAAGGTCAAGCGGGGCTTAAGCGCTGGACGTGTGCAGTCGGTTGCGCTGCGCATTATCTGTGACAGGGAAGCGGAAATTAACGCATTTATTCCCGAAGAATACTGGACGCTGGATGCAAAGCTTTTGGTTCAGGGGGAAAAGCGTCCATTGATGGCGAAATTTTATGGCAACGAAAAAGGAAAGCTTACGATTTCTTCTAAAGAGGAGCTCGATCATATTAAAAAGGAAATCGAACAGGCAGAATATAAAGTTTTGGAAGTAAAACGGGGGCAGCGCATCAAAAAAGCCCCCGCACCGTTTACTACAAGTACAATGCAGCAGGAAGCGTCAAAGGTGCTCAATTTTTCTGTCCAAAAGACGATGCGCCTTGCGCAGCAGCTATATGAAGGCGTGGACATTAAGGGGCTGGGCACGGTTGCTTTGATTACTTATCTGCGTACTGATTCTGTGCGTGTTTCCGAGGAAGCGGGCGAAGCGGCGAAAGCATATATTGCCAAAGCATATGGAGGGCAATACGCGGCGGAACACCTTGCCGAAAAGCAGGGTACCGCTAAAATACAAGACGCCCACGAAGCGATCCGCCCGACTGATATTACAAGGACGCCTGTGCTAGTGAAAGAATCGCTACCAAGGGATCTGTTCCGGCTTTACCAGCTTATCTGGAAGCGTTTTACTGCCAGCCGGATGAACGGGGCGGTATATGAAACAACCTCAGTCAAAATCGGGGCTGGCAGCTACCGTTTTCATGTGTCTGCTTCCAAAGTTACATTTGACGGCTTTTTATCCGTTTACGCTGCGGACGAAGAGGAAAAAGCGGCGAACAATGTCTTGTTAAAAGCGATAGACGAACAGACAAAGCTTTCTTTACAGGAGCTAGAAGAAAAACAGCATTTTACCCAGCCGCCGGCGCATTATACCGAAGCGTCATTAGTAAGAGCGCTCGAGGAGCTTGGGATCGGCCGCCCAAGTACATACTCCCCGACGATAACTACTATCTTAGGCAGGCGGTACGTGGTAAAAGAGAGTAAGAACTTGTATGTGACAGAGCTGGGGGAAGTGGTAAACTCAATTATGAAAGAGTCGTTCCCTTCGATTGTAGATGAGCATTTTACGGCGAATATGGAATCACTTTTAGATAAAGTGGAGGAAGGGGCGGTTAGCTGGAAGACCGTTGTGAGCAATTTTTACCCGGATTTGAACGAGGCAGTGGAGCATGCCGAGCAGGAGCTTCAAAAGATAACGATTGAGGACGAGGTTTCAGATGTAATCTGTGAGGAATGCGGGCGCAATATGGTGGTAAAATACGGTCCGCACGGAAAATTTTTGGCATGCCCGGGCTTTCCGGATTGCAGAAATACAAAGCCATATTTGGAAAAGACAGGGATTTCATGCCCTTTGTGCGGCAAGGAAGTAGTGATTAAGAAGACAAAAAAGGGAAGGAAATATTACGGGTGTGAGGACAATCCGGAATGTGGTTTTATGTCCTGGCAAAAGCCGTCTGAGAAGCCTTGCCCGCGTTGTGGGGGCTATATGGTGGAAAAGGGGAATAAGCTGGCATGTGTACAGGAACAGTGCGGCTACAGTGAGGAGATTACACAGAAAAAGAAGTAAGAGAAGATCCTTCCAAAATTTGTGAAAATAATATGAAATTTCTTGAGTATTCACAATTAGTATGCTAAAATACGACATAGCTATTTCCAAAATCAGAATATTGATAAGGAGGGTATCTTATGAGTGTGCAGTTGTTGGATAAAACAAGAAAAATCAACAAACTCTTGCATAATAATAATTCTTCCAAAGTAGTATTTAACGACATATGTGAAGTACTCACGGAGATTTTAAAATCCAACATCCTGGTTATCAGCAAAAAAGGAAAGGTCTTGGGTAGCAGTGTTTGCAAGGGGATTGATGAAATCGGGGAGCTGATTGTGGATGAAGTTGGAGGCTTCATTGACCCGCTGTTAAATGAACGCCTTTTGGGCATTCTTTCTACCAAAGAAAATGTCAATTTGGAAACATTGGGGTTTGCCGCTGATTTAAAGAGATACTGTGCGATCATTACGCCGATCGACATTGCCGGGGAACGGCTGGGGTCATTGTTTGTGTACCGGTGTGATGCACAGTACAATATTGATGATATCATACTAAGTGAATATGGTACGACAGTCGTAGGGCTTGAAATGATGCGATCGGTAAACGAAGAAAATGCAGAGGAAAACCGCAAAATCCAAATTGTAAAATCCGCCATCAATACACTTTCATTTTCGGAATTGGAAGCAATTACGCATATTTTTGAAGAGCTGGATGGCAATGAAGGGATATTGGTGGCCAGCAAGATAGCGGACCGTGTAGGGATTACACGTTCTGTTATTGTGAATGCACTGCGGAAGTTCGAGAGTGCAGGGGTGATAGAATCGCGATCCTCCGGTATGAAAGGGACGTATATTAAAGTGCTGAATGATGTCGTTTTTGAGGAACTTCAGAAGGTTAAAAAGCAGAATGAACGGTAGGCGGTTTGATGATGGCAGGCGTTTGTAAATAAATCTGAGAAAGGGATTGCAGGATGGGCTGTAGTCCTTTTTTTTGTGCGCGTAAGGGAAAATATACGGAAGATTAGCAGCATTTTGACAGTTACTAAGTTTTTTTGCTGCTATTTGTAAATAAAAAAACTTTACTAAGAATAAAAATAAACTATACAAAATGTTACAGATATTGCTTGTATATCCAATTTTTTTATTTAATTAGCTTAAATATCTCAAAAAAATACAATATCGTGTAAAAAGTGATAAAAAAATACTTGTCTTTTTTTTAATAATCTCTATAATATAAAAATAGAATAATATAAAATCAGGATAGAAGGTCGGTGAGAAGAAAGTATGTTTTCAACAAATGTTTTTAGTTATATCAACGTACTAAACAAAGCGGCAGATGCAAGCTGGCTTCGGGAGCAGACGATTGTCAATAACCTTGCAAATGTGAACACGCCCGAATATAAACGTAAGGACGTGGATTTTCAGAGCGTATTAAGGCGCGAGCTCGGGGATATGAAGTACATAACGTTAGACAGCAAGGTAGATCATGTGGATTTGGATCGCCTGAATGTTTCCACGTACTATGACCATGCCAATTATTCCTACCGCATGGATAAGAACAATGTGGACGTGGATACAGAAAATGTAGAGCTGGCATCGGAAAAGATCCGCTATGATGCGCTGACAGACTGTATGACACAGGAATTTTCCAGGCTGCGTACAGCAATGTCCAAATAAAATGGTACGATAAATGATGCATAGCAGATGGAGTTGCTGCATAAATTGTTGCAGTGAAACCAGAGGCACCGCAGATACATGACAGAACAGGAGGAGATAGTATGGCTTTATTCCAGGCATTTGATATCAGCGCGTCCGGAATGACGGCAGAACGGTTCCGCACGGATATTATTGCGGAGAATGTGGCGAATGTAAATACGACCAGGACAGAGGACGGTACGCCTTATAGGCGTAAGATTGTAACGTTTGCGGAGAAGGATTCCACTTCCTTTGCAGATCTTTTGTCCAGGACGGCGCGTAAGTATGGTGGCAACGGCGTTAAGGTTACGAAGGTGCTTGAGGATGAATCAACGGATTATATCATGAAGTACGATCCGGCGCATCCGGACGCAGACGAGAATGGGTACGTCTCGTATCCGAATGTCAATATCGTGACGGAGATGACGAACCTGATTGACGCGAGCAGGGGCTACGAAGCCAATGTAACCGCCTTTAATGCGATAAAAGCGATGGCACAGTCCGGGCTTCAGGTAGGTAAGCAGTAAGTAAGGGGCGAAAGAAAAATAGGTTAAGGAGGCATACATAATTATGGATATATCTTCGTTAAACAGTTTGGCGCCTGATTACATAGCGCAGGCATACGGGCTAAACCGGACGCAGTCTTCTTCTGGCGGGAAGGACGGCAGCTTTGGGGCGATTTTAGATACGGCGCTTGGCATGCTCCGGGAGACAAATGATTACAGTAATGCGGCGGAAGCGGCGCAGATCCAGTTTGCACTTGGGGAAGCCAACAGTACACATGAGCTGGCGGCGGCGCAGCAGAAAGCGAACCTTGCCTTGCAGTATACCGTTGCGGTACGCGATAAGGTAATGGAAGCATACAGAGAAATCATGAATATGTCTGTTTGATAGGTAGGGAAGTAGAATATGCCAGAGAATGTGCAAAATATACTAAATAAAATAAACGATTGGTGGAAGAAGTTTTCGGTAAAACAAAAGACGCTTTTAGTCAGCATTACAGCTGTGATTGTATTGGCGCTTGTTATTTTGGCGGTTGTGATGAACCAGCCGAATATGGTTACGCTTGTAACTTGTGAGAATGCCAAGCAGGCATCCCAGGTAAAAGAGCTTTTGGCCGGGGAGAATATCAAGGCCCAGATTTCGGCGGATGGCCTTACGTTTACGGTCAATGCCAAGGATAAGGCCAATGCCTCTATTTTGCTTGGCTCCAATAATATCCCTGCGGACGGCTATGGGATTGAAAATGTGTTTGATGGTAGTTTAAGCACAACCGAGTCTGACAAATCCAAAAAGTACCAGGTTTATCTGGAGAACAAATTTGAAGACGACCTTGCTACGATTTCCAATATCGAAACCGCATCCGTCCGCCTTTCCATTCCGGAGGAGGATGGTACGATCATTTCTATGGGGCAGGAAACCCATGCAAGCGTGATCCTGACTCTGAATGCCGAAATGACGGAAGAGCAGGCGGCGGGTATTGCCAAATTCGTAGCAACAGAAGTCGGGAACAAAACCACAGACAGCATCCTGCTTTTGGATTCCGACGGAAACGTCCTCTTTTCCGGAGGGGATTCCAGTACTGCAGCCGGGGCGGTTAATGCGCAGCTTTCTGCTAAGAGCAAGGAAGAGAACAAGGTAAAAAAGGAAGTCAGGGACGTTATGCTTGGGGCGGATGTATACGATAATGTATCGGTCGGCCTGAATTTGTCCATGGATTTTAATACAGAAGAATATGTGAACCAGCATTATTATGTGGATGATGGGCGTGAACAGGGGTATTTAAACAGCAAGAGTACATTTGAGTCGGAAGCAGAAGGTGGACGAGCTGATGTGCCTGGTACAGATACTAACGGCCAGAATGGAGATACAACCTATACGCTGCCAGATTCGGAGGTCACCTCTTCTTCTACAAGTGAGAATAAGGAAAATTACCTTACGAGCCAGGAGGTTACCAGGAGGAACAACAACGGGGGGGTTGTCAATTACGAAAATTCATCCATTTCTGTCGTAGCTACTTCTTATGTCGTCTATGACGAAAGGGCGCTTAAGGCAGATGGAACGCTAAATGACATGACATTTGACCAGTTTGTAGCACAGAACAGTGACCGTATTAAGACGACGGTAGACGACGAATTTTACAATATGGTTGCCAATGCAACTGGGATTTCCAGGGACAGGATTACGATTGTCGCATATGATGTGCCATTTTTTAAATACGCTTCCGCAAGCGGGAGGGATATCGCGGATTACCTGCAGATTGCACTTGCCGTTTTAATTTTCATCCTGCTCGGGTTTGTTGTATTCCGGAGCATGCGCAGGCAGGAAGAGCAGGCAATTGAGCCGGAGCTTGCCGTAGAAGATTTGCTTGAGAGTACAAAAGAAGCGGAAGAAGAGAGTTTAGAGGGTATAGGTTTCTCGGAAAAATCAGAAACGCGTATCCTGATAGAGGAGTTTGTGGACAATAATCCGGAAGCAGCGGCGTCATTGTTGCGCAATTGGCTGAATGAGGAGTGGGAATAGACATGAGCAGTGAAGAATTGACAGGTGTCCAAAAGGCCGCAGTGCTTTTAATTGCATTAGGGCCAGAGAAATCAGCGGACATTTTTAAACACTTGAAAGAAGATGAAATAGAAGAACTGACGTTAGAAATCGCCAATACCAGGAGCGTTTCCCCGCAGTTGAAAGAAAAAGTATTAAATGAATTTTACCAGGTATGTTTAGCGCAGCAGTATATCGCGGAGGGCGGTATTGCATACGCCAAAGAGCTGCTTGATAAAGCGCTTGGCGGCGACCGCGCGCAGGAGGTTATCTCCAAGCTTACGGCTTCGTTGCAGGTGCGCCCATTTGAGTTTGTCCGTAAGACAGACCCAAGCCAGGTGCTGAACTTCATCCAGGATGAGCACCCGCAGACGATTGCCATGATTTTAGCTTACCTGACTCCGGCACAGGCGGCGATGATTATGGGGGCGCTTTCCCCGGAGGTACAGGCAGATGTAGCAAAGAGGATTGCAACCATGGACCGTACATCTCCAGATGTCGTAAAAGAGGTGGAACGCGTGCTCGAACGCAAATTGTCTTCGCTTATCAACCAGGATTACACGGTTGTGGGCGGTGTAGACGCAATTGTCAATATTTTAAATACGGTAGACCGTTCTACAGAGAAGCATATTATGGAATCCCTCGAAATCGAAGAGCCGGAACTGGCAGACGAGATCCGCAAGAAGATGTTCGTATTCGAAGATATTATGCTGCTCGACGACCGCGCTATCCAGCGTGTGCTGCGTGATGTGGACAACAATGACCTTGCGGTTGCATTAAAGGGTTCTGGGGAAGACGTACAGAATACTATTTTCAAGAACCTCTCGAAGCGCCTTGCTTCTATGATCCGGGAGGATATGGAATTTATGGGCCCTGTCCGTATGAAGGACGTAGAGGAAGCACAGCAGAAGATTGTTGGTGTAATCCGTAAATTAGAAGAGTCTTCTGAGATCGTAATCTCCAGAGGCGGAGGTGACGAGATCGTTGTCTAATTTATTTAAACAGTATAATACCGCAGAACCCAAAAAGGATATCCGTGTCATAGATTATAACCCTATGGTAGAGGAACGGCTTGCCGAGCTGGTGAAAAAGCAAAGCGGGGACGGGGCGGACGAAGAAGGCTTTAAGGAATTAAGCCTGATTGCTGGTGAAGCGCAGATGCCAAAAGAAGATCCCCAGGAAGCCATAAAGCGGCAGTTAGAAGAAGCGGAAGAGACTTTAAGGAGTGCGAAAGAGGAAGCGGAGTCCTTGCTTGAAAAAGCAAGGGCCGATGCCGGAGGAATAAGGCAGAAGGCAATGGAAGACGGGCAGAAAGAGGGCTACGATACAGGTTTTGCACAAGCGAAGGCAGAGCTTGAGGAAGAGTACAGCCGCCGGAAGCAAGAAGTCGAACAGCTTGAGGCAGGCCGGCAGGCAGAATATGACAGGCGGCTTAAGGATCTTGAGCCAAAGCTTTTGGACGCCGTCCTTACTGTTGTCGAAAAGGTTTTCCATGTCCGGTTTGATGATAAAAAAGATATTTTATTGTACTTGGTTGGGAATACGCTTGCAGAGATTGACGGCTACAAGGAATTTTGTATTCGTGTGCGCCGGGAAGAAAAGGAGTTTTTGGAAGCGCACAAAGATGAAATAATTGCCGGTGTCGGAAAGGATATTACGCTTACCTTTGCGGCGGATCTTACAATGGAAGCGAATGAATGCGTAATTGAAACTGATAGTGGTATGTTTGACTGCGGCGTAGGCGTGCAGTTGGGGAATTTGATAAAAGATTTAAAGGCATTAAGCCTGTGAGGATGAGGGAACGTGGCATATAATTTAGACAAATATTTACAACTGGCAGACCGTACATATTTTGACAGGCTAGGGAAGGTGGCGAAAGTCGTAGGGCTTACGATTGAATCCATTGGCCCGGAAGCGAAACTGAATGATTTATGCCGCATTATCATTGATAAGAATAAGGACATTTCCGTAATGGCAGAAGTAGTCGGGATACGGGATAACCGCCTGCTGTTGATGCCTTACGAAAGTGTGGAAGGTTTGGGCATTGGGTGTACTGTAGAGAATACGGGGCATCCTTTGTCTGTGTGTGTAGGCGATGCGCTGCTTGGCCATATGGTGGACGGGATCGGCAGGACAGTAGAACCGGTGGAATTTGCTGGGGGCAAGGAATATTCGGTTGAAGCGCCGCCCCCTGATCCGATGGAACGTAAGATAATAGATGAAATTTTGCCTCTTGGCGTAAAAGCTGTTGACGGGCTGATAACGGTCGGCAAAGGGCAGAGGATTGGAATATTTGCCGGCTCTGGCGTCGGCAAGAGTACCTTGCTTGGCATGTTTGCAAGGAATACCCAGGCAGATGTCAATGTCATTGCCCTGATTGGGGAACGCGGCAGGGAAGTAAGGGAGTTCATCGAACGGGATTTGGGGGAAGAAGGGATGAAGCGGTCCGTGGTGGTCGTGGCGACTTCTGACAGGCCAGCCCTGATCCGTAATAAGGCGGCAAAGACGGCGACGGCAATTGCCGAATATTTTAGAGATCAGGGAAAAGACGTGCTTTTGATGATGGATTCACTGACGCGCTTTTCTATGGCGCAGCGGGAAATTGGGCTTGCATCCGGCGAACCGCCCGTAACAAGGGGGTATCCGCCGAGCGTCTATTCGGAAATGCCAAAGCTTTTGGAGCGGGCAGGCAATTCCAGCGAAGGTTCTATAACCGGGCTTTATACAGTACTCGTTGACGGGGATGATTTTAACGAGCCGATTACGGATACGGCGAGAAGTATATTAGACGGGCATATTATGTTGTCGAGGAAGCTGGGGCATAAGAACCATTATCCAGCTATTGACATATTACAGAGTATATCGAGGGTAATGAGTTCAGTTGCCGGCAAAAGCCACAAGGATGCAGCCGGAAAACTAAAGAATGTGCTTGCAACCTACCAGGAAGCGGAAGATTTGATTAATATTGGGGCGTATAAACGGGGATCAAACCCAGGAATCGATTACGCGATTTCAAAGATAGATGCAGTCAATGCATTTTTGATGCAGGATACCATGGAAAAATTTGAATTTGAAGAGGAAAAACGGATGTTGGAAGCTCTTTTTGCAGAATAAGGGAACCGGAAGGGCATCCGGGCTGTTGCGGGTAAGGTGGGACGATGGCAGTATTTCGTTATAAATTGCAAAGTGTATTGGATATTAAGCAAAAATTGGAGGAGCAGGAGAAAATTGCTTTTGGTTTGGCGGCTGCAAGGCTAAGCGAGGAGCAGGAAGCGCTGCAGAATCTGATGATCCGCAAAGCGGGTTATGACCGGCAGGCGAGGATGCTTGTGGAAGGAGCTATTAATGTCCTTGAAATCAACGCCTGCCGGGGCGCCATTGAAGTGATGAAGACGAAGATACGTGCACAGATGCTTGAAGTGCATAAGGCGCAGCGGCAGTTAGAGGCCGTCCGGCAGAGGTTAAACGCGGTTATGGTGGAACGCAAGACATATGAGAAATTGCGTGAAAAGAAGCTCGATGAATTTAAACAGGAGCTTTTGCAGGAAGAGAAAAAGGAAGTAGACGAATTGGTCAGCTATACATATCATCAGAATGAAGGGTAACAGGTGGTGGACGACATGGATAATCAAAATGCAAGGATGCCGGAAGAAGGAAGCGGAGATAAAAAAGCAGACAAAAAAGCTGCAAAGCAGGCAAAACGGGAAGAAAAAGCGAGGAAACGGGAAGAAAAGCTAAGGCAGAAACTGGCAAAAGCCGGGGCGTCTCCGGAAGAAATCGAAAAGGCAGTCGCAAATAGCGGGGACTACGACGAAGAAGGGGGCAGCCGCCTTGCCGTATTTTTTGTAACCCTCGTGATTGTCGTTATCTGGCTGGCAATCTTAGCGCTGCTGATTAAGATGGACGTTGGCGGATTCGGTTCTACCGTAATGCGGCCATTGTTAAAAGATGTCCCGTATTTAAACCGTATCCTGCCGGAAGAGGAAACAGAGCTTGTAGGCGTACAGGGTACAGAAAATACGGAAAACCCATATGCGACATTAGATGATGCCATAGCGCGGATCAAGGAGCTTGAAGTAGAATTGCAGAATGCCAAAAATGCAGCAAAGGACAGCCAGAACCGCATGGCGGATTTGGAAGGCCAGTCTAAGCAGCTAGAGCAGTACAAAGCAAACGAAGCGGCGTTTGAAGAACGCAGGCAGAAGTTTGACGAAGAGGTTGTGTTTGCCGACCAGGCGCCCGATATAAATGAATACAAGGCCTTTTATGAGGGGATAGAGCCTGCAAATGCGGAAGCAATTTACAAACAGGTGATTGAGCAGCAGCAGGCAGACGAAGAGCTGGAAAAATATATTAGTATGTATTCCAATATGAAGCCGAAGCAGGCGGCGGCTATCTTTGATACTATGACAAACGATCTAAAGCTCGTAGCCAAAATCCTGCAGGCTATGGATGCAGACGTGAGTGCGGGTATTCTGGGGGCAATGAATGCAGATACGGCAGCAAAGCTGACCAAAATCATGCAGCCCTCTGAACCATAAATAGTTTATCCTATAAAGAAAGGAGGAGAAGCCATGAAAACAAATATTGCGGGGATTACCCAAAATATGCTGCAGGCGAGGGCAGAATTAAAAGCCGAATCAGCGGGAAGTACAAAAGAACAGAAGCTGTCTGTTAGTTTTTTTGAAATGATGGGCCAAAGCACGGCATCTTATAACGCCGGTGCGAAATCAGGCTCCGACGAGCTTGTGTACCGTGTAGATGCGGCAGATAGCAGTTCTACGCAAAATGCATACGATGTTTATGCGAACCCTGCAAAAGGTGTAGCTGTCAAGGAAGATGTCCCGCCAAAAGAGGTACTTTCGGAGGCATCGGAAGAGCTTACAGAGTACGAAAAGGAGGTTAGGGCTGCTTTAAAAGGGCAGTTTGGAATCACAGACGAAGAAATTGACCAGATATTGGAAAGCCTGGGGCTTACAATTTTAGATCTGGGAAATATTTCGGATCTGACAGCTTTTGTACAGGAGCTGACTGGACAGGACATAGGCGCGCTGTTTTTAAGCGAAGCATTCCAGGATGTGAAAAGCATGGTAACAGAAGCGGCAGAAACGCTTTGTACAGAACTTGGCATTTCAAAAGAAGAGCTGGATGCCTTAGCGGAAACATTAAAGTCACAAATGCAGCCCGAAGGGGAAACGCCTGTATTGCCTGAAGGGGAAGCGCCTGACACAGTAATATCAGAAATGCCAGGGCAGGCAGAAACACTGCAGGAAGGGGCACAGACACAGGAAATTGTAAAAGAAATATCCCCTGAAACGGAAGGGATTCCACAAAAAGGGCAGGAAGCGGTATCTGTTACTGTACAGGAATCAGAAGCGCCACCAGAGGAAGCTGTTATGGAGGAATCCGGAGATGCCACACAAAAAGAGGGTACTACTGTACAAAAAAGCGGTGGTTCAGAGCTTGGGCAGGCTGCAGACGGCAGTACTGGCCAAAATTCCGGTGAACCGGAGGAAAACCTTTTAGAGCAGGCTAAAAATACGGCGCCAGATACGCCGAATGCAGCCGTACACGCGGCAGTGCCAGAAGCACAGGCGGTAAAGGCAGAGCAGTTTGCTATACCGCAGGAGACGGCTGTACCTTATGCCAGCCAGATAGACACCATGCAGATCATTGAGCAAATAGCAAAGCAGGTCAGGGTAACGGTTTCGGCTGCGGCCACATCCATGGAGATGCAGCTGAACCCAGAGAATTTGGGCAAGATTTATTTAAACATCACCGAAAAAGAAGGAGCTGTGCGCGCCCAGCTGGCAGCACAGAACCAGACAGTGAAAGAAGCGCTTGAGACACAGGTGGCAGAGCTGCGCCAGTCTTTAAGCCAGCAGGGCATTAAGGTAGATGCGATAGAAGTTACCGTAGCGTCCCATGAGTTTGAGCAGAACTTAGAAGAGAATGCAAGGCAGGAAGAACAGATGCGCGAGCAGATGCAGCAGTCTGGAAAGCAGACAAGGAGAAGCCTTAATTTAAGCGAGCTTGACGAATTATCCGGCCTAATGACGGAAGAAGAGCAGCTGGTAGCGCAGATTATGCGGGACAACGGCAACCAGGTAGATTTAACAGCATAAATAGTATAACAGGAAAGGAGAAACGATATGGCATTAGTAGCACCGGTTGAAAACGGAAAAGTAGTTGAAAAAGAGACTTCGGCATCTGCTAAATCGTCAAAAGCAGAAGCCAGCAGCACATCGGGGCTGGACAAAGAAGCGTTTTTGCAGCTTTTGGTTGCACAGATGCAGTACCAGGATCCGTTGGAGCCTATGGACAATACCGAATATATTTCCCAGCTTGCGACTTTCTCACAGTTAGAAGCGACTCAGAACTTAGCGGATACGGTTAGCCAGGGCATGGCCAATAGCTTAGTCGGGAAGTATGTGTTCCTGGATGTAACAGATAAGCTTGGGAATGTATCTACGATTGCAGGAAAAGTGGATTATGTGATGTACGAAGGCGGAGAGGTATACCTGGCAGTCAACGACGGGCTTTATTCGCTTGCGGATCTCAATACGGTAGCAGACGGCGCTTATTATGAAGCGTTTGAGCTGGCAAGCGTTTTCTCGGCGGCAATCGCAAAGCTTCCGTCCGTAAATGCTGTTACAAAATCCGATGCCGAAGCGGTAAAGAATGCCAGGGCAATGTACGATGCAATGAATTCTTACCAGAAGGGCTTTGTTCAGGAGAAGGATCTCGAAAAGCTTGAGGCATTGGAGAAAAAGCTTAAAGAGATTTTGCCGCCCGAAGACGATTCGTCCGGAGACAAGGGCGAAGGGGACGATAAAGTCGATGCGGATGACAAAGACGACAAGCTGTCAGACGGCTGATTAAGCGGGGTGGAAGCATGGAAAAGATCACAAACCGGTTTACATCCATTGAACAGGTTGCGGGCAAGTATTTAAAAACATCCGGGAATGCAAGGACGCAGGAAGAACCCCCGGTTTCTTTTGGAGAAATCCTGCGTAAAAAACAGTCGGAGACGGCATCGGAGCTGAAATTTTCCAAGCACGCTTCTATGAGGTTACAAAGGCGGAACATAAACCTTACAAAGGAACAGAACGAACGTTTGGAAAACGGCGTATTAAGGGCCGGTGAGAAAGGAATCCGGGAATCCCTCGTGATGGTGGATTCGCTGGCATTTATCGTAAATGTTCCAAGCAAAACCGTTGTAACCGCAATGGATCAGACAGAAACGCAAAATAACATATTTACCAATATTGACGGCGCCGTCATTATGTAGCTGGGCCTTAGGGAAAGCTGATATGCCCTCGACTGACAGAGAGGGCAGGCGCGCCATAGATTATTAGGAGGTCATTCATTATGATGAGATCATTATTTTCTGCTGTGTCAGGCCTTAAGACACATCAGACCAAGATGGACGTAATCGGTAACAACGTTTCTAACGTTAATACTACGGCGTTCAAATCATCCAATGTAGTTTTCAGTGATATTATGTACCAGACAACCGCAGCCGCGACAGCAGCCAATGCCGCAACTGGCAAGGGCGGTGTTAACGCAAAGCAAATCGGCCTTGGCGTTACGACCGGGGCAACCAAGGTTACTATTACAAACCCTGGTTCTGCGCAGACAACCGGGGATCCATTTGATATCCGTCTGACTGATAAGGTATCCACCAACTTCTTTATCGTAAACGACGGTATGAGGAACATCTTTACCCGTTCAGGGTCGTTCTTTATTGACGGGGCAGGCAACCTTGCCATGACCTCTACCGGTTATACGGTTATGGGCTGGCAGGTAGATCCGGAAACCGGCAACATCAAGAAGGATACCGTATCCGCCTTGCGCGTGATGCAGGAGAAGAATTTAACATCCCCGCCGGAATCCACGACGGCTGCGACAATCGGCGGCATCATTGACAAAAACGATACCAATGTGACAAGCGATGAAGGCCAGACCCTGAATTTAAATTTCTACGACCGTTTGGGATACCAGTATGTGGCACAGTTTTCCTTAAAGCTGACGGATGCAAAAACGCAGTCTTATACGGTTGAACTGTCCGATATCCTGGATTCGGAGAATAAATCCATACTTTCTGAATATATTGATGGCGGCGGGGATTTGGCAGCGGTATTCGGAAGGAATACGACTGCAAAGAAGACATACCCGATTACACAAAAAGATATCAAGTATATGACAGACGGGGATTTCAACCTGGGGTACCAGGGAGAGGGCTATTATTTTTCCTATTCCACCTTTGATACGGCAGGCAACCCGCTGACCGAATATGTACAGGTGACGGTAGATCCTGCCACCAATACATATACCATTCCAGAATACAGCTATTATGCGGATGCGCAGAGCGGTATGGATCAGACAGGCGCCATTACGGTTCCTGAGAAGATAGGGGCAGTTACAGATCTGTTTGGGATAACGCAGGCACAGTTAAACTCGATTGGCAGCCCGACTGTGCCAACCGGATCGTTTAATACGACGACAGGTGCGTTTGAATATACGACTCCGGCAGTTAACTTTACCTTAAAGATTGACCCTGACAACGGTAACTTCTCTTATGTCGGCATGCAGGGATCGGATCAGGTAACATTAAACCTAGCAAATACCCTTGGCAACCAGTTTACCGATATTGATATTGACTTTTCCTCCTGCATAAGCTCAGATAACGGCGGAAAGAGCACCATAGCTGCGGAAGGAGGCTTTGAGAACGGGACGGTTGGAAAGGGTAAAGCCCTTGGTACTTTGATTGGCCTTAGCGTCAGCAACGACGGCAAGATTTTCGGCGCATACGACAATGGCAACACCACAGTGCTTGGGCAGATTGCGGTAGCACAGTTTGCAAATGCTTCCGGCCTTGAGAAAATCGGCGAGAACTGCTACGGCACGACTCTAAACTCCGGCGAGTTTGACGGGATTGGCGTGGAAATCGCAGCAGACGGCAGCAGCATGACATCCGGCGAGCTTGAGATGTCAAACGTTGATTTATCAACGGAATTTACACAGATGATTATTACCCAGAGGGGCTTCCAGTCGAATTCACGTATTATTACGGTATCCGATACGCTGCTTGAGGAGCTGATTAATCTCAAACGATAATCAATAATTAAAGTATAAGTGTTCCATTTTAACACAATTTGTGGTAAGATGTGTGTATGATTTGGTGACCTGCTTACTGGATCATACACACTTTTACTGAAAAGCCGGAGAGCTGTTTTAAAAAAAATTCATACAGCTTGTAGACAAGTGTGTGAAAATCTAGTAAACTAGTAATGATAGGTTTTTGTCAGAGAAAAAATAATGAAATGGGTAGGTGAGAATGAGTGGATATAGCATCTTTATTGGGTATTGTCCTCGGCTTGGCGATGACTGTCTTCGGTATTCTGTCAAACAAGGCTGAGTTGCTCGGATACATAGACGTGCCATCTGTCATCATTACGATTGGTGGATCTATTACGGGCGTTTTGGGTTCCTTTAAGCTAAGCGATTTTATTAACGGCTTTAAGAGCTTTGCGCTTGTTTTTAAGGAAGATGCCATGGATCCAGGGGAGATTATCGGCAACGTAATTAACCTGGCGAATGTAGCCAGGAAGGAAGGCCTTCTGGCGCTGGAAGAAGCGTCAAACGACATTGACGATCCATTCTTGAAGAAAGGGATTATGCTGGTAGTAGATGGTACGGATCCGGAGCTTGTACGCGGAATATTGGAAACAGAACTGGCGTGCCTGGAAGACCGCCACAAAAAGGTAATCGGTTTCTGGGAGAAATGGGCGGAATTAGGCCCTGCCTGGGGTATGATCGGTACCCTGATTGGTCTGATCAACATGTTAAAACTGCTGGATGATCCGAGTTCTATCGGACCGAATATGGCAGTGGCTTTGATTACGACATTATATGGTTCCCTGCTGGCGAACTGGATCAGTATTCCAGTGGCGTCGAAACTCCGTGCCATCAATGCGAAAGAGATTATGACCAAAGAAGTGATCTGTGAGGGTATTTTATCCATTCAGGCAGGTGAAAACCCTCGTGTGATCGAAGAGAAACTTAAATCATTCCTGGCACCGAAACTTCGGGATGAACTCCTTGGCAAGGACGGTGCAGATCAAGGCGGTGAGGGATAATGGCACGCAGAAAGTCAGAAGAACCAGAATCCATAAGCGGTGGCTGGATCAATACCTTTGCGGATCTTATGAATCTGCTACTCTGTTTCTTTGTACTTTTGTTTTCCATGTCTACCGTAGATGCGGATAAATATGAACAGCTGGTAACCTCTCTTTCTGAGAGAGTGGATATCTTTGACGGAGGCGGTAAAGCAGTAGGAGAAGGTGCCTTTATTTCCAGTGGTACCAGCCAGAAGATATCGATGGAACAGTATTTCAATGAATTTGAAAACAGTGGCAAAGATCCAGATCGGGAAGATGATACTTCCGAGATGTCAGAGGAAGAGAAATACAAGAAAAAGTTGGCGGAAGAGCAGGAGGAGAGGACTCGGGCGCTTTATGAGGAAGTAACCCAGGAGGCTGAAAAGAAAAATATTGAACATATGGTGAATGTCAATATGGATGAACAATATCAATTTGTTCAGATATCCCTGAATGGGGCGATTCTATTTGGGTCCGGTTCAGATACGATCAACAAATCGGCGATTGGTATATTGAGTAAGGTTGGAGATATTCTGAAGATATATGACAGCCATATGATCAAGATTGAAGGACATACCGATAAGATTCCGATTTCCGGCGGAACTTTTCCGAATAATATGTGGCTTTCCACGGCGCGGGCAACCAGAGTGTTTGAATATTTCAAGGATGAAAAGGGACTTGATCCCAGAACCATGGAAGCTACCGGGCGAAGTAAATACGATCCGGTGGCAGACAATGAAACAGAAGAAGGTCGCGCGAAAAACCGTCGTGTAGAGATAAAGATATATACAGATAAATAGGAGGCTGACATGAAAAAAAATATACTTACCATTGTTATTATGGCGTCTACGGTAACAAACCTTGTTCTCACGGCGGTAATGATGTTTTCCATCGTTCCTGCTATGAACAAGACCAATAAGCTGATTGATAAGGTTGCCACCGTGATTGATTTGGAGACAGAGGAAGAAGAAGAGGGGACACAGTGGGAGAATCTGGAGACCTATGATATTGCCTTTGAATCAAAACAGACCATTAACTTAAAGGATGAAGGAGACAAAGAGGCTCATTATGTCGTTATTGATGGAGTTACAGTGTCCTTTAACAAAGAGGCTGAAGATTACGATAAGGTTTCGGAATCAGTAAAGGCTGCTAATGTTTACATAATTGATTGTGTGAAAGAAGCGATTTCTGAGCAGACCATTTCTACATTGGATGAGCAGGCGGTTAAAGATAATGCGTTGGCTAAGATCCAGGATTTCTACGGAAGCAAGTGTGTTGTACGCCTTTCCCTGTCTGGATTTATGTTCCAGTGATGAAAAGTGAGATAAATTAAAGAAAATACT
>OFGE01001597.1_pt1 | contig 19196 bp, 16 predicted proteins | sample 1521681 | NCBI WGS metagenome assembly OFGE01 (sample SAMEA3504093, study PRJEB24116) | mouse gut metagenome | biome: mouse gut; feature: mouse-associated habitat; material: faeces | place: Denmark | collected 2011
AGACGTGGATTACTTCATCACCATGACGGACGGCACGAAAGCCGTCCTGGAGATCAAGACCACGAACTATAATGCAAAAGACCACTGGTGGAAGGATGGCAGGGAGACCGTGCCGGTCCATTACGAAGCCCAGGGCAGGCATTACATGGCCGTCATGGATATGGACCGGGTATTTTTCTGCTGTCTGTACGGCAACACGGAAGATGAGGTCATTATCCGGGAACTCCGCAGAGACATGGCCTATGAGGAAGAGATGATATTCCTGGAACAGGAATTCTGGAACAGCCACGTGCAGAAACAGATCCCGCCGCCTTATCTGGAGGACGGGGATGTGATCCTCGCCAGCGCCAGGCAGTATTGCGGCAGGGCGGACAAGGACGCCGGGGCCATTGTCCTGAACGGGACCATGCCGTCCACACTGATGCGTTATATGCAGCTCCAGGAGCAGAAGAAACAGTCAGATAAATATTCCAAAAAGCTGGAGGCCGATATCCAGAGGCTGAAAGCGATCCTGGCTGCGGAGATGGGAACGAGCTGTAAGGCTGTCTGCGATATGGGCGGGAGCCGGTATACGCTGACATACAACCCGGTCCGCAAGATGATGGTTGACAAGGACAACCTGATGCGGCTGAAACTGCAGTACCCGGAGATTTACGAGCAGTTTGTAACGGTATCGGAATTTCGGACCTTTCATGTAAAGGTCAGTTCCGTGGATGCCGCCTGAAAACAAAGAAATCATCAGAGAAAGGGAAAGGTGAAAATGAAAAGAAAAACATGGATATTGGGGGGCATAGCGGGATTCCTCCTGTTTCTCCTGATAAGGGATGCATTCCGGCTGATACGCATGGGATGTTATCTGGTACTGTATCCCCTGCTGGGCGCTGCCCTGGCAGCCATTGCGGGCCTGCTTGTGTTATGGCTTTTATGGAGGTGAGAGAATGGGTATTATAGCAACGTATGACGGGAAGATCTTCCACAACCCGTCAAATAAATTCTGCATTGTCATTGTGAAGACCGCAGATACATCCATCCCGGAAAAGGCGAGGGATAAAAGACGGTATAGGGATCACCTGATCCGTTTCACTGCTGTCGGCTATGAAATCCCCATGACGGATGCCGTGGAGCTGGAACTGGACGGTGAATGGGTAAACGGAAAATACGGCATGCAGCTCCAGGTGGAGCAGTGGCGCGAGATCGTGCCGAAGACAAAGGAGGGCGTGCTGAGTTACCTGGGTTCCGGTCTGATCAAAGGCATCGGGGAAAAGACCGCTGCGGAGATCGTGGCAAAGTTCGGCACAGGCACGCTGGACATACTGGAAAAGCATCCGGAACGGCTTCTGGAGGTCCGGGGGATTACGGAAAACAAGCTGGAGGATATCCGGACTTCTTTTGCGGAGAGCCGGATGCTGCGCGACATCATGACACTTCTTGCGCCCTTTAAGCTGACACCAAAGACGGCATTGAAGATCTACCAGCATTTTGGGCCGGCCTGTATGGATCTTTTGAAAAAAAGTCCCTTCGAGCTGTGCCAGATACCAGGCTTTGGGTTCCGGCGGGTGGATGCCATTGTAAGGAAGACGGATAACCGTCCCCGTGATCCCATGCGGATAGGGGGTGCGCTTCACTGTACGCTGGACGAAGCGAAGGGAAAGCAGGGGCATCTGTTCCTGGAAAGAGAAACTTTGTGCAAGGCGGCCTTTAAGCTGCTGAACGAAAAGATTCCCCTGCCGGAAATGCGTGTGCGGCCGGAGGAAGTGGAAAAGGAACTGGACGGCATGATTTTAAACGGCTCTGTGGTATCCATGAGAGACAATATCTACCATCCTGCCGTATTTGCACAGGAGGACGAGACTGCCAGCCGGATTGCAAGGCTGCTGGCGGAGGAGAGGCCGCCGATGAAAGATATTTCTGCCGTCATTGAAACTGTCAGGACAGAACTGGGTCTTCGGACATCCGAAAAACAGGAATCCGCAGTCAGGACGGCTTTTCTTTACAACCTGTCAATTATCACCGGTTCCCCGGGCACAGGAAAGACAACCGTGCTGAAGATTATTTTAGAGGTTTACCGAAGGCTCTGGCCGGACAATAAGATTGTCCTTATGGCGCCTACGGGCCGTGCGAGCAGGAGGATGGCGGAAAGCACCGGTTTTGAGGGGGCATGCACTCTTCACAGCGGGCTTGGCCTTGTCAGCGAAGAGGATGAGAGCAGCCGCAATAGAAAAAAAGACGGCCTGGATGCGGACATGGTGATCGTGGATGAGTTTTCCATGGTGGATATGTGGCTGGCAGGGAAATTCTTTCCCGCATTGAAAAAAGGGGCGAAGATCATCTTAGTCGGAGACCCGGACCAGCTGCCCAGCGTAGGAGCGGGAAATGTATTCAGGGAATTGATCCAGTGCGGCCTTGTACCGGTTACAGTGTTGGATGAAATTTTCCGTCAGGCAAAGGACAGCCTGATTGCCCACAACGCACGGTTTATCCATGACGGCAATACCAGGCTGTATTACGGAAATGATTTTCAGTTTCTGCTCTGTGACAGTCAGGAAGATGCGGCGGCAGCTATCATCGAGAGGTATTGCCAGGAAATTGAGAGTAACGGGATTGAGCATGTGCAGATCCTTTCTCCCTTCCGGACAGAAGGGGCGGCATCTTCAGACCACTTGAATGCTGCCATCCGGGAGATCGTGAATCCATTCCAGTCCACGGAGGATGAGGTGCGTATCGGCCCGAAGACATTCCGTGTCGGAGACCGTATCATGCAGACGAAGAACACTGACAAGGTATCCAACGGAGACCTGGGTTTCATCCGGTATATAGATGACACGCCGGATGGGAAACGGATCGGCCTGGAATTCGGAGAGAACCGCAGCCTGGAATACAGCACGGAGGATCTGGTGAATCTGGACCTTGCATATGCGACCACCATCCATAAGGCCATGGGTTCCGAATATGATATCGTACTGATGCCGATACTGAAGGCACACTATATCATGCTCTATCGGAATCTTCTGTATACCGGAATCACCCGTGCCAGGAAAAAGGTAGTGCTGGCAGGAGAAAAGAGCGTGCTGTTTATGGCCATACACAAGAATGAGATCAGCAGAAGGAACACCCTTCTGGGAGAACGCATCCGCCTGTATTACAAGGCTTATGCAAAAAGCGCCGGGATAATTGTGCCGGAGTTCCCGGAAGAAAAACTGAAAGCAGCAGGTTAAAAATGGGATATGGTGCAGAAAATGCACAGGGTATCCCTTATTTATTTGATGAAAGGAGTTTTCAAGATGAATAAGAACGAACACACAGCAACAATGTATGAAAGTATTCCCGCAGTGGCAGAGCTGAACAAGGTGCCGGGCTTTAACCCGCTGAAGCTGCTCCGCCGTGTCATTTCCCCGGATAACGGGGAGACGGTTCTGCAGCTGGACCTTCCCTATAAGAAGTTATGGTTCCGGCTGGCGAACCCGAAAGGGCGTATCCGGCTCAATGCCCTCCGTATCACGGAGCAGATGGCAATTTACGAGGCACAGGTTTTCCTGGAGCGTACAGACGAAAACCCCATAGGCAGCTTCACATCCAGCTGTACAAAGGAAGAAGCGCCGGGAGGGCAGTATATCCAGGCGGCACAGCAGGCCGCTATGGATGAGGCCCTGTCAGATGCAGGCTTTGGCATCCAGTTTGCCGACGTCAACATGGGGGCGGAAGGGAGCCGTTATGGAAGCAGGATTCCCTTAAATGGGACCGCCCAGGGACATCCTCTGGCAGCTCCGGCCGGCATGCAGAAGGCATCTGGTGAGGCAGAACAGTCAGCGGGGACGCCTGCCGGAGGTGTGGTCAGACCATTCCCGACAGCCACGGGTGAAAAAGAACTGCAAAAGCCGGCGCAGGAATCCGGACTGCCTGTTTCAGGCGGTCAGATAACTGTAAATACCAAAACAGAGGAAAAGAAATCATCAGAAAGCAGTCTGCCGGTGAATCCCCAGGCGGATGTCCGGAAAAATGTATTGGCCGCGAAAGGAGCGGAATTGCCTGTAAATGCACCGGAAGAAAAATCACTTCCCATACAGGCAGGCACAGAGACACCCAAAACGGAAAATACGGAAGCCATGGAAAACAGTCTCCCTGTTTCAGAAAGAAAAAGCACAGAGGAAGACACACAGAAGGCAGTGCAGGGGATGATGTCGCTGTTAGGCGGATCAACTCTCCCCTTCGGAACGACTGTATCTTCCGCTGAAACTGTTCAGACCAAAGGAACTGTATCAGAAGGACAGAATCTTCCGGCTGGCGGAAATGCCGCCCCAGCGGTTCCGGAACTTCCGGCTGATGGGAAACCTGCATCAGGAACTATGGAGCTTCCGGTTATCGGAGAGACGGTACAGGAGAAAACAACGGCCAGATATACCCCTGATATGCCTGTGGAGGAGATCGTCAAGCTGATGACTTTTGAAGAGGCCGGGCAGGTGGTCGTGGATACGGGCGTCTGCAAGGGCCAGACTATTGCGGAAGTAGCGGAGAGGCGTCCTCCCAGTCTGAAATTCTATCTGTACGGCGGCTACAAAGGGGATAACAATATTCTCAGGGCGGCGGCACAGATCATGCTGGATTCCCTGGCAGTAAAGAAAGCCGGGTAACGGCGGTACATGGATAACCACAGAAGGGACAGTGAAAGACACTACAGGGAAGGAGGGCACAGACAATGGCCTCGTTTTCAGAGGGTTTCCCGTTCGGGATCATGGATGTGGTGGAACTTCTGCATCTGCATATCCGGCGCAGGCAGACGGACAGCGTTTACACAGACTGTCCGTTCTGCGGCGACCGGAGAGGAAAGATGAATGTCAATTTTGTAAAGAATGTGTGGCGGTGCAACTACTGCGGTGAACACGGCGGGATGCTGAACCTGTATGCAAGGGTCAACAATACTACCAATTCCGAAGCCTACCGGGAAATCTGTGATGCCCTCCAGGCAGGGGATACTTCCTGGGGATATGGCGGTTCAGAGAATACGGACGCTTATACAGGGGGGCCGGTAAAGGAATCCCTTACAGGCGGACAGACAGCTGTGGGAAGCCCCCAGTCGGAACGTGCCGGCCTGCAGGAGATACACCAGACTTACTCCCTGCTGCTTGAAATGCTGTCCCTGAACCCTGCACACCGGGCGCATCTGCGCTCGGAGAAGCGGGGGCTTAGTGACGGGCAGATAGACAGCCTGGGATTTAGGAGTACCCCGCCCTGTTTCTTATGCCGTTCCCTGACGGAAAGGCTGATAAAACAGGGGTGCAAAGTGGAAGGTGTTCCGGGATTCTATCTTCATGAAGGCGGATACTGGACACTGAGATTCAGCAGCCGCACGGCAGGAATCCTGATACCGGCTGTCGGTGTTGACGGGCTGATCCGGGGAATGCAGATTCTTTTGGATAAACCTTTTAAGGACAAGGATGACCCGCCGGAAAAAGCCGGAACGAAATATATCTGGTTCTCTTCCTCTGGAAAGAACATGGGAACCACTTCCGGCAGTCCGGTACATTTTATCGGAAACCCTTTTGCCCGGACCATTTATGTTACAGAAGGGATTCTGAAAGCGGATATTGCCAACTGCCTGCTGAACCGCTCTTTTGTGGCGATTGCAGGAGCAAACAATGTGCAGCAGCTTGGCCCCTTATTTGCCCTTCTGGCACAGAATGGAACCGAGCTGATCATTGAAGCCCATGACATGGACAAATACAGCAATGAAATGATTGCAAAAGGAAGTTCCAAAATTTATCTGCTTGCAAGACAGTATGGAATGGATTGCCGGCGGCTGACCTGGAATCCAAATTATAAGGGGATTGATGACTGGCAGCTGGCGCTTAGAAAGGAAAAACAACAGAAAGAAGGTGAAAAGAAGAATTTACAGGAGGAGCATGCGGTTTTCTGTCCGGAGGGAAAAGGGGCTGTAGAAAAGTCTGCGGATTCTTCCGGAAAGAAGTGCAGGTTCCGTATTTACCAGCTTGTCTTTGGGGAGGGGCGGGAGACGATCCCTTTTGCCTTTAAAGGAATCCGGGAACTGCATAAAGCCGGATACGGCCAGCCTCCCGCTTCCGATTATCAGCTGGTATGCGAATCGGCGCTTTTCTGTCCGGAACACTTCGGAGAGAAAGAGATTCTGGAATTGATACTGGAGCATTATGGAAACCATGTGCCGGAAGGCTACATGGGACGCTCCCTGGCATCCTCGGATGTGGTGGAATTAGACGATGAAACCGGCCGCCGCTATTTCTATATAGATGGCAGGATATTTGAACCTGTCCGCTTTTCTCCCTTTCTTGCAAAGCCAATGAAAGGGCAGGAGGCAGGGCAATAAGCATGGCGTGGAGTGGGAACAGAATTATGGTTTGTCCCCGCTCCATGCTATTTTTGACGAAAGGAGATTTTTATGGATACTTTTACAACTATGAGCATGGAAATGAATATAGGAGACAATCCCTTTGAGGAAGAGGGGTTATTCGGAGATACTGCGGAAAGAACAGAAGAAGGCGCACTGGACGGATTCCTGCCGGTAACAGGTTCGATTCCGGAAATTCCTTTTGAGAACGGAGCGGAACAGGCCGGTTCTCTGCCTGTCCAGGGAGAAACCGCAGAAACCGGGAAACTGGTGGAAGCGGCAGAGGAAAATGTCCATCAGGAAGAAGATGCAGACGAGGCAGAGGAAAACGCCTGCCCCGAAGAAGATGCAGGGGAAGGTGAGGAGCCGGAAGCGAACGAAACTGACGCTGCGGATTCCGCTGTGGAAAAAGAGTCGGAAGATAAAAAGCGTGCGGAGCATGAAGCGGCAGAGGCAAAGCGCAAAGCTGAGTGGGAGGCCAGGCAGAAAGCAAAGAAGGAGGCCGAACAGGCGCAACTTGCCCGGATGTCTTCCCTGAGCGATGAGGAAGTGACCGCAGAGGCCATGAAGCGCGTGGGAACGGATACGGAGCGCCTTACCCGCCGAAACATGAAGGAATGCGTGTCAGAATATATCCAGACGCTGTGCCTGGAAGATCCTGATTTTGCCAGACTGACCATGCATCCCCGCAAAACCATGATCCATTGTTTCCATTATATCAACCGGAAGGCCAGGGAATTTGTGGAGCAGGAAATGAAGGATAATGACATAAAGCCGGAAAACGGTGTCTATGGGAGCGACGTGCCGGATGGCCTGTGTTACCAGTGGGCGGAAGAATATTTCCGTGATCCGGATGCAAAGGAGGATCAACAGGAGGAAGAAAAGTTTGTACCCAAACCATACAGTGGAAAATCCAGCGGAAAGTCAAAACGCACAGAGGCTTCAGTGAAGAAAGGCATCAGAAAAGAAAAAAGCGGAAAGAAGTCTGAAAAAAAGCCCCAGGAAAAAACGGCGGACAGCGGATCGTTTGAGCAGATGACGCTGGCGGGGCTTGCAGGATAGGGGGAACGGCATATGAGGATAGATAAAAGAAAATGCCGGAAATTCGCAGATCCGGGACTGAAAATGAACAGGAATCATGGACTGCTCCATGCGGAAAAGGTGAAATACATTGTAAGAACAGCGGTAAAAAATATCGGAGGACAGAGGATTCTGGTATTGTATGTCTATTTGAGGGAACAGGCGGCAGACGGGATTTTTATTCCTGTCTGGACCATGTTCCAGAGCCGGACAGAGTATATTACTTTATTCCGTAAGGAGGACGGGAGCACCAGCTGGAGCAAAGCTGCTTTCTGCAATCTGAAAAGGGATTATGATTTTGGCAGGCATTGTGCTTTCTATATGGCTGGTGATGAGGAGCGTGTAACCCGGTTTTGTAAACAAACGGCAAACAATGGCTTTATAAGCCTGTACCGCCTGCAGGATGGCATTATGGAGAAAAGAAGAAGGGAACGACGGCAGAAGAAAGAAAAAGAAATTCTTGCAAAAATGAAGCTGGTTCCGGCCCTTCCAAGGAATATCAACCGTACAATAGAACATGAGATAATTCCCCATTATGTATTCTATACTTACAGCAGAAAGAAAAAGGGAATGGAAGGGTTCTGTACTGCCTGCAGCAGTGAGGTGCTGGTAACAGGTGTAAAGCATAATGAACGAGGAATATGTCCTTTGTGCAAAGAGGCAGTAACTTTTAAGAGCCGTGGGAAACGCGGAATGATCATCGACCGGGAAACATTGCAGATATTCCAGCGCATTTCTCCAAATGAGATTATCGTCAGATTTCTTAAAATCTACTGTCAGTATGGAGATGAAAAGAATCCCTGTAAGAGTATCTATGAAAATGCCAGGACATTTCTTTCCTGGGATGAAGAAGGAAAGGCTTCTGAAGAATATTTTTACTACGGTTATGGAGAGCGTGACAGCCTTACGCCCTGGAGAGCAGGCGAACGCCCGGTATTCAGTTATTGGCAGTACAATTTTGAGGCTGACCAGACAGGATTCTTATATTACAGGAATCTGGAAAAGGTGTTTGCGGATTCGCCATGGCAATATTCCCAGCTGAAGGAATTCTATCTGGCGGATCAGGAACCGCTTTATGCCCTCCGCTATCTGGCAGCGTATAAACGCTATCCCATGCTGGAGTATCTGGTAAAACTGAGGCTGTACCATTTGGCTGGAAACATCGCATTTGGCAACCACTATTATTATAATTCGGATTCTGGATTTAATCCAAATGGAAAAAATCTGAAAGAAGTACTGGGTTTTGATAAAAATTATCTTCCTTTGCTTCAGAGTATCAATCCGGGACTTGAACAGATAAAGCTGATGAGGGATCTGGTTCATGCGGGAATGGAATTAAATGAGGAACTGTTGATGTGGTGCGGAAAATTCGGCATCAGCAGGGCTGAAAATCTGCTTGTGCCACTAAAGCACATGACGCCGCATAAGCTGATGAAGTATGTAAATGAACAGTACGCAAAATTCTGTAAAAAAAGCCTGTATCAGACCGGCGGATATTACCGGATGGAGGATGTACTGACCGATTATCGGGATTACCTGTGTATGAGCGAAGGGCTGGAACTGGATTTAAAGAACAGTTTTGTTCTGTTTCCGGCTGATTTAAAGAAAGCCCATGATAAAGTAAACGATATTTCTGACAAAGAGCAGGCTCTGGTTTATGACAGGCAGATCCAGAAGCAGTTTGAAGAGATGAACCAGCAATATCATTTTGTGAAATATGGGTATGCTGTGCTCCTTCCCCATACAGCAAAGGAGATCCTGGAGGAAGGGCAGAACCTTCATCACTGTGTCGGAGGCTATGTAAAGCAGGTCGTAAAAAGGGAGAGCACCATCCTGTTTGTCCGTAAAGCAGAAGCACAGGAAAAATCTCTCTGTACGGTGGAGATTAAAAATGGAAGACTGGTTCAGGCACGCTGTTATAAAAACGAGCCGCCGTCTCCCGCTGTTCAGAGATTTCTGAATGTATGGGAAAAAAAGATTCTGCATGCCCCGGCGCTTGCTGCGGCTGCATAAAAAAGAACGGGTGTCCTTTTGGGGCATCCGTTTTTTAAACAATCATGTGAAAGAAGGGAGAACATAAGACATGGTAAAAAATCTGAATCAGTTAAAAAAGACCTTAAAAAAGGGCGTCTGTTTTGAGATTATTACACACTGCCGTTCGGAGTTTACCGGACAGAAACGTAAGGTCACAGTTGTGAATACCCAGGGATTTTACAGCATTGTACCGGATGAGCCGGACAGTGCCGTAACGCTTTCCAATGACGGAAAGGGTTATGTGCTCTGGTGGAAGAAGGCATCTTTCTGGGAATTTGAAAATGATATCTGCAGTGTATACTGCAGCGATAAAGAGCACACAAAAGAATTTTTGATTATGTCCTTCTGCATCATGGAACAGGAGGTGGCTTAAATGGCACAGAATGCATGGGAAAAAGTGCAGGCACTGACCGCACAGCTGAACCGGTACAGAGACGAATATTATAACGGCAATGCCCCGTCTGTTTCGGATGCCGTCTATGACAGGATGTATGACGAGCTGGCAGTGCTGGAGATGGAGACGGGAATCTGGATGACGGATTCTCCCACCCGGACAGTGGGATTTGAAGCAGTCAGTGAGCTGGAAAAGACGAACCATCCCATTCCTCTGTTATCACTGGAAAAGACCAAGAGCGTAGAAGAACTGGTTTCCTTCGTGGGTGAGCATCAGATTCTTCTGATGCTGAAGCTGGACGGGCTGACCGTCAAGCTGACTTATGAGGATGGAAAACTGGCCCAGGCGGCTACTCGCGGCGACGGAGATACCGGTGAGGTGGTCACCCACAATGTCCGTGGTATTTCCGGGATACCCCAGAATATTCCTTATCGGGAGAGACTGGTAGTGAGCGGGGAGGCTTTCATCCGCCCCGGTGATTTTGAGCACCTGCAGGAAACCCTGACGGACAGCAGCGGAGAACGCTATAAGAACGGAAGGAACCTGGCCGCTGGTTCCGTGCGCCTTTTGGACGGTGCGGTCTGCCGGGAAAGAAAAGTGATGTATATGCCTTTTGCTGTAGTGGAGGGATTCCCGGAACTGGAGTTAAAGTCCCAGAAACTGCGAAAACTTCCGGAACTGGGATTTCAGGTCTGCAAATTTGTCATAAGCAGGCGGAGCCTTACTTGTCAGGAGATGGAGGATGGCATCAGGAAACTGCGTCAGTTTGCCAGTGATAATGATATCCCCATTGACGGAATCGTGGCATCTTATAATGATATTGGTTTTTCCATGTCCTGTGGAAGGACAGGCCACCACTACAAGGACGGTTTGGCCTTTAAATTTGAGGATGAACTCCATGAGACAAAGCTGCTCTCAGTTGAATGGAACCCTTCCCGTTCCGGGGAGATCTCTCCGGTGGCAGTTTTCCAGCCAGTACAGATTGACGGCTGTGAGGTATCCAGGGCCAGCCTGCATAACATGTCTTTTATTGAGGGCATGGAACTAAAACCTGGCTGCCGGATACTGGTCAGCAAGCGGAATATGATCATCCCCCATGTGAAAGAAAATCTGGACCGTGGTGATTTTTCTCTGGCAGAGGTAATACCTGATAAATGCCCCTGCTGCGGGGAACCAACCCGTGTCCATGAAAGTCGTTCCATAGAGGATGGAAAAGAAAAGATCACAAAGACACTGTTTTGTGACAATCAAAATTGTGAAACTAGGCGGCTGCGTCAGTTCGTCCATTTTGCGGGCCAGAAGGCTATGAATATTGAAGGGTTGTCTGAAGCGACACTGGAAAAATTTATAGGCAGAGGCTGGATTCATACCTATATGGATATTTATGAACTGGACAGGCACAGGAATGAGATCATTCAGATGGAAGGCTTTGGAGAGAAATCCTGGCAACGGCTCTGGGATGCGATCCAGGGCAGCAGGAACACGACTTTTGAGCGTTATCTGATTGCTATGGATATTCCCATGGTGGGGAACACAGCCAGCCGCACGCTTTGCAGACAATTTCATGGGAGCCTGGAGGAATTCGAGGATGCAGTACATCATCAGTATGATTTTACACAGCTTCCGGATTTCGGAGATACTCTGCACAACAATATCCATGAATGGTTTTATGATGAAGAGAATCTTTACGTATGGGAGGTATTACAGCAAATGTTAAATATCGAGATTAACTCACCAGGGGACGGCATGGTTTCCGTATCGGAGAATCCTTTTGTAGGAATGACGATTGTAGTGACCGGAAAGGTGGAGCCTTATACCCGAAGTGGTATCAATGCGAAAATTGAATCTCTGGGTGCCCGTGCAGGAAGTTCGGTGAGCAGTAAAACAGATTATCTGGTCTGTGGAGAAAAAGCCGGCAGCAAGCTGGCAAAGGCCAGGGAACTGGGAGTAAAAGTCCTGACACCGGAACAGTTTTTCCGTATGGCCGGCGAATAGGGCAAGGATCTAAAACAATAGGATTTTATGTATGGGAGAGAGCTTGTACAGTTCTCTCCTGTCTTTAAAGGAGGAAATCAAATGAGCAAGAGAACCATGATAAAATTGTCGGCATCTGAGGATTATATTTATCTGAGGACATTATCAGAGGAATACCGTTCCCCACAGGGATTTACGATTACAGATAAAGAATTAGCGGAGATGGAGGAAAAGGGGTATAAGGTTATATCAGATATCCATTCTTTTGCAAAACTGTCACTGCGGAAAACAATGGACGGGACGGATGTTCTGGTCATAAACTTTACCTGGCTGAGCGACACAGGCGGGGGAATGGTTTCCGGAAGAGAGGAAACGGTGCTGCTTTCTTATAAGAAGTTTCAGGAGTATGTCGGGGAAAGCAGAAAGAATCACGGCGAACAGAAAAAGCTGCTGTCTCTGGACGAAAAGCCCAGGCCGAAGATTGCATTCCAGAGCAGCCGGAATCTGAAGGCAGTTGCGGAGAAAAAACTTCTCCGGAAAAAGCTGGGGAAGGTTCTCTGGCAGCATTTCGCATGGAAAGGGAGTAAGCAGATTACTGTTTATGATGATTTTGAGCCGTACAGCTTTTTCTTTCAGGAACAGACGCCGTATGGAACCGGGATCTGCGGAGGACTTATCCTCCATGGGCGGGAGAATATGGCGAAGGCGTATTATGGAGTACATACCTGACCGGAACAGGCGGGAAAGCTTCTACAGGACAGAATGCAGGGCGGGCAGCGGGATGTGCTGTCTGTCCTGTTTTTTTCTGTTTTGTTGAAAAATGCGTAATCCGTGCGTATAGGATAAGTATAAAGCAAAAAAGGAGATGAAAGACTTATGTTAATTGCAATCGACCATGGGAACAAACAGATGAAAACAATCCACTGCCCGCCTTTTGTGTCCGGGCTGACGGAGAGCATTGTCAGGCCCTTTGGCAGCGAGGTCCTGGAATACCGGGATAAGTTTTACACGCTGTCAAACCAGAGGATCCCTTATAAGAGGGATAAGACGGAGGATGACCGCTTTTTTATCCTTACCCTGTTCGCAGTCGCAGAGGAACTCCATAGAAAAGAGCGGTACGGGGAAGAAGTGGTGCATGTATCCCTGGCGGTAGGGCTTCCGCCTGCCCACTATGGGGCGCAGAACCAGTCCTTCATCCGGTATTTTTCAGGCAGGGGCATTGTAAACTTCCAGTACCGGGAGAATCCCTACACGGTTTATATTGAGGATGTGCGGTGCTACCCGCAGGCTTTTGCGGCGGCCGTGACCATGATGGACCGGCTGCTGGATAAGCCCAGGGTGCTGGTCGTGGATATCGGAGGCTTTACGGCGGACTATCTGATGATGCGCTCCGGCCGGGCGGACCTGTCGGTATGCGACTCCCTGGAGAACGGGGTGATCCTTCTGTATAACCGGATACGGACAAAGGTAAATTCGGAATTTGATATCCTGCTGGAAGAAACGGACATTGACGGCATTTTAAAAGACGGTGGGGACACGTATGCCCCGGAAGTGGTCTCCCTTGTGGAGAAGCTGGCGCAGGATTTTGTCAACGACCTGGCAAACAGCCTGCGGGAGCGCATGCTGGATCTGATGTCCGGCATGGTGGTATTTGTGGGCGGCGGGGCAATCCTGCTGCGCCGGCAGATCGAAGCCTCCGGGAAGGTGAGAAATGCCCTGTTTGTGGAAGAAATCCATGCCAACGCAAAGGGATATGAGTTCCTTTACAAGATGGAAACAGGCAGGTGAGCCTATGGGGGAAAAGAAAAACCGGGAGCGGTTCAGCATCAAGTTCAATGAAAATGACCCGTCCCATGATGCGGTGATCCGCCTGCTGGAGAAACAGGGGGCGCACAGCAAGGCGCAGTTTCTTGTGAATGCGGTCCTCCATTACATCCACTGCCCGGAAACGCCGGATATCAGGATTCCCCCGGCGGTGGACAGGGCGGCCATAGAAGAAATCGTTGCGGAGATCCTGGAGCGGAAGGGAACGGGAAAACAGGCCGGCCACAGACCGGATGTAAGGAAAGAACCTGCGGCGGAGCGGGGAACTGTAAAGCAGGAGCAGAAAAGAGAAGGGGAACAGCAGAAAGAAATAGACCAGGCGACACTGGCGCTGATCGCGGATACCATGTCGGCGTTCCGGAGCAGTTAAAAAGCACAGGGGGGATTATTTTCCGCTCTGTGCCTCCCGCTCACCAAGAGCCAGGATAAAACTGTTGATAATATCCTCCAGGTGGCGGTATTGTGCGGGAGGAAGGTCTGAGATTTTAGAGAGCAGGACAGAATAGTCGCCTCCGTTTATTTCACCCAGGAGCAGGTAGTCGGTGCTGATGTCAAGGGCGGAGCAGACCCGGATGATATTTTCCGGGCGCAGGGCTTTTTTGCCAAGCTCTGCGGAGGAGACGGTCTGGGGCGTGATGCCTGCTTTCTCCGCCAGCTCTTCCTGCGTCAGACGGAGCTGTTTTCTGCGGTTTAGTATGCGGTTGCCAATCTGTTTCAGTAAATTGTCCATTCCCCACCCTCCTTGCTATGGACTAATTTTATCTGCTATGATATAAATAATTAAGCGATTATGGTTGATAAAATTCTTCTATGGCATATATAATGGACGGTAAAGGTAAAAATATAAGAGAATGTAGAAAATATAAGAAGAAAGGGAGAATACTATGTTAAATGATGTATGGTTAAAGATAGCCCAGTTCTTAGGCACACTGAACGGGGAGAACGTGAAACGGGAGAGCTATGTGCGCACTCCGGAATATGAGGCGGCTCTGGAGGCATGGAAGGAAACGGAGCAGGAATGGGAGGCATTCCTGGAAACACTGCCTGCAGAGGGGCAGGAAAAGGCAGAGAAGATGAAAGAGCGGCTGGAGGATTTTGCATCCGCCCAAGAGAAGCGTGCCTATATTCAGGGATACGTGGACTGTGTGCAGGCGCTGTACCACATGGGGCTTCTGAAAGAGAACGAGGGGTTGAAATGGGCGGAGAAACTAGAATTGCATCAAGAAGTGCATAAAGGGAAATGATATTCCCTCCGCTTAGAGGAAACAGGGCATCCTGTTTTCCTATTTGTCCTCTTCGCCACCAAAAACGCATAACTGATGCCTGGCACATCCGACAAAGCTCGCAGCTCAATATCCGTAACGTGCTGCTTGTTGGTTTCAATGCGTGTAATTATGCTTATGTACGACAAAGAAAAAACAATCAGCGGTATGGTGGAATATTTATCGACATTCTGATAACAGAAATTTTATTGTTTTAGAGTGATAATTGAATGGAAAGTCAGAGTGTCATCATTATAATACATTTGAATATCACCATGATATTTGCGGACAGTTCTTCGGATGCTTTTCAGACCAAAACCATGCCTGCGTTTATCTGCTTTATTAGTAGAAAGCATCTTCGATGAATCAGAAAAAGGATTTTTCCTGCTGGAGTTTATAATAGTTATCACAACGAATGGCGTTTTGGCTCTTTGGCTTGTGCTGATTTCGATAAAGGATTCCGGAATACCGGATGCTGCTTCAAGGGCATTGTCTAACAGGTTGCAGAACAGGGAGGTAAGGTCAGAATCTGTAATAAAATCCACTGTCCCGCATCTGATATCAGTATGGAAAGAAATTTTTTGGCGGTCACACTGACGTTTATAACGGCACAGGATAGCGCTCAGCATTTCGTTGTCACACAAATGGGCGGTTTCCTTCAGGTCTGAGGACAGCATGAGCTGTTTAATATAGGCGCTGATTTTATCAGATTCCTTTTTGTCATTCAACATGTCAATGGACTGCAAATGTTTTTTGATATCATGGATCAGAATATTCTGATTCTCGCTTTGTGAGAGCAGCATTCCATAGTATTCTGCCGCATTTGCTTCCTTTTGAAGCAGTAACTGCATATCCGTAAATTCTATATTCTTTGTTTGATTGTATTGATAGATTCCAAATACAAGGAGATTGGATATCAACAGAAAAACGGCTCCCATGGCAACCATCCAGTCAAGTGATTGCGGGAGGGAAACCGATTCGCCGATACTTATAAGCGTAAACATAATAAAAATAGAGGTTACAGGGATAAAAACAAAAAGGAAAACAGAACGGTCATACTGCTCCGCATTCTTTTTTTGTTTTTTCATCAGGTGCATCAATATAAAAGTTACAGCAAAAAATATGAGCTTGCTAAAAACCGAAAACAATAAAAGATGATAAAAGTCCCTGCTATTGTTGAGAAAATGAGGGGCGAACCGCTTGGTAATCCCGTAAACAATCAGTTCGCTCGTTGTCATAACAGCTGTCAGTATGGAGGCATGAAATACTGCTGTGTACCAGTTTGGACAGCACTGTATAATCAGGAAAATAAAATTCAGTAAGAAATATAAAGTGGTATTGAACCATACAGATTCAAACAGTGACACGCCAAACAGGATAAAATAGAAACCGCATAACATAAGCATCTTTTCCCGGGGCTTGCGCCTGGCAGAAAACAGGTGGGAAGAGTACTGCCAAAGTATCATTGCCTCCACAAGAAAACTGAAAAAATAGCAGATGATATTTTTCATTTGATTTACCTCGTGCTTTCCAAATAAAGGAGATAGGCTTCTTTAAATAAGCTATATTTTCTTTTGGTCAGGTAAGCGGACAGCCCGGCAGTCATATAAATAAGATTGCGGTCAAAATTCGTGACATGTTCAAAATTGATAATGAAACTGCGGTGTGTCTGGAAAAAAAGGTTTTTGGGGAGAAGCTCCAGCCAATACTGCATATTGTGGACAGATTCAAAATCACACAGGGTTGTATGCACCGTTACTTTTCTGCCCTGTGCTTCTACCGCTATGACTGAAGATGCCGGAAGGGTATGCACACCCTGTTTTGTTTCGATTGGAAGATTGATGGCCATGGTGGTATATAAATCAATGGCGTCTTTCATGTTACGAAAAAACCGGTGGATATCCAAGGGTTTTGACAGGTAACGGAATACATGGAAGCGCATGGCATCATCCAGATATTGGGAGTAAGAGGTAACAACAAAAATAATAATGTTGTCATTTGCCCTTTTTAATTCATTGCCGACATAGATGCCGTTGATTCCCGGCATCTCAATATCAAGGAAAAGGATATCTTTTTCCCCGGTGTCTGCAAGCAGCGATTCACCGTCAGAAAAGCAGGCGATTTCGGGACATTTTAAACTGATGTTTTTAAAAAAGTTCCTGATATATTTTTGAAGCTGTTCAACTACAAGCGAATCATCGTCACAAATGAGTATTCGCATTTTCGCACCTCTTTTCATTACATTTGCTATATATAAATTCTTTTACATTATACTATAAAGGATAAGAGAATACAAAAAAATTGCATGAAAAGGCATTTTTTAGAGGATTTTGGGGTTTGGAAAAAGAATCAGGAAGGTTAGGGTGAATATTGGAAGAATGACCAAATAGAGACAAAACATGTCGTTTGATGCAGAAAGGGTTGAAGTTATGACAGAGACATGGATAATGAGAGTTGTCATTGACTTCAACAGAATTTTAAGGAAAAAGGAGTATGGTTATTGTTATGAAAAAGAACATTTCAAAAAAGATGTTTGCATTGTCTGTGCTTATGTCCGCCGGTATTCTGATGACTGGCTGTTCCGGTACGGCAGCAGAACCCTCTGAGAGCACACCGGCCGGAAGCTGCACAGAGGAGGCGCAGGAGAATGCCTGGAGTGCAGGAGGGGAGGAATCCGGAACAAACCATATCAGCGAGAAGTTGTCCGATCAGCTGGTTATTGACGCGGAGGTGGTTTTGCCGAAAGAGCAGGGATACAGCGTGTATGCGTTGACAGAGAAAGCGTTTCCGAGAGAAGAGTTGGATGTTTTTTCCGGAATGTCGGAAGCAGGCGTAACGGATCACCCGGAATGGACGGGAGCCTATTCCGCAGAAACGAAAGAGGGCGGATACTTTAGTACGGATCCCCTGGGTAATTTTACATATGCTAGGGACGAGGAAAGGGACGATTACATTGTATCTCTGGTGGAATCCGCATATTATAATGCCGGCAGTTGTTCTTTCCGGAAGGAAGAAATACAGGATTTGTCCTTTCTGAACGCAGAGGAATCCGTTCAGATGGGAAAGGAAAAGGTGAAAGAACTGACAGGACAGGATTCGGAGGTTCTTGCTGCTTATGCCCTAAATCAAAAAGAACTAACGGAGTTGGATGAGAAGTACAGGCAGACACAGAACTACCAGGAAGATGCACAGAGAGGAAAAACAGCCACGGTCGATGACTGGTCGGACGCAGATGAGATGTACTATATGGAGTATGAACTGACGAAGGAAGGTCTGCCAATCTACAGCGGCATCAATGAGCCGGGCATATCCATGGCGGTGGAAACCTATTGGACGGCTGAAAGCCGGATTACGATGTTGCTTGATCAGGATGGGATTCGCTATATAGCCGTCAGGGGTGGATTTTTTGATGCCAGCCCGGAAGCAGAGGCGCAGACAATTATTTCAGCGGAGGCAGCGCTGGAAGCGGTAAAGGAAATTTATGAGAATACCATATTGGACTCGCAGGTTACAATCTCCCGGATATGGCTGGAGTATGTTGTTGTACCAGACTGGAAAGAGACGGAACAGTATAAGCTGGCGCCTTATTGGTGTGTGCAGATAGATTCGCCTTCGGGAAACAGCAGCGCCGAGCGAATCAATGCGATAACGGGAGGGAATCTGGCCTATGGAGAATAACAGGGTATTGCCCCGCCTGCTTGGTGCCGAATTTAAGAGAAGTCTGACAGTGAGATTTTTTCTTGTGCCGGTTGGTGTTGTGCTGTGTATCTGCCTGGACACCTGGAACCAGATACCATTTATGTGGACCTCCCCTGAGACTGTGGATGTATACTATTATTGGTGTAATTCTTTTATATTTGGCGGCTTTTATGGTATCTATGTGGTTCCAATGCTGGCGGAGCTTCCCTATGCAGTAAGTTTTTGTGAGGAATACAATACGAATATGCTGAGGATGCTGCTTATGAAAACAGGGAAGAAGAAATACTGCATGTCCAAGGTGCTTACAACGTTCCTCTCAGGAGCTCTTCCGGTATCGGCAGGTGGGATTGCCTTTATCCTTCTGGCAAATTCTTTTATTCAGTTGTTTCATCGGGCCAGATTGCCGGAGACAGAAGCTTTTCCTTTTTATGAATTTTTGTTGCAGGGTAATGTTGCCGGTTATTTTACAGCGGTTATCTTCCTTTTGTTCTTGACCGGAGGGTTATGGGCAACGGCAGCTTTGCTGGTATCGTCATATTTCCCTAATATCTATGTGACGGCGGCGTCTCCT
>OFGE01001599.1_pt1 | contig 19185 bp, 16 predicted proteins | sample 1521681 | NCBI WGS metagenome assembly OFGE01 (sample SAMEA3504093, study PRJEB24116) | mouse gut metagenome | biome: mouse gut; feature: mouse-associated habitat; material: faeces | place: Denmark | collected 2011
ATGTGGCGGCCGAAGACAAAGGCGCTACGATGGTTCGCGCCCTCAAGGACGAGGCGCGCGCTCTGCTTTCGGATCGTATTGCGCTGTTGGCGGCCCTGGTGCTTGTTGGCGTCGTCGTCGGCTTGCGGGGAGGGCGGAGGGCTTTCGGCTGGCTGGCTTTGTCCGCTGTGACGTGTTTCGCGGTGTGCGTTTACTTTAGGTGGACGGGGCGGTTTCCGATACGTGTCGAGTATCCGGCGTGGATGTTCTCGTTGATGCCTGCCATCGCGTGCCTTCTCGCTCTGCCGCCCTCGCCGGCCCTTCCGCCGCAGGACGGCTGCAGCGTCGGAAAGGGTGATTCCCCTAGCCGTCGAGGCGCTCCGGCGGCGACAGCCCTCGGGGTGGCGGCGCTATCGCTGGCGTTGGGTATTCTTACGGTGTGGTACGGCCCTGCGATGAATGCGCGCGCTCTCGAGCAGTTCCAGCAGGAAAGCCAGTTTGCCGATTCTCGTCCGCTGGTTACGGCATTTCGCGATGCGGGAGGCGTGAGTGTCTGGGATCCGTTGGCCTTCGCCTTCGCCGAGCAGGAGTTGCGCTATAGAAGTCTCCCGCCCCGCTCGTTTATGGAGCACACGGCCTTTGCGGGCGGCTGGACGACCGGTTCTGCGCTGAAGGCGCGCCATGACGAGGAGATCGGCGTAGCCAACCCTCTGCGGAGCTTGCTGGAACGCCGCGACGTGCGCTTCGTCACTTCGAAACGAGAGACGATCGAGCGCGTGCGGCGCTATCTCGAAGAGCACTGCGGGGCGCGGGTCGAGTCGTTCGTCGATCTTGAGATTCCCGTGGATCCGCAGAAGCCCGGCGGCGAGAGCAAGATGCTGTATGCGGTGTCTTTTCGTCAGATTAGGACAGGAGATTAGGGGTGGCGTTCTGCGTCTTTCCTTTTCTTAACAAAATGTATCGACAAAGCGAAGAACCCTTAGAGCGCTAAGAGAACGGCTATAATCGTTGAGATTGGAGCGCTCGGCGTCGCCCAAGAGGTGGCCGCTGTGCGATGAAAACACGGTTCAGCGAGGGTATTGCGAAAGAAGGCGCCATGAAAGGCATTGTATTGGCTGGCGGATCGGGCACGCGCCTGTATCCCATTACCAAGGCGGTGAGCAAGCAGCTCTTGCCTATCTATGACAAGCCGCTGGTGTACTACCCCTTAAGCGTGCTCATGTTGGCGGGTATCCGCGAGGTGCTCATCATTTCCACGCCCCAGGACATGCCCAACTTTAAGCGTCTTCTGGGAGACGGAAGACAGTTTGGTGTTCAGCTGAGCTACAAGGAACAGCCCTCGCCGGACGGACTGGCGCAGGCATTTATCCTGGGAGAGGAGTTTATCGGAGGAGCCCGGTGCGCAATGATTCTGGGCGACAACATATTTTACGGAGCAGGGCTGACAGCCCGTCTGCGGGCGGCGGCGGCGCAGGAGCACGGAGCTACCGTATTTGGGTATTATGTGGACGACCCTGAGCGGTTCGGCGTAGTAGAGTTCGACGGGACGGGACAGGCAATCTCAATTGAAGAAAAACCGGTATCCCCGAAGTCCAACTATGCGGTGACGGGGCTTTATTTTTATGATGAGAAAGTGTGTGAACGGGCAAGGGCACTAAAGCCCTCGGCGCGCGGTGAGTTGGAGATTACCGACCTGAACCGTATCTATCTGGAGGAGGGCTCTCTGAACGTCATCACCCTGGGCCGGGGCTATGCCTGGCTGGATACGGGGACGGTGGATTCTTTGAATGAGGCGGCAGAGTTTGTGCGGGTGATAGAGCAGCGGGAGGGGATCCAAATCTCCGCGCCGGAGGAAATTGCTTATCAGAACGGGTGGATTACAAAGCAGCGGCTGGAGGAGTCGGCGTCAGCCTATGGGAAATCCCCGTATGGCAGGCATTTGCGCAATGTGACCTGCGGGAAATACATATATTGAGGTGCGCCATGAAATTTACACAAACAGAGCTTCCAGGCGTTTATGTGGTAGAGCCGCAGGTATTTGGCGATCATCGGGGCTTTTTTATGGAAAGCTGGTCCAAACGGGCCTTTGAAGAGGCTGGGCTGTTCTATGATTTTGTGCAGGATAACCACTCTTCTTCCGTGGCGAAGGGGACACTGCGCGGCATTCATTTTCAGCGGGGAGATAAAGCCCAGGCCAAGCTGGTGCGCTGTATAAAAGGGGCGGTACTGGACGTGGCGGTGGATCTGAGACCGTCCAGTGCGGCCTACAAAAAATGGGTGGCAGTTGAGCTGTCGGCGGAAAACAAACGCCAGCTCCTGATTCCTCGGGGCTTTGGTCATGGATTCTTGACATTGACAGACGACGTGGAGTTTCTGTACAAAGCAGACAATTTTTATGCTCCGGAGGCAGACGGCGGCATCCGGTGGGACGACCCGGACCTTGGGGTGGATTGGGGCGTTGAGGCTCCCATTTTGTCTGAGAAGGACAGTAGGTCTTCCTATTTGAAGGACGCCGTCACCGGTTTTGAGGAGTGGTGAGAATGAACATTTTAGTGACCGGGGGCGCCGGGTTTATCGGGAGCAATTTCATCTTTTATATGCGGAAGAAGCACCTGGAGTACCGTATCATTTGTCTGGACAAGCTGACCTATGCGGGGAATTTATCAACTTTGGCTTCTGTAATGGATGCCCCAGATTTTAAGTTTATCCGGGGAGATATTGCGGACAGGGCGCTTGTTGACTCGGTTTTTGAGGAAGAGAAGCCGGATATCACGGTGAATTTTGCCGCGGAGAGCCACGTAGACCGGTCAATTGAGAATCCCGGACTGTTTCTTCAGACCAATGTGTTGGGTACGCAGGTATTGCTGGATGCCTGTCGGAAATACGGGGTCCGGCGGTATCATCAGGTATCCACTGATGAGGTGTACGGTGACCTGCCCCTGGACCGGCCGGATCTCTTTTTTACGGAGCGGACTCCTCTGCGCACATCCAGTCCCTATTCGGCGTCTAAAGCGTCCGCTGACCTGCTGTGCAGCGCATATCAGCGGACTTATAACCTGCCCATCACCATCAGCCGGTGCTCTAATAATTATGGTCCGTATCAGTTCCCGGAGAAGCTGATCCCTCTGATGATCGCCAACGCACTGGCGGATAAACCTTTGCCGGTCTATGGACAGGGGCTCAACGTGCGCGATTGGCTCTATGTGGAGGACCACTGCGCGGCCATTGACCTTATTCTGGAACAGGGAGAGGTGGGTCAGGTCTACAACATTGGCGGACACAACGAGATGCGGAATATTGACATTGTGAAGCTGGTCTGCAAAGCGCTGGACAAGCCGGAGAGCCTCATTACTTATGTCGCTGACCGCAAAGGGCATGATATGCGGTACGCGATTGATCCCAGCTTTATCCATGAGAAATTAGGCTGGCTGCCTCAGACCCGGTTTGAGGATGGAATCCAGAGGACCATCCGCTGGTACCTGGACAATCGGCCCTGGTGGGAGGAGATCGTCAGCGGGGAATATCAGAGCTATTATGAACGGATGTATGGAGATAGATAAACCGCGTATCGCTATCCTCATGGCGGTATATGAGCCTAGAATGGACTGGCTGCGGGAGCAGTTGGAGAGCCTTGAGGCCCAGACCTATTCAAATCTGAGGCTGTATATCCGCGACGACTGCTCGCCTACGGTGCCCTTCGCGGAGATTGAGCGGTGCGTGGAAGCGTGTATCCACAGCTTCCCGTGGACAATCACGCGCAACGAGGAGAACCTCGGCTCCAACGGGACATTCCAGCGCCTCACGGAAGAGGCGGAAGGCGAGTATTTCGCCTACTGCGACCAGGACGATATCTGGCTGCCGGAAAAGCTGACGGTATTGCGGGAAGAGCTGGAGAGGAGCGGAGCTCTGCTGGTTTGCTCGGATATGTTCATCATCGACGGAAACGGGAAACAGACGGCAGATAGCATCACGAAGGTACGCCGCCGTCATGTGTTCCGCTCGGGGATGGGACTTGCCGAAGGGCTTCTGATCTCAAATTTTGTCACAGGGTGCACAATGCTGGTGCGTGCTGAGTCCGCTCGAAAGGCTGTCCCATTCTGTCCTCATATGGTCCATGACCACTATATCGCGCTGTGCTGCGCGGCGGCTGGCGAGATTCGGTCCCTTTCTCGGCCGCTGATTCGGTATCGAATACACGGCGGGAATCAGACGGGGTTGATGGCTGGGGTGACAGGAAGAAAAAGCTATCAGCAAATTCGGATTGATTTGCCGCTGGAGAAATTTCGATGGCTGGAACGCGAATTCCCATATCGGGAATCCCTGAAAGAGGCGATTAGACAACGCCGTCTGTGGTTGGAAGCTCGACAGCAGAATTGGGCCACGGGAAAAGGCAAGCAGCTTGTTTGGAAATGCCGGCAGTTCAGTCCGCTTGCCGCATTGTTTGAAGTGGCGCTGCGATGGCTGCCAGAGCCAGCCATTCGCTGGGTCATATGGTTGGTTCGAAAGAACATCATATGAGCGTTATCTCGGAAGGAGAGGCACATGAGGGTATTGGTAACTGGCGCTTGCGGGCAGCTTGGATATGCCGTATCCCAGGAATTGGCGGTGCGCGAGACCGAGTATCTGGGATTATCCGCCCGGGAAATGGACGTTACAGATCGAGCGGCGGTTCAAAAAAGACTGCTGTCGTACAGGCCGAACGTGGTAATTAATTGTGCCGCTTATACCAAAGTCGACCAGGCGGAGGACAAAGCCGGAGAGTGCTGGGCCGTGAACGTAGATGGTGTTCGAAACCTGGCGGAAGGCTGCGGGAAGATTGGCGCGAAACTGGTGCACCTTTCTACGGACTATGTTTTTTCCGGCGAGGGGGACCGGCCCTATGAACCGGATGATTGTGTCAAACCTCTATGCGTGTATGGACAAAGCAAGCTGGCGGGAGAGCTGGCGGTGCGGTCCTTTTTGAAAGAGTCTTTCATTGTTCGCACCTCCTGGGCATTCGGAAAAAGTGAAACTAATTTTGTAAGAACCATGCTCAGGCTGGCGGACTGTAGAGCAGAGTTGGATGTGGTGTGCGACCAGATTGGCAGCCCGACATATACGGTGGATCTGGCATCTCTGCTGTGCGATATGGCGGAGACAGAAAAATATGGAGTGTATCACGCAACGAACGAGGGTGTGTGCTCCAGAGCGGAGCTTGCCCGCGAGATTTTTCTGCAGGCGGGGAAACAGGTCCATATCAACGCGGTACCTACCAGCCAGTATCCGGACCGGGCACGGCGGCCGCTGAATTCCAGGATGAGCAAGGAAAAGCTGAAGCAGATGGGCTTCAGCAGGCTTCCGCCTTGGCAGGATGCTCTGGCAAGATATTTAAAGGAGATAAACGGATATTCAGGGTGTAGAGCATAAAAGCCGGCTTTCCGCGTTGCGGGTGGCCATCGTAAGTAAGGAGAGAACATATGAGGATACTGGTGACCGGGGCCGGTGGGTACATCGGCAGATATGTGGTAAGTGCGCTGTGCGACAGAGACGCGGATGTGGTCGCGGTGGATTTCCGGACAGAGGGGATAGACAGCCGGGCAGCTGCTGTGTCTTGTGATATTTTCAGCGGAAAAAAGGATCTCTATCAGGAGTTTGGGTGTCCTGATGCCTGTCTCCATATGGCTTGGCGGGACGGGTTCATTCATGATTCCGACGCGCATATGTCGGACCTGTCAAAGCACTATGCGTTCCTGCGCGACATGATTGATGGGGGATTAAAGCATTTGGCTGTGATGGGAACCATGCATGAGGTCGGCTACTGGGAGGGCGCGATTGATGAGGATACCCCATGTAACCCTCAGAGTATGTATGGGATTGCGAAGGATGCCCTGCGGCGCGGTATGACCTTGACAGCCAAGCAAAAGGGAATCTGCCTGCAATGGCTCAGAGCCTATTACATATTGGGAGACGATTTGCGCAGCCACTCCATTTTCACCAAAATATGCCAGGCGGAGGAGGCGGGACAGGAGTCTTTCCCGTTTACGTCCGGCAGGAACCTCTATGATTTCATCACGGTGGACGAGCTCGCCCGCCAGATTGCGGCCTGTGTGACGCAGACTGAGGCGGCGGGCGTCATCAATTGCTGCACGGGGCATCCGGTGAGCTTGGCGGAAAAGGTGGAGGACTTCATTAAAGAGCGCGGGTACTCTATCCGCCTTGACTACGGTGCTTTCCCAGACAGGCCCTATGACTCTCCCGGGGTGTGGGGTAACGCAGAAAAAATTCGAAAGATTATGCAAATATCAAAAGGTTAAGGATGAGAAATGCGATGAGGTTGGATCAGGATGGAGTTTAAACGTTACGGGATTAAAGACCGGCCAAACAAAGCCTTTGTTCGTCAATTTACCCCCCCGGGGGGGGCTCCGGAACGAAAAAATGGTAAAAATGACGACACATTCCGAAGCTATCAATTGGATTTTTTTAAATTCATTCTTGCCATATATGTTTTCATAAGTCATACACAGTGTTTTGTTGGCGAAAATACCAGGATTAAATTGCCAGCAAATATAGGAGGAGATTCGGTCCACGTATTTTTTATCATCTCTGGAATGCTAATGGCCAACAGTATCTATAAACATTATTCAGATCAATATATTTCCCAACCGGGAAAAGGCGCTATGACTTTTTTGATGAGTAAAGTCAAAAGTATGTTGCCGCAAAGCATGGCGGCGTTGTTGATTTCATTCAGCGTCCTTTCTATCTGCGTTTATAAGGATTTGAATGCGATATTGTACAATTTAACAACTATTTTCCCGGAGATGTTTTTTATCAACCAAGCAGGCATGGATATTCGCTTTAATCCACCTATGTGGTATGTTTCCGCCATGCTGATTTGTATGCTTCCGATGGCGTATTTGCTGATAAAGAAAAGCGACTTTATGCTGTACGTATGTGCTCCATTAAGTGCCGTGATATCGCTGGGAGTTATGTGCATGGCAAACGATTATGGATGGTCATATATATTTGTCAACGTAATAATTAATGTTCATTATGAAGGGCTGATCCGAGCCCTGGCAGGATTAAACTTTGGAATATGTGCCTATACAATTTACTCCAAAATCTGTGAGGATGATAAATTACCAAATGTATTCTATACATTTTTAGAGGTTGTTTTATATTGCTTGTTCTTTGTTGTGACGCTATTTTTCGATAATAGCCTTATTGCTAGAAATGTCATGTCTGTGTTGCTGACAGTGCCAATCACAGTTGCCATAACGTTCAGCGGTAAGAGCAATGTCAGCAAACTATTTAGGTTTCGATGGATGAGGTATTTTTCGCCTATATCATTTGATATTTTTCTCAATCATTGGGCCGCGCGTGTAATTGTTGAGAATGTGTTTCCAGCACGTAGTTATAAATTTTCCGTCATGATAATGGCCTTGCTAACGATTCTTTTCAGTATGATTAACCATTTGATTGTAAAATTATGTAACTTAGTGGTAAAAAAATATGTTTTTGAAGCAACTAAAAAGGAGGGACTTGGATGAAAGCTTATGAAATTGATCTGAAGAAGCTTAAACGCTATGCAATCAAAGACCGGTTAAACAAAGTCTCTGTTCGTCAATTTGCCCCCCCCCCCCCGATCGCGGGCCAAAAAATTGGTGAAAATGACAGTATCATAACTTTGTTCCCTGATATGCTGATCGCGAGAGACCTCAAAGAGGTAGTGAGATTGGTGGGAGAAGCAAGGCGAAAAGACCGTGCTGTGATATTTGCCATGGGCGGGCATGTCATCAAGTGCGGTTTAGGGGATATCATCATTGATTTGATGCGGCGTGGTATTATCTCTGCCATCGTGATGAATGGCGCGGCGTCTATCCATGACTTTGAGATCGCGATGATCGGCGAGACCAGTGAAAATGTTCAGGCGGTACTCGGGGAGGGGGCGTTCGGCATGGCGGAGGAAACTGGCCGGATGCACAATGAGGCGGTCAAGGCGGCGTACGAGACCAATACAGGTCTTGGCTCTTCACTCGGCGGATATATTGCGAAAAATCATTTTGCGTATCGAGATCATAGCATTCTGTATGCGGCGCATCAGCTGGGTGTTCCAGTGTTCGTCGCTGTGGCCATCGGTGATGATATCACTCATATGCACCCGGAGGCGTCCGGAGCCGCGATAGGTTCTGCTGCGCATCACGACTTCCTTTCGTTCGCGTCTATATTGCCGAACTGCGGCCAGGGTGGAGTTTATTTTAATATCGGATCGGCGGTTATCCTGCCGGAGTATTTTTTGAAGGCTTTTTCTATTGTTCAGAATCTCGGATACGATATGAAGGGCCTCAACACGGTTAATATGGATATGCAGATCCATTATAGACCGGCTACCAATGTCGTAAAACGTCCCGCGTCGTGCGGCGGGAAGGGGTTTAACCTCATTGGAACACACGAAATATTAGTCCCAATCCTTGCGAATGCCATTGTCACAGAAATAGAGGGATTCACTTGAGAAATCTATCAGCGCTTAAAAACCAATCAGTACTTGTCGTTGGCGACATCATGGTAGATAAATATATCTTTGGGACCGTTGAGCGCATTTCCCCAGAGGCGCCTGTGCCTGTTTTGCTGCAAAGCGAAGTCAAATGCAGACTTGGAGGCGCGGGCAATGTGATCGCCAATGTCACAAGCCTGGGCGCGAAGGTCCGGGCCCTCGTGCGTGTGGGGAAGGATGCGGGCGGAGAGTTCGTAAGGGAGAGCCTGCGCAATCTGGATGTTGATGACCGCTATATTGTCACCAGCGGGAGAACAATTGTGAAAACTCGTGTGGCAGCCTGTAACCAGCAGTTTATTAGAATTGATGAAGAGTTGATTGTCACTCCTTCTGAGCAGGAGATCGGGCAGATCAATCAGGCCATCGATACTGTTCTCCGGGATATCACAGTGGTCATCATCTCGGACTACGCAAAAGGGTTTGTCACAGAGGAGCTATCTCAAGTTATTATTCAGGCAGCCCGAGCGCGAGATATTCCTGTGCTGGTCGATCCGAAAGGGAAAGATGCGTCGAAATATAGAGGCGCGACAGCCGTCACACCCAACAGTAAAGAATTTCTTGACTTGACAGGCCTGTCCACCATGCCGGATGAGGCTGGAATTGAAGCGGCTGCACTGCGTCTGTGCCGAGAGCATGATTTGCGCTACTTGATTTGTACTCGTTCTGAAAAAGGAATCTCTGTTATTGACGCGGTCGCAGAAGAAAAGAAGGATTATTCAGCAGTTGTCAAAGAAGTGGTTGATGTCACTGGTGCCGGCGACACAGTGGTGGCGAGTATTGCATTGGCAACGGGGGCCGGGTTTGCTATCAGCGAGTGTGTTCAAATTGCAAATGTTGCAGCGTCCATCGTGATTTCCCGGTTTGGAGCCGCGCAGGTGTCGATTAAGGAACTGAGCCAGGTAATGGAGCAGCCGGTGAAAAGATCGTATGATCTGGATACTGTGCTTGAACAGATCGAATGCTTGAAGGATTGCGGGAAACGGATTGTGTTCACAAATGGATGTTTTGATCTTGTCCATGCGGGACATATCAGCAGCTTCCGGCAGGCCAAGAGCTTTGGAGATATTTTGGTCGTAGGTGTGAATTCGGACGAATCCGTCCGCCGCCTGAAAGGACAGTCGCGGCCTATCGTCGATCTGAAGAACCGTATATCCCTTTTGTCCGCGATTGAGTGTGTGGACTTCGTTGTTCCATTTTATGAGGATACTCCGCAGGCATTGATTGAAAGGGTAAGGCCGGATGTATTGGTCAAGGGCATGGACTGGAAGGGAAAAGAAGTGGCTGGTAGCGAGTATGTACGTTCTTACGGCGGCCGGATTGAGTTCATCGAATTAGAGCAGGGATTGTCTACGACGTCGATTGTACATAAGATAAAATGTTCGGTAGATTGAGGTGTTTAGCCGTGAAAGGTTTTTTGAGGCGAGTGAAAGGACTCCTGCATAAAGGAAACAGAGCATCGCGACTGTTTTGGCGGTACGTAATCCTGACCAAGCTGCATTTTTGGAATTATCACTCCAGAAAAGCCATTATGTTCCGGCTGGATCTCATCGGCGATTGTACGATGTTTACAAGCGCGGCAAAAGCGATCCGTGAATTTTATCGGGATCGCGAAATGACGTTGGTCTGCCTTACCATTTCGGCGCCTGTTTTTGAACGGCTCGGAATATTTGACAGGATCATAACGGTGGACTTCCGGCCCCATGATATTGATTTCAAGAAATTGAAGGTCCTGATTGATGAGCTTCGCAAGGACAGCTACGATTTGCTCTTGCAGCCACAGATCTCAAAATATCCCCTGGCGGATATTTTGGGGGCGGCGGTTAAGTGCAACAGACGGATTGCAATCGAGACAAAACCTGGAAACAGCAATGCGGGTTGGGTGCGCATGGTGGACTTTCTATATGACAAGCAAATCCCCTACCCCCGCGGCATTGTGAGTGAATTTGACTATTATGGCGCTTTTGTGCGGGGCCTTGGATATTCAGGGTATAAGACGGAGTGTCCCAGCCTTGTCTATCAAGAGCAGCACTTTATAGAAGGAAACTATTATGTGCTTTATCCGGGCGGTTCCCTGAGTCAAAAGTTTTGGCCGGCCCGCTGCTTCGCACAGATTGCCGACCATATTTATGAACGGACTGGTTTGGTGGCTGTGATTTTAGGTGTTGCCAGTGAGCAATGGGTGTCAGACCAGCTGAAGGGATATCTCAAGCCTCAGACCGCCATGTCTGTGGTGGATCTGACTGGGAGGACTTCCATATCCGATGTGATTGATATTATAGGCAACGCGACAATGGTGGTGACAAACGACACCAGCGGCGTGCATATAGCTTGTGCGACACAAACTCCGTCAGTGGCAATTGTAGGCGGATGGCACCTTGGCCGGTTCCTTCCGTACCACATTGAGGATGTTAGGCCGGATGACCATCTTCCCCTTGTGGCATATACCAAAATGCCTTGCTTCTATTGTGATTGGCAGTGGGATATTGTCGGGCAGAGGAATGAGGAGTGCCTAAGACGTTTGAAGTGCGGCGAACCCAGCGAATGTATTGAGAAAGTGACCTATGAACAAATGCGGGACCTGGTCGATCAAGTTCTTGAGGATGAAAAGCTATGCTGAGAGCTGGAAATATCCTGCATTTTATCAACCGGGTGGATGAGGGTAATTGCGGAGACCGTGTCGTCTGTCCCCTTCTGCATTACTACGATTATTTCAGTCAGTATTATATTATGCGCCATGATATGCGGTTTATTGATTACGACCGCATCACCAGAGGAGATGTAGTCATCATTGGCGGCGGCGGGATGTTCAATTATGCGGAATTTACAAACCGTGCCATCAACCGGGTTTTGGATACTGGCGCCACGGTCTTCGCGTGGGCTCCGGGCTTTAATACGCATAGTGAGTATTGTGGCACGTTTCAGACGGAGATCAATTTCGACCGCTTCGTTTCTATAACTGTCCGGGATTTTCAGAACAGCTATGGCTTGGACTATCTGCCGGACGTTACATGTAAGCTTCAAGGGTTGGAAAAACAGTATGCAGTAAAGCGGAAATTCGGGATTGCGCGCCACAAAGATCACCCGATCAAAGGCCTTGCGTTTGACACAATCACCAACGATCAAAAGCTCGAAGACATTCTGCGTTTCATTGGCGAGTCGGAGGTAGTGATATCAAACAGCTTCCATATGATCTATTGGTCGCTCCTGATGGGGAAGAAGACGGTCTGTGCAGAGCCGTTTAGCACCAGGTTCTATAGCTATCAATATAAGCCAGCCTATTATAATCCCCATACAGACAAGCTGCAGGACTGTGTGGACCAAGCGCGGACGTATCAGATTCTGGAGGAATGCCGGGCGGAGAACGACCGTTTTTTCGAGCTTGTGAAGGGAATGGTAGAGGAGAAACTGACCCCTGTACAGAACCGATGGTATGGTTATGAGTTAGTCACGCAGGAGGCCGTGCAGCGCGAGAGGTTCCGGGAGACACTGCTGCAAGACGGAGACATGTTGGCCTCTCAGCTGTTCATTGATACGGGAAGCGGTTTCTCAGAGAGCTGTAAGCTGATTTCTATCAACAATGTATACGGTGATGACATCCATAGCGTTCGCTTTGACCTGTCCGCTTTTGACAATATCCGTGCGCTGCGTTTCGACCCCATTGAAAGCCGCAGCTGTGAAGTGGAGATACGCTCAGCCAGGACAGAGGCGGGGGATGTGGTTATGCAGCCGCAGGCGTCGGTCAGAGTGGGCGTTTGGGATAGGTTCCTCTCTACCGACCCGCAATATTACATCACGGCGCTGTGCGCGGACTGCCTGGAAATCAAGTTTCGTTTGAGGGCAATTACACTGTTTGAGGCGGAACAAAACGTATATGGCTATGTGAGCCGGCAGGATGAGGCAAGGCGGCGGCTCGAAGAACAGCTGGAACAAAGAAATTCACAGATCGCGGAGCAAACCCTCCAATTAGAACAGCGGGATTCCTGGGTTGGAGAGCTGACCAGGCATTTGGGCCGGCTGGACATGCAGGTGGACGATCTCACAGAGAAATTATCGGAGCGGGATACCCGTCTCGGCAGTATGGAAATGGAGCTGGCGGTGCGGGACGCCCGCCTCGGCAATATGGAAACAGACCTGGAGAAGCGGGACGCCCATATCAGCAGCCTGACGGATAAGATAAAGGCCCGGGATGCACAACTGGAAAGCTTATCAGAGCAGCTTGTTCAAGCGCGTGAATGTGCCGCTCATCAGACTGAGCTGGTCCAGCAGCTCTATCATTCTCGGTCGTGGAGGCTCACTGCGCCTCTTCGGACGCTCGTCAATTTCTTCAGGACATTTAGGAAAGATGGTGGAGAGCATGGTACTGAATGACACGTCGAAGCGCGCGTGTATTTACTTCATTTATGACAGAGACGGTATTATTGACGACTATATCCTTTATCAGATAAACGATCTGCGGGAGAATGTAACTTTTCTGCACTGTGTGATTAACGGTAAGCTCACCCCGGAGGGACGGGAGCGGCTGGAACCGTTGGTCGATGAGATTTATGTGCGGGAAAACAAGGGAAACGACATCGGGGCCTATAAGGCCGCAATCGAATACATCGGATGGAAGAGGCTGGGGACCTTTGACGAGCTCGTGCTGATGAATAACACCTGCTTTGGTCCGGTTTATCCGTTCAAGGAAGTTTTTGACTGGGCAAAGGTACAAGACATCGACTTTTGGGCGCTGACCAGAGACTGTAAATCGAATTGGCTGGGACACAATAATTATCTTCATTTTAACAAAAAAGAGACACACTATCAATCCTATTTTCTTGTAGTGCGACGTCCGCTGTTGGGAAGTAAGCTGCTTATCGACTTCTTTGAGGAGATCCCTGATGACACTGACTATGTTGGATCAGGCTGTATGTATGAGTATGCTTTTCCAGGATATTTTGAGGAGAAAGGATATCAGGGCGCGATTTATTGCGCACATGCGGATTGCAACTATCCGCTGTTGCATGATCCAGTGTCCTTGTTAAAAGGGTACCGGATGCCACTGTTCAAGAAACGCAGTTTTTTTCACCATTATACGGATGTACTCAACAACACGGCAGGTGAGAGCGCTGCCAGGCTTCTTCGATTCCTGGCAGAGGAGACAAATTATGACCCAGATATGATCTGGCAGACGCTTCTGCGGACAGCCAGCCTTTCCGACCTGGTGCGCTGCGCCCAGCTCAACCGGGTGCTCCCCCGGGATATGCTGACCGAGGGAAGCGGGCAGCATTTGTCAAAAATTGGCGTTGTATATCATGCCTATTATGAAGACCTTGTTGATGAAACGGTCTCATACATACAAAATTTCCCGCCTGATACAGGGATACTTGTGACTACAAATACAGAGGAAAAGAAGGCTCTGCTGGAAGAAAAGCTGGAAGAGGCTGGCCTCAAAGCGGCTGTTCGTAAGATCGAGAACAGGGGGCGGGATGTATCAAGCCTGCTTGTAGGCGCTGCGGACTTTGTTTTTGACTATGATCTGGTTTGCTTCGCCCACGATAAGAAGACCACCCAGGTCAGGCCACACAGCGTGGGGCGCTCCTGGGCCTATAAGCTGGATGAGAACGTGTTTGCCACAAGAGAATATGTCGCCAATGTCATCAATCTGTTTGAGCAGGAGGGCAGGCTGGGCATCGCGTTTCCGGCCCCGCCCAATCACAGTGGATACGCCTATAACATCAGAGACGGCTGGTCGGGCAATTACGTCAATACCAGAAAGCTGCTGGATGATCTTTCCATTGATGTGAAGACAAATGAGCACACCCTGTGCGTCGCTCCCTTGGGGACCTGTTTCTGGTTCCGTCCGCAGGCGCTGAAAAAGCTGTTCGCAGGTTATAGGGGGACGGGTTGGAGCTATAAGGACTTCCCCCGGGAGCCGAACCGCTCAGACCAAACGCTGCTCCATGCCATCGAGCGGGCCTACGCTTATGCCGCTCAGGACGCGGGGTATTATCCAGTCTATCTCTATAACGACAAATACGCGCAGATCGAATTTACCAATCTGGAGTTTGTCAAAGCGGGCTCCACAGAGATGCGGGCCTGGGTCGAGGCGCTGGCTATGGATGCCATTGGATATAAAAAATTGGAGGATGTTTTCCAGAAACCCGCAGAAGAGATAACATCACAGGATTTGATTCCATATTACGATCCAAACTGGAACTTTGGCATCAGGGAGAGCCTGCGGCATCTGGCCTTGGCTTTGCGGCATAAATTCCCGCGTCTCTGGGCCTTGATGCTGCCGGTCAGACGGCTCGGACAAAAGATTCTCGGCATCAAAACGGTAAGATGTTAACCTGCCTTGGCAAAGAGTATCTCCGCATGGAAAGGAGCCATCAATAGTGGGAAACCTCGAGACATTGATTTCGCGTTATCCGGCCTTGCTGCCCTGTAAAGAGGATTTACAGACGGCATATGAGCGGATAAGGGATAGCTTTGAATCCGGGGGACGGCTGTATGTCTTTGGGAACGGGGGCAGTGCGGCGGATGCCCTGCACATAGTTGGGGAGTTGGGGAAGTCTTTCATGCTGCCCCGTAAGGTAGACCCGGCGTTTGCGGCACAGGTGGACCGTGAGCTGTGTGAAAATCTACAGGGCGCGCTGCCCGCCTACGCATTGGTGGAAAATTCAGCCCTGACCAGCGCCTACGCCAATGATGTGGACCCGGATTTTGTGTTCGCCCAGCAGGTATACGCCTATGCCCGCAGCGGCGACTGCGTACTGGGAATCAGCACTTCGGGAAACTCTCGAAACGTCCTATATGCCCTACATACGGCGAAGGGGCGCGGTTCAGTCACAGTCGGGCTGAGCGGCCGGGATGGCGGGGCGATGAAAGAGCTTTGCGATGTGTGCATTGTTGTCCCTGCGGCAGAGACCTATCAAATTCAAGAGCTTCATTTGCCGGTGTACCACACGCTGTGCATGATGCTGGAAGAATTCTTTTGGGGTGAGAAATGAGGCGGGCGCTTTTTCTCGACCGGGATGGTGTGATCAATGTAGACGGTCATTACATACATCGCCCCGAGGAGTTTCACTTTGTGGACGGCATATTTGAATTGTGCCGTGCGGCGGCGGATAAAGACTATCTGCTGATTGTAGTCACAAATCAATCGGGCATCGCCAGAGGGATGTATTCAGAAGCAGATTTTCTAAAACTGACCGATTGGATGCGCACAAGATTCCGCGAAGAAGGAGTACTCATCAGCGAGGTGTATTTTTGCCCCTATCATCCCAAGGATGGCATTGGGGCATACAGACAGGATTCCTATGACCGAAAGCCTCATCCCGGCATGATACTCAAGGCAAAAGACGAATTTGACATTGATTTGAGCCGGTCCATCATCATTGGCGATAAAGACAGTGATATGGAAGCGGGACGCAGAGCTCAAGTGGGTAAACTGTGCCTGCTTGCAGGTGAGTATCCGTACCAAACCGCCGAGGATGTGACTGTGCTGGACAGTTTACAGGATGGGGTTTCAATACTATGAGGGGGTGCTTGATTGAGCTTCTCATCAACGATATTTTTGTTTTTCTTCTTCCCAATAACCGTTATAGGCTATTACCTGATCCGCAGTGAGCTGAAAAACCTGTTTTTGCTGGTTGCTTCCCTGCTGTTTTACGCCTGGGGGGAACCGCGGCTGGTATGTCTGCTGACGACCAGCATCCTGGTCAACTATCTGTTGGCACTGCGCATTGAACCCCGCCGGGAGCGAGCCAGCGGCAAAGCATATGTAGCCGTGATGCTGTTATGGAATTTCGGGGTCCTTTTCTACTACAAGTATCTGGCGTTTGCGGTGACCAATATAAACGCCGCTTTCGGTACATCCATTTCCATCCCGGATATCGCCCTGCCGCTGGGCATCTCCTTCTTTACATTCCGGGCGGTGTCCTACTGCCTGGACGTGTATTGGGGGACCAGCGCGGCACAGCTGAACCCCATCAATACAGCGCTCTATATCTCCTTCTTTCCACAGGTCACGATGGGCCCCATCGCGCGGTACAGTGAGTTTGAGGCGCAGCTCAAGGGCCGGAAGGTCTCCATCGACAGCCTCTCGGACGGGGTCAAACGCATTGTGGTTGGACTGGCAAAAAAAGTGATTTTGGCTGACCAGCTGGGCATTATGGTGGACGCGGTTTTTAGTACGCCCGGCACCGGGCGTACTGCGATGGCCGCCTGGATGGCGGCCATCGCATACACCTTACAGATCTATTATGATTTTTCAGGATACTCTGATATGGCAATCGGGATTGGTCAGCTTTTCGGGTTTCACTTTAGCGAAAACTTTGATAAACCATACACATCTAAGTCTTTATCCGAGTTTTGGCGTCGGTGGCATATCTCTCTTGGAACATGGTTCAGGGATTATGTCTATATTCCTTTGGGCGGTTCCAGAGTGAAAAGCCAGTCCCGACGAATTTGGAATCTCTTTGTCGTGTGGGTGCTCACCGGGCTGTGGCATGGGGCAGCGTGGAATTTTCTTGCTTGGGGATTGTTGAATTTTGCGGTAATCGCCTTTGAAAAGGTTGCGAAAATCCCCCAGAAATTAAAGCGCCCGCTAGGGCGGTATGCCTACCAAGCGTTTACCATGCTGACGGTCATGTTCGGATGGGTCTTTTTCCGGGCGGCAGGTTTAAAGAATGGTCTTGTGTATCTGGCGTGTATGTTTGGTTTTATGGGAAAGGGAGCGGCAGATGCCCTGTCAGTTTTTTTGCTGAAGGAATATCTAATCCTCCTTGCGATATCGATTCTTGGAACAACGCCTGTACTGAAAATGATATCAGAACGTATGAAGTCCAAATATCCTGTTACTGAAATATGCTTGAGCGGGGCGGCAGTGGTCATACTTATGCTTATTTGCTGTGCGTTTATATCCACTGGAAGCTATAATCCTTTCCTCTATTTCGACTTTTAGACTGCGGGGGCGTACGACTTATGAAGAAGAATGATTTGTGCAAACTGATATTTCTAAGTCTGATGTGTATGCTGGTCTGCGGATATGGTTTTATCAATTTACCGGTCTTGAGGGAAGTGGTGAACAGCAGCGATATCACATATCAGAGCTGGAAAAAGAACGCCTCGGAAATTGAAACTCAATTGAAAGAGCGTATGGCGGGAAGGCAGGATCTTGTTGATCTATATGGGGTCTCTCTTCGTGTTTTGGGAAAAAATATGGTGGGCAATTTTGAGTTCATCAAAGACGAGCGCGGCATTGTGCAGATGGTGCAAAATCTCCCTGAAAATGATTTGTTTGAGCAGAGCGTCATAGCGCTTCATAATCGCTTAGAGCAAGAAGGAACTCCTCTTATATATTTGGAAGCACCCAACAAAGTGGATGGATTCCAGCTGTCAGAGCAGTTGTATTTTTTCGGCCAGAGCTTGGATGAACGAGTTCATACCTTAGAATTGGACGGAATCGATGTTTTGGATGCTGGAGAGCGGATGAAAAATAGCGAGGACGCGCCGTCACCGGAAGAATTTTTCTTTCACACGGATGTTCACTATTCAACGTATGGAGAATTTTGGCTGAGCAAGCTGCTTGTTCAGCATCTCAAGGAAGTTTACCAGATTGATTTTCCAGAAAGTGATTTCGCGTTGGACGTGAGCAGATTTGAAAGGGTGAAATACGATTTCTTAGGCAATACAGCTCGCTCCGCAGGCCAATACTTCGTTGGGCTCGACTGCTTTGAAAACTACATTCCAATATATGAGACTGATTTTACGTTATTTAACAAGGCACGCGAGCCGGTAAGAACCGGAAATTTTGAAACTGTAATCATGAATGGGTATGAGAATGGAGAGAACAACAGCATATACACATATTGGATTACAAATTATGGACAGTATCCTGAACCGTATTACAGATATCAAAATAATCTGAATCCGGAAGGACCTAAACTGCTGGTAATAGCGGATTCGACATTTATGCGCAGTACAGCATTTTTGTCTTTGGTCAGCGGTGAGGTCACAGTTCTGGATATTCGCTCTATGGGCGAAACACCATATGTCCAGCAAGCTCTTGATGAAAAGCGTTATGATGCGGTTGTTATTTGTGCGACAGACTATTGGTCCCGCAGTTTTTCCGTTGATTGTGAACTGCCTGCTCTCCCCGAGGAACCAGCGCAAACGGCGGACTACTGGATTGGGACGAATGGAATATGTCTGGACAGTTGCAACGGTGAGAGCACAGGGAACGCGGATTCATTTGCGATCCAGAGGGACGCCAAGCAAGTCGAGCTGGTGGGCTGGGCCGCTGATTTTAAGACCAGACAGCCGCTGTCGGCGCTGTATCTGCAAGTAGGAGAGCGAGTTATCCAGTGCGGCTATGGTATCGAACGGACCAGCGTATCAGACCACTATCAGGATGATAATTTGAAGAACACCGGTTTTTCAGTAACATTTCCCGCGTTTTACCTGCGTGAGGGAGCAGTGGATCAGCTGCTGTTCATCCAAGTTGGTACAGATGGGACTTACCGGTATGAGCCTGTGCGTTACTCCGTGTCCACCTAGTTTGGCGGCTCTCAAGCGTCTTAGAGCCTGTTTGAAGATGGGCCATTGAAAGGAGGTGAGACACAATGCGGATGGAATCGAAAGTTCGGACGGCGGCGGCCGCTCGCCCGAGCTGTAATATCCTATGCGGGGGCCGG
>OFGE01001600.1_pt1 | contig 19170 bp, 15 predicted proteins | sample 1521681 | NCBI WGS metagenome assembly OFGE01 (sample SAMEA3504093, study PRJEB24116) | mouse gut metagenome | biome: mouse gut; feature: mouse-associated habitat; material: faeces | place: Denmark | collected 2011
AAAAATCATCACTGCCATTGACGGGCTGGACTGGTTTTCCGCCCGGGAGGAAGGGCTTGGCAACCTCTATGAAGGGCTTTTGGAGAAGAACGCCAACGAGAAGAAATCCGGCGCAGGGCAGTATTTCACGCCGCGCGTGCTGATTGACGTGATGACCCGCTTGGTGAAGCCGCAGCCGAAGGAACGCTGCAACGACCCTGCCTGTGGGACGTTTGGATTTATGATTGCGGCACATCAGTATGTTGCTGCCGAGACCGATGATTTTTTTGACCTCGATGCGGATACCGCTGCCTTTGAGCGCACGGAGGCGTTTACCGGCATAGAACTGGTGCATGACACCCACCGCCTTGCGCTGATGAATGCCATGCTGCACAATATAGAAGGGAAAATCACGCTGGGTGACACGCTGTCCAACCTTGGAAAAAGCATGAAGGGCTACGATGTGGTTCTGACGAATCCGCCATTTGGGACGAAGAAGGGCGGCGAACGCGCCACTCGTGACGACTTCACCTATACTACCAGCAACAAGCAGTTAAATTTCTTGCAGCATATTTACCGCAGCCTGAAAACTGACGAGAAAGCCCGTGCCGCCGTGGTTCTGCCGGATAATGTCCTTTTTGCGGACGGCGAGGGTGAGAAAATCCGCATCGACCTGATGGACAAGTGTAACCTGCATACGGTTCTGCGCCTGCCTACCGGCATTTTCTACGCGCAGGGCGTCAAGACCAATGTGCTGTTTTTCACGCGCGGCAAAACGGACAGGGGCAATACGAAAGAAGTCTGGTTCTATGACCTGCGGACGAATATGCCTTCTTTCGGCAAGACGAACCCGCTGAAAACGGAGGATTTTGCGGGCTTTGAAATGGCGTATGAGGCGGAAAACCGCCACACCGTGCAAGACGAGCGGTGGAATGTGTTCACGCGGGAGGAAATCGCGGCAAAAGGGAACAGCCTTGACCTTGGCTTGATTCGCGATGATTCCGTTGTGGACTATGCGGATTTGCCCGACCCCATCGAAAGCGGGGAGGAGGCCATAGCCCAGCTTGAGGAGGCACTTGACCTCCTGCAAGGCGTGGTAAATGAGCTGAAAGCCCTGCGGGGCGCGGAGGTGTGATATGGCGAGAGGGAAAAAGGCGGCAAAGGCACTGACGCCGGAAGAAAGGCTGGAACAGGCACTTGTGCCTGTGGAGGAACAGCCGTATCCGATTCCGGAGAATTGGTGCTGGGTGACTATAGGGGCAATAGCTTCGGTGAAAGGTGGTAAACGTATTCCAAAAGGAAATAAACTTGTCGAATATAAAACTGATCATCCTTATATTCGAGTAACCGATTTTGATAATCGTTCTATAGCCACGGAGCAAGTTAAATATATTGACGAAGAAACTTTTAAACTGATTCGCAATTATACTATTTCAACACAAGATGTTTATATTTCTATCGCTGGGACGATTGGAAAAGTAGGTATTATTCCAGATGACTTAGATGGGGCAAATTTAACTGAAAATGCAGCAAAAATAACCAATATAAGGGGAGTTGAGAAAAACTTCCTATTGTGGTTATTAGAATCAGAAGTTGCACAATCCCAAATGAGAGATGCGACAATTTCTACTACACAGCCTAAACTCGCTCTGTTTCGCATTGAAAATGTAAAATTCCCATTATCTCCATTGACAGAACAGCAGCGTATTGTTTCCCGCATTGAAAGCCTGTTTGCAAAACTGGACGAGGCGAAGGAAAAGGCGCAGGCGGTTGTGGACAGTTTTGAACTGCGCAAGTCCGCAATTTTGCATAAAGCATTTACGGGGGAACTGACGGAGCTGTGGAGAAAAGAAAACGGAAGAAGTGATGATGATTGGCGTGTTGCCAGGTTTGATGAGGTGGCTGAGATAAAGAGCAATCTGGTTAATCCTGCTGATTATCAAGATTTCCCGCACATTGCACCAGACAATGTCGAGAAAAGAACAGGTGTGCTTCTTGAATATCATACCATTGCAGAAGATGGCGTAAAAAGTGGAAAGCATCTGTTTCATGCGGGACAAATTTTATATTCAAAAATTCGACCCAATTTATCAAAAGTCGTGATTGTCGGTTTTGACGGCTTATGTAGTGCCGATATGTATCCTATTGATGCCAAAGGAAATGTAAGGTATTTGTGGTATTATATGTTATCTGATGAATTTCTTGAGCAAGCATCAAATGCGGGTTCTCGTTCTGTATTACCTAAGATTAACCAGAAAGAACTTTCAAAGGTTATGGTTCGGATAACATCACTTGAAGAACAACAGAAAATTGCGAGAATTTTGGACGATATTTTCAACAAAGAGCAACAAGCCAAAGAAACTGCCGAAGCTGCCCTCTCCCAAATCGACACCATGAAAAAGGCGATTTTAGCCCGTGCGTTCCGCGGCGAGCTTGGCACGAATGACCCGGCGGAGGAATGGGCAGGGGAGCTTGTAATAAAGATGATATAAGGAGGTTGCTATGGAAGAAGAAAAAGTTTTATGCCCTGTTTGTAGGACAAGAACTTGTCGTTATGTTGGCAATAATGGTAAAATAAATTTTTACCGTTGCCCTGTATGTGGAATATACCAGGCTGAAAGCAACTGGAACGCGCAAGGCAATTTTGACATGAACCACCTTGCAGCTTTTTTGGCACACAATGCTTTTGACGCTAATGATAATTTTGAGAAGCGTTATTATACAACAGAGAGCAAAGAAATTTGTGATGAATTACAGAAAGAAGGACGGGGACGGCCAATACATATAGATTCCGAAATTGTGGAAGCGTGGTATCCTAAAAGTTTTGCAGAGAAGATTGACCGCATCCTTTTGTACATATCCAACCATGCGCCTCATTTGGGGCAAACGGTTCGTTTTTCTGCGGAGCAGCTATATAGTTTTTTGTTCATTGAGCGATATGAATCGTCATCTGGCAGGCTCGAACTCAGACCATCTGATGCGCTCTGCCGAGAAGGAAATTTTATGTTAGCTTGTTTGGCTGAACAGAAATATATACAAAATCACCAAGGGTTACAATGCGACAGGGTACCAGCCATTACCCTTATGCCGCCCGCGTATGCAAGGATCGACGAAATTCAAAAGAACACAGCAAATGGCAAAAATGTTCTTGTAGCTATGAAATTCGGTGATGACACAAAGCCATTGCGGGAGGCTATCCGTAAGGGTATTCAGGAGGCTGAATATAGTGCCATTTTTATTGATGAGGTTCAGCACAATGACTTCATTACCCCAGAACTTCTGAAATATATTCGGGATAGCAAATTTGTAGTGGTTGACCTGACACATAAGAATAATGGCGCTTATTTTGAGGAGGGATATGCTATGGGTTTAGGGAAACCCGTCATCCAGCTATGTAAACAAGGAACACGGCTCCATTTTGACATAGCGCAAAAAAATACAATTATATGGGCATCGGAAGATGATATTTCTGAACAACTTCGGAATCGAATTGTGGCTACGATTGATTGATTACCCAATGTGGGGCATTGTGAAGGGCAATAACCGCTGATGAGTGGTTGTTGCCTCTTTTCTATTTTGGATTTTTTCCTGTTTGTAAATTCAAATAAGCGAAAAACATACATACAAGGCTATTTTCAACGGCATATTCTGCGACATATTTCTTGAATTTGCGCAGCACTTGGAAGCTGCCCGGATAAGAGCTGGTGAGCATATATGTGGTTCTTGCCAGGGTGCTCGGAAAGACGGTATCCTTGTACAATACATTCATAAAATATTTTCGAAGGGAGTTGCTGGAAGAGCTATTTCAGGATAATCATCTTTGCCATAAAGTCCACATTTTAGGATAGAGATTTATATGAGTAAAAAACAATCGTGTGGGTTATGAAATCATTGTGGACAGTGTAGCCGGAAAGAGGCATTACGCTTTCGTATTTTTTCAAAATTTCATCGGATAATCGTACCGTAATCTTGTTGTTTTTCGTTCCCATTAGCTAACGCTGACATTTTTTGGAAATCTTTCGAAATATAGTTGAAAATGGGTTTGACGTCAGTTTTAATGCCAAGGGAAAATGGCGGAAAATCCCTTGTTTTCCCCGATATTTTTCTGTTTGCCCGCCGGACGGTGCGCGTATTAATGCCAGCCCTTCATTTTTGATGCCAGTTCTGGAGCCCGAGAAAATCCCCGCACTGCGGGGATTTGAGGGAGTTGCGCGGCAGGGCTGATGCCGCGCTTTAACCAGCAAGCACTTTTTGCATTACGAAATCTGAGGGTTTTGTGCGGAAAAGGCTCGCAAAAAATGAAGGGGCTTCCGCCAGAAACAGGCAGGGAGCCTTTTCATTTAGTGCCCTGCCGACAGCCGCCAAATTTGCCCGTCAGGGCGGTTTTGGGGCTTCCGGCATAAATACGCGCTGAGCAGGCAAAGAACCGACACAGGGGCAGATAGGGGGCTTGACGGGGCGGGTACGGCTACTGCAGCTATCTGGCAGCGAAAGAGGTTCTCTGGCACTTTGAATGCCGTTGGCATGGCGAGCCTGCCGACAGCCGTCAAATCTGCCCTTCTGTGCGGTTTCATCCGTTTCTGGCATAAAACCCCGCCAAGCAGGGAAGGAGTCGACACAGGGGCGGACAAGGGCTTATTCGGGGGAATTCTCCCGTTTTATGCTTGTCCGCTCGCGTGAGCGGTAAACATTCCACTGGTTCCTGCACTGGGGCGAGCAAAACTCGTTCCGGCTGTGGGTATGGTAATATATCTTGCCGCAATGTTTGCAGACGCGGAGCGGGTGGGTATTGGCAGTCAAAAAAGCGCAATATGCAGTTTCGACAGCAGCTTTTAAGCTGTCAAAGCACCAGAACATTTCGGGGGAATCCCCAGACCACATTTGGAGCGATAGGCCGGAATTGTTGGATGCGATCGCCATATGCTCAGATGACAGCCGTTTGCTGGAAGGGGTTCTGCTATCGCCGTTGTCCATGATAGATGTAAAATGCGCATAAAGGATAGCTGCAAATATCGTACTCCATAGAAAAGGTTCACGGTAGCGGCTGGAAAAGACGATGTTGTATATATCTTCCCGATGCATGATATATGCGATTTTGGGATCATCTTCATAAGGATCATGCGCAGTAAAGCATTGGATGTATTCTTTTGTCTTCATATTGTTTCCTTTGCCGAAAATTTTGCCGCTGGCACCCAGATAGGTTTCTTCGTAAGAAGAGAATTTTCTGTCTTTTGGCAAGGCGACCATCCAGCCGGCCAGACCATATTTGGAAGCAATTTCCATAGCAATTTTATCAGTGGGTTCATCAAATTCATTTCCATAAAACCTTCTTCCCCAGTTTAAGAAGTCGGTAACCAGCTCTTCGGCATCCGCGAGCGGGTCGTATATGCTCATGCGGGAACCGGGGGCGGGAGAGATGTATTTCTTGCCATTTTGTTCTAGGATGATGTAATCAGAGTATTTCGCCCATTGTGAGATCCTATTTTTGAACATAGCCATTGCATTTGAATTTTCCATTTTCATTCTTCCTTTCCCGATAAGTATTTTCGGATATTTTTGAGTGCGCGTTCCTTGTGCTTGCGGATATTCCTCGCGCTGCTGCCCAGCATGGCGACAGCGTCCTCTGTAGAAAAACCGTGGACATAGAGCAAAAATAAAACCTGTTTTTGCCGATATGTAAGGTTTTTCAGGGCGGCAGAGATACATTTACTGCCGACAAGCTGATGCAGGTCAGAACATTTTTTGGAGAAAATCCATTCCAGCCAGCCGGTATCGGAGCGGCAGATCCTCAGCAAAATTTTCGTGGCAATATATTCTTCGCTGTTTTCGCACTCCATTAAACCCAAGTCTAACAGGTCGCGTTTTTCGCTGTGCCGCCGCTCGTTGAGTTCATCTTCATGGTCTAGTTCGTCCAATACAGTTTCCCATTTTAATATTTCATTTCGCTGGGCGTGGGTTAAATTTTTTTGCCTCAGCAATGCTTCTACTGTCTTACGCAATGGCATTTCTCCCTGTAATATTTACTTTTCAACGAACCACAAGCCCAGACTTTCTGTCCGTGCCCGAATTTTTTCTGTTTCACAAAATTTTTTTGTAGGGTGGTACCGATTTTTGCTTTCCCACCGTCTTTATAATAGTAATAGATAGAAATGAAAAGCATATTACTGATATTAAAACAGAAAGATGAAGGTTTGTCAAGAAATGGGGGAAAGAAAAATGAAAAGTTTCAGCAAGGAGAAGGCTTCAAGGAAAATGTTTTCGGAATATCCGGACGTAGTCAGCCCGGAACAACTGCAAAAAATGCTGGGCGGGATTGGAAAAACAACGGCTTATAAACTCCTGCGCGTCGGCAAAATCAAATCGGTCAGGCTTGGGAGGAAATACTTGATTCCGAAAATTTGTGTAATCGAATATCTTTGTGAAGATAAGGGAAACGACTTGAACTGACGGGAAACCAATGGTAACATACCCAAACGGTCTGGCGTTTGGGTGTTCCGGAGGAAGGAGGACGCGATGATTAAGGGAAACCTTTACGAGAGGAACGGCATTTATTACGCCGTAATCAGTTACTATGAAGATGGGAAACGGAAGCAGAAATCCGTCAGCACTAAGCTGCCGGTCAAGGGAAACAAAAGAAAAGCAATAGAGTTTTTAGAAAATCTGAAGCAGGAATATGAGAAGAAAGAGCAGATGGAAAATCTCGAAGGGGACGGTATTTTGTTCGTTGATTTCATGGGGGAGTGGTTCAAAACTATCCGCCCGACCATCGAGCGGGCGACCTATGGGAGCTATGAACAGCTATATAAAAGCCGTATCAAGCCGCATTTTGAGAAGCTGAACCTGGCGCTTTCAGAGATAAAGCCGCAGCATATCCAGATGCTTTATGATGAGATTTTAAGCGAGGGCTGTGTCACGAATACGGTGATCCACTACCATGCCATTATCCGGAAAGCGCTTGCCTGTGCGGTGAAAATGCAGCTTATCCCATCCAATCCGGCAGATTTGGTGACGAGGCCGAAGAAAAACCGGTATATCGCGAAGTATTACATGAAAGAGGAAACGGCGGTTTTGCTGGAAATGGCGCGGGACGACCCGATTTATATCCCGATTTTGCTGGCGGCATACTATGGCTTACGGAGGAGCGAGGTACTGGGGCTGCGCTGGAGCGCGGTGGATTTTGAGAAAAAGACCTTGACGGTCAACCACAAGGTTGCACAGGTCAGGGAGGAAGGGAAGCTCATCGTTTATGCGGAGGACAAGCTGAAAACGAAGACCAGTTACCGGACTTTGCCGTTGATCCCGTTCGTGGAGGAGGAGCTTTTGAAGCTGAAAAAGCGGCAGGAAGAACAGCGGCGGGTGTTCGGGAAAAGCTATTCCAGGGAGTATCTGGATTACATCTGCGTGAACGGGCAGGGGGAACTGTTCAAGCCGAACTATATCAGCGGGCATTTCCGATGGTTTCTGGAAAAGCACGGGCTGAAAGTGATACGCTACCACGACCTCAGACACGGATGCGCAAGCATGCTGCTGGCGGAAGGTGTGCCGATGAAAGCGATACAGGAATGGTTGGGGCATTCCAACTTTTCTACGACTGCCGACATCTACTCGCACATTGATTTCAGTGCAAAGCTCCAGTCTGCGGAAGCGATTGGAAAGGCGTTAAGCGGTTAAAAAAGGATTTCGGGGCTTTGCTCCGGACCACACTGGGGCATCATGCCCCAGGCCCTGATTTCCAACCGCATTCCATGCGGTTGGGACGGGAAAAGAAAAGTCCTGCCATATCAGCAGGACTTGGAAATACGGAGACGGTGGGATTCGAACCCACGGATCGGCTCATCACCGATCAAACGATTTCGAGTGCGTTTTGCCGAGTGTTATGGAGTGTTGCCTAGTGTTATCTAAGGCTCTCCAGAACGCCGCAAAAGCCTGAAAACATGGGGATTTAGGCTGAAAAATGTTGAAATCTCAAGGGTTCCTCCCAAATAAGGATTTGGCACGTTTTCCGGAAGTTTGTTAGCATTTTGTTAGCAGAGCCGGAAAACCATATGTCAGATGGAAGGAGCCGAAGGTAATTTTACCTTCGGCTCCTTCGTGTTTTGGGGGTGCTGGAATGAGGAAACGGGAACCGTTTGTGATGGTGGAGAGCAGGATTTTGCAATCAGGAGAATTGTCTGTTTACGAAAAAATGGTCTATTGTGTGCTGTGCAGCTTTGCGGATAATGAAACGGGGGTTTGCTACCCATCTTATGAAACGATTGCGGCAAGGGCGGGCTGTTCCAGAAGGAAAGCGATCGCCTGCATTGAAACGCTAGCTGAAAAGGGCTTGCTCCGGAAGGAAGAACGGGCAACGAAAAATGGTAGGAACAGGACGAATATTTATTATTTGCATGAAGGGGAAGATGAAGATTCGGATAAGATTTCCGATGAATTCGATGCACTGGTTTTGTTGGATAATAGTGCGCCGGATACACCAAGTGGTGAATCAGATGCACAAAGTGATGCACCATGTTCACAAGGTGATGAATCAGGTACACCCGAACTAAATTCACAGAACTATACTTTTTTCTATATACCATCTATCTATCCAGTGGGTATGGGACGGATAGATGAGATAAAAGAGAGTATAAATTATGACTATTTCGAGGAGTTTTTACCAAAGAAACTGCCATTTTTAGATGTCCTATGTGTCTGCATTTTGGAGTTGTACGATGAAACCTTTGCTTGTGATAGGAAATTGCTGAATGGTATCAACGGCAGTACGGTTTTAGGTTTTTTGGAGCATATCAAGGGGAAAAATTATTCTACTGTGAGGAATATGAGGGGATATTTCAAGAAGATGCTTCTGGAATATCTGCGAGCGGAGGCGCTGCTGGTGGCAACGGCGGGAGCATAATCTATGTTTGGATTGTGATTTTTTGAGGTTTGCGGCAACATAAAGGTGAAGATAAGATATCATATAAATGGGGAATTGGACAGGTGATTAGATACAAAGATAATCTAATGATAACGTGAGGAACCTTGCTTTTTATTAAAAAATATGATATAGTTCAATAAAGCATTACCATGTAGTAGAGGATATGGAGGTTAGGCAATGGCTGTTTGCTATAATAAGCTGTGGAAGCTCCTGATTGATAAGGATATGAACAAGACAGAGCTAAAAGAGGCGGCGGGGATAAGCTTCAATGTGATGGCACGCATGGGGAAGAATGAGGCGGTTTCCTTTGAAAGCATAGAAAAGATATGTTTTGCCTTGGATTGTGACATTGGGGATATTATAGAGGTTGTCAAAAAACCTAAAAACGCAATGGGGGGACACCGGCTTACGACGATAGAGCTATTTGCCGGGGCAGGTGGTTTGGCTTTGGGTATTGAAAAGGCAGGGTTTGATACGCTTGGCCTTATTGAATGTGATAAAGATGCATCAGATACATTACGGCATAACCGGCCGGGGTGGCGTGTGATCCATGATGACATTGCAAATATTTCATGCCTTGACCTGCAAAATTATTTCAATTTGGAAAAAGGGGAACTAGACCTGCTATCTGGAGGGGCGCCATGCCAGAGTTTTTCGTATGCGGGGAAGCGGCTGGGGCTGGAGGATGCAAGGGGGACGTTATTCTACCATTATGCCAAATTTTTAGAGCAGCTGCAGCCTAAGATGTTTTTGTTTGAAAATGTGAGGGGGCTGCTCACGCATGACAAAGGGCGTACTTATCGGACGATAACGGATATTTTTGAAAGCACTGGCTATACGATACAGAAACGGGTGCTGAATGCATGGGATTATGGCGTGGCGCAGAAACGGGAACGCCTGATCACGATAGGGGTGCGGAATGACCTTAAGGAAAAGCTTTCCTTCGACTTCCCTGCCCCGCACCAATATAAGCCTGTGCTGAGGGACATATTATTGGATTGCCCGGAAAGCGAAGGAACCCCGTATTCCGAATATAAGAGGAAGATTTTTGAATTAGTGCCGCCGGGAGGGTACTGGAGGGACATACCGGAGGATATTGCGAAAGAGTATATGAAAAGCTGCTGGCATATGGATGGCGGGAGGACGGGCATATTGAGGAGGCTGAGCCTGGATGAGCCGTCATTGGCGGTGCTGACTTCCCCAAGCCAGAAGCAAACAGACCGTTGCCACCCGTTGGAGGCGCGGCCATTCACGGTGAGGGAGAATGCCCGTTGCCAGAGCTTCCCTGATGATTGGAAGTTTTGTGGCAGCGTAGGCTCGCAATATAAGCAGGTCGGCAATGCCGTCCCAATAAACTTGGCATATGAAATCGCGGTGAAGGCAAGGGAAGCATTGGAGGGCTCAGGATGTGGAATTTAAGCTTTATCAGTGAAGAAGATTTTATAAGCCATGTGAAGGCTACGATAGGGAAGTATGGGGAAAAGTTGGAATCCTTTGACTTGAAACGGTTTAATAAAAATATCATTGACCCAATCAAGCTGATTTTTGATAAGACAGTATACCAATCCTCATGGGAGGAGATTGTAAGCAATGAAATTTTCCGCCAGAGGGACAAGTCCAATAATAACGACATTGGCTATTTCCACCAGAGGATTTTCCAGTATATTGAAAATTGCCATGTCCCAGCGAATGGGGAAGAGGGCGGCTGGGATGTCATTTATGAGGATCCAGAAGGCATTGATATCCCGGATGCAGGAAGGGTGCATACCGTATATGTCGAGATGAAGAACAAGCATAATACGATGAACTCTGCCTCGGCGGGGAAAACTTTTATAAAAATGCAAAACCAGCTGCTGAACGATGATGATTGCGCCTGTTTCTTGGTCGAGGCGATTGCTCAACGTTCGCAGAACATTAAATGGGAAACGACCGTTGACAAGAAGAGGGTTGGGCATAAATTGATACGCAGGGTCAGCATTGACCAGTTTTATGCGCTTGTCACGGGGCAAGCGGATGCGTTTTATCAGATGTGCATGGTGTTGCCTGGCATTATTGAAAAAGTGGTAGATGGGCTTGAGGGTGTTGCCGTCCCGCATGATACCGTTGTAGAGGAGTTGCGCGGCATGGCCGCGGGCTGGGAGATGGGGCAGGGGGATTTGGCGGTCGCCATGGCTGTGTATATGCTAGGCTTTGGGAGCTATGCAGGCTTCTCGAAGGGAGGTTGAAACAGATCTAACGCTTGGTGCATGCAAGGATTCTTAAATTGGAGCCAGCAGCGTTGGTTTTGGTACTTCGCAGGCGGGTTCCTTTGAAAATGGATTGCTTATTAAGGAGGGAATCCGATGGATGTTTTGACACCGCGGCAACGGCATAAAGCGATGAAAAATATCAAGTCCAAGGATACGTCTATCGAGATCCGGCTTCGGAAAGCATTGTGGCACAGGGGGCACCGGTATAGGAAAAATTACAAGGGATTGCCGGGGTCGCCGGATATTGCCCTCACCAAGTATAAAATCGCAATTTTTTGCGATAGTGAATTTTTCCATGGGAAGGATTGGCACCAGGTGCTTAAACCAAGGTTGGAAAAAGGGAAAAACCCAGAATATTGGGTGAAGAAGATAGAACGGAATATGGAGAGGGATTCTGAAAATGACAAAGCCTTGCTCTTTTTAGGCTGGACGGTTATCCATTTCTGGGGTGGCGAGATACAGAAGGACATCGGGGAATGCGTGGAAGTGGTAGAAGAAGCTATTTTTGATAACAGGATCCATTCTTCTGTGAAGTTGTGAAGAGGGTGATCGGATGGCTACAATGGGGTAGGCAGCCGTGCACGGAGGTGGTGTTGGGAAATCCGACCTTCTTGAAGGGGGCAGGAAGCATCTGGAGAAAAGGATAAAGCATTGGCTCCCTAAGATTTATATTTGGAATTGCATCTGGGTTTGCCAGCCCTGTTTTACTACCTATAAAAATGGCCTCCTGCAAATGATATAATCATTGCACCATGCAGAAGGCCGTTTTCTTTTAGTTTGCCTATGGTTCCAAAACAGCCTGCAATTATAAATTTTCTATGGCAGGGCATGGCTAAGCTTTCTGCCGCCCCCTATTTTGCCAACTGTAAATAAGCGCGCAAGGGCTGAGGCTAGATATTTATCGTGCTCCGAGAGAGCAAGATGATAGCTTTGCAATCTCTTGTGCTTAAGAAAGGGCGGCCTTCTTGCTGCGGGAGCCCTGATAGAACCAAAGCACGATCATGATGCAAAGGCCGACTGCGCTGAAAAGGATTTTTGGGGAAATCATCATCAGGCCGGCGATGCACAATATAATACTTCCGATTTTTTGCAAATGGCCACGGAAATATTTGAACAGCGAGGAACTGACAGCGATAATGCCGAGGATGGAGGTCACAACCGCGAGCACGACCTCGAGCGAGATGCTGTATTGCCCCAAAAGCAGGATTGGGTTATAGACGAAAAAGAACGGGACTAAATAGGCGCCTATCCCCAATTTTGTCGCATTAAAGGCTGTTGGCCAGAATTTTGCTTTTGCAATGCCGGCGCCGGTCAGTGCCGCTAGGGCGACAGGCGGCGTCAGGTCGGAAACAATGCCGTAATAGAAGCAGAAAAGGTGCGCGGAAATCGTGTTTACGCCCAATGACGTTACGGCAGGCACTGTGATCATGGACATCATGATATAATTCGCCGTTGTGGGGACGCCCATCCCTAACAGTATGGAAGCGATCGCGGAAAACAGCAGGGTAAGGAACAGTTTCCCGCCCGCAAGGGCGTTGACCAGCGCCGCCATTTTGACACCTAAGCCGGAAAGGCTGAAGGAGCCGATGATGAAGCCTACGACCGCGCAGGCGATCATGACATCGACAGCGCCCTTCGCGCCATTTGCAAAGGCGTTGAAAAGGCGTTTCGGAGTCATCCGCGTTTCAGGCTTGAGATAGCTAAGGGCGATTGTCATCAAACATGCGACAAATGCAGACATAGAAGGGCTCATACCTAGGCAAAGAATCACAATAATACTAATCAACGGCAAAAGCAAGTAGCCTCTTTTCGAAATCACTTCCCATGCCTTCGGGATCTGATCTGCAGGCATCCCCTTCAATCCCTTTGCTTTACCTCTAACATGAACTGCTGTAAAGACTCCAACGAAGTAAAGAAGCGCCGGTAGTGCCGCTGCAAGGCAAACATTCAGATAGCTTGTCCCAACGAATTCCGCAATAATAAAAGCTGCCGCCCCCATAACGGGAGGCATTACCTGTCCACCGGTAGAGGCGGTTGCTTCTACTGCGCCTGCAAATTCTCCTTCATATCCAACTTTTTTCATCAGTGGAATAGTGAATGTGCCTGTTGAGGTGACATTGGCAAGGCTGGAACCACTGATCGTACCAAACAAAGCGCTGGACAAAACAGCCGCTTTCGCGGGCCCGCCAGTCTGCTTACCGAAAAAAGCAACAGCAATATCGATTAAAACACCATCTGCCTTGATTTCTGCCATCAGAGCGCCCAAAAGGCAAAACAGGAAAATAAAGCTGGCAGACGCACCTAATGCAACACCGAAAACACCCTCAGTGGAGTAAATCATGTGTCGAACTAAAGTTGCAAGAGATGCGCCACGATGGGCGATAGGGCCAGGAAACGCATAGCCAAAAATCGTGTAAAGAATAAAAATACAAGAAATGCAAACCAAAGTAGTTCCCAGTACACGCCGCGCACCTTCTAAAAGCAGAAGGATCAAAATCAATCCCATGACCAGATCTAATGTCGTAACCGTTCCGGCGCGCGTCGCAAGTGTTTTGAAATTCAATACGATATAAAGATTGGGAATAGTAGCCAGTACTGCAAGCACCCAATCATACCAGGGAACAGTAGCCCGAGACGCTTTTTTACTGATTGGATAAATACAAAACAGCAAGCAGAGGCCTAACCCCGTATGAAGCGCACGAAACGGCATAACGTCGATTGTCTTAAATCCAGCACAATACATCTGGAAAAGTGTCATGCCGAATGCAATGATATTGATGGCTAACAATGCTTTGCCTGTTGGAAATCTTCTCTTCTCCACGAGCTCAGTTACATTTATATCTACAATTCCATTCGCATTTGTTTTTTTCTTTTTCTTAAATATCATGGTTTTCCTCCTTCTCTTTTTCTCTTCTCTTTCTATACAACTATACAGGGCTGGGGCAGCCCTGTATAGTCAAAGAGAAGGAAATCATAATTGCAGAAAATGAATGTTGCCTGTTCCTTTCTGCAATTGGGGATGATTGAATTATAAATAACCGTTATCAGTAAACCATTTGATTGCGCCATTATGCATCGGAATAGCAAAATCCCCTCCATTTGCTGCATACTCAGCATCAAAGTCTGCCATACTGGGATGAATTGTCTGCACAGATTCAATATTCGCAAACAAATTGTCAAGAAGTGCATAGGCCTGCTCATCGCTCAGCTTAGCGCTGCAGAAAATATAACTATCCATCCCAACGGTTTCGACGTCTTCTTCCATAAAGGAATACTTGTCCTGTGGAACTGTAACTGCATAGTAGAAAGGCAGTGCGGCAGTAATTGCATCTCGCTCCGTGCCGGTAATAGGAACCAGCTTTACCTTTGCCTGAGACGCTACATCCAGGATGCCGGAAGTAGGTGCGGTAGCAAGGGTAAACATAGTATCGATTCTGCGATCCTTGAAAGCAGTTGCCTGCTCTGCATAAGAAATCAGAGATTCATCAATATCATCATAACTCATGCCATTTACTTCCAAATAACTATGGAATGCTACTTCATCGCCACTGCCGATTGCGCCAACGCCGCAAGGGCGTCCTTTCATATCGCTGAGGCTATTGATTCCACTGTCTACACGGGCGATGATCTGTGCTTCTGCAGAAGCAAAACGGAACAGAACACGAAGGTTAGAACCATCTTCGCCTTCAAAATCGCCAACGCCATTATATGCATAGCTCATTACATCTGCACCTACCAGGCCAAGATCACGCTCGCCAGCCAGGACAGTACGGACATTCTCAACACCGCCGCCGCTGGATTGGACTGTTACGTTCAGCTTTCCGCCAGACATTGCACCGCATACAGCGCCGCCAACAGGGTACCATGTGCCAGATACGCCGCCGGTGCCCATGACGAGGTTGCCGGAAACATTGGCTGCGTCCACTGTGCCATCGTCCGATGCAGCTTGCCCTTCATTGGAAGTGCCGCCGCAGGCTGCGAGGCTGAACAAAAGTGTGCCTGCAAGCAGGGATGAGAGTACACGCTTTGTTGTTTTTTTCATTTTTCATCATCCTTTCTAATTTTCCTTTTCCCAGATAAAGCCATAAAGCAATGCAGCCAAGCACCCTATGGAGGGTCATATTGCGTTTTCTGACCGTAGCTGCTCGATTTCCTTTTTGCTCAAACCCAGCAGGCCGCCATAGATTTCCTCATTATGCTCGCCAAGGGCAGGGGCGGGCGTGAAGCCCAAGGTTTCATCGGAAAAATTCAGCGGCGTGCCGGGGAATGTGACCTTGCCAAGCCCTGGCACCTCCAGCTTGACGGTCGTATTCCTGGCAAAGGTCGCCGGGGATTTCATGACATCGCCGATATCCTTTATTTTGCCGCCTGGGACGCCAATTGATGCAAAAATATCATCCCATTCGTCGCCTGTTTTTGTAAGCATCAAACGCGCGACGGCATCATTTATGGTGTCATAGTTTGCCGGGTCAATGCGCGCCTCATGGTCTTTATAGAGCGGGTTATGGAGGACGGGGTCGTCTGTGATGGTCAGCAGGCGTTCAAACAGGTTATCGCCGCCTGCCAAACAGATGACATAGCCGTCCTTGCTTTTATAGCGGCCTGCGGGGCAGTCATACGCGTTTTTTGTGGCATTGCGCGAAATGATGCCGGATTTATCGTAAAAAGGGATATATGTATTCAGGGAATACAAGCAGCTGTCATACATAGCGGTATCGATATACTGGCCGGCGCCTGTGGCCTCGCGGCGGCGCAGTGCAGCCAAGATGGCGATGGTCGTCCACATGCCTGCCATGATATCGATAAACCAAATCCCTCCCGTAATCCGCGGGCCGTCCCCCTCGGCGCGGTTCAGATCCATAATGCCCGTGGTGGCTGACATGATGGAATCGAAGCCCGGGCGGTCATGATAGGGGCTGCCCTTCCCGTAGCCGCTGATAGAAGCCATGATCATCCGAGGGTTGATTTTATGGACTGCTTCCCAAGCAAGGCCCATCTTTTCCATGGTACCAGGGCGGAAGTTTTCAATCAATATGTCTGATTTTTCAATCAAACGTTTCAAGAGCTTTTTCCCGCTTTCGCTGCGGAAATTGACTGTAATGCTTTTTTTATTACGGTTTTCTGTTGGATAATACAAGTTGATGCCATCAACAAATTCCCCGCTGTGCCTAGTATCATCGCCCCAGCCTGCCTTTTCGACTTTGATGACCTCGGCGCCCAAATCCCCAAGCGTCATGCCGCAGGTCGGGCAGGAAATATGCCGGCCTAGGTCGAGGACACGTATTCCAGACAGAGGGCCTTTATCCGTGTTCATGATTTGGAAGACCTCCTTTGAAAAAATGTTGTTTCCCTTCGCGCCGCGCAGCTTTTATAGCATTGTGCGTACCTAGCAGATACGCACAATGCCGATATAGGGAGGCAGATATTACCGAAAAATGCATACAGAATGAGTTGCCAGCCTGAAAGCCATGCGGCAAAGGCGTGCTTCCTAAAATGTGGTTCCGCTGTCAAAGAAGGAACCTGATTTTATGAAAAACCCCTTTGCATCTTTTGTATTTTATGCGCGGGAGCCGCTTATTCCTCTGTTTTTGCCGCGAAGTATTCGTCCCGCCATTTCAGTGCGGCTTTTACGCCTTTTTCTGCGGAAATGCGGCTAAATTCTTCAATCTCGGGCGTTGTCATATAGCGGAAGAACATAGAGTAATCGACCCATGTCGTCAGGCCGGTACGGATCCCCATTCCTTCAAACTGTCTGTTGATGCCCCATTTCTGGATGGCAATGATTTCGGGGGGCATTTTGATCAGCTTGTCTGCCAACGCTTCCACATAGGCCTCCAGTTCGTCCAGAGGGACGGCTTTTGTGATAAGGCCGCACGCTTCCGCTTCCTTGCCGGTGATCTTTTCGCCGGTCAGCATCATTTCCTTCCCTTTGCGCAGCCCTGTCAGCCAGGGCACCATCAGGAAAACGGATGCTGCGCCGAACTGGATCTGGGGCTCGCCAAGCTGGCAATCCTCAGAAGCGATGACATAATCGGCGGGCATCATCAGCTCGCATGCCCCGCCCAGGCAGTAGCCATGAACCTGGCAGATCACGGGCTTGCCCATATCCCACATCTGCCAGCGTGCCGCGTTTGCGTGCCCCTGGACGCCGTTGCGCTCCTCCATGGGGGTCAGCGTCATATTCATTTCGGCTGTGATATCATAGCCGGCGGAGAAACAGCGCCCCGCGCCCTTCAGGATGACAACGCGGACATCCTTATCCTGGTCGGCTTCCTTCAAATAGCCCAGCACATCATGGTACATTTCGCTTTCCAAGGCATTCAGCTTTTCCTGCTTATTCAAAATGATATAAGCTTTGTATCCTTTTTTTTCATATAAAACATGGCTGCCCATAGTCCAACACTCCTTTTTGGCAATTATTTTCCCTGCTTATCGCAGGAAATATAGGGAATATTATTGAAGCGTCATGACTGCTTTGAATCAAATGATAATGCGTTCTTATTCAAAATTCAAATAGAAGAAATGATATGACTCTATTTAATAATTCGATAAATATAAAAAATACCTTATTTTAATACATTCTTTATTGCAGGTTTTACAAAAAAATGATAATATAATATAAAAGCCGTTATTTTTTGTAAGGATATATTTATATTTCAGATAAATCCTATAAATAATTTGATTAGGGGGTGCAGACATGACATTTGAAGAATTAAACACCTTTATCACGTTGACGCAGACAAGAAGTTTTAGCCGCACGGCAGAACTGCTGTTCACCTCCCAATCTACTGTCAGCTTCCGCATCAAAAAAATCGAGGCGCAAATCGGGAGGACATTATTTGAACGGAATACGAGGAGCATAGAATTGACCCCGGCAGGCGAGGATTTTTTGTTTTACGCAAGCCAGCTGGATGCCCTTTACAGGGAAGCGATCCATACGGCATCCTTAAATTCATTCAATTATAAAGTAAGCATTGGCGCGCCGGATTCCTTTTGGCAGAGCATGCTCTTGCAGGCGCTGGCGGATTATTTCCAAGCAAACAAAAATATTTCCTTCAAATTGGTATCGGAGCATTCTGCTTTATTAAACCAGATGATCATTGAGGAAAGGCTGGATGTGGGCGTCAGCTTTATCCCCATGCGCCACCCGGCTTTGGAATATCTTTCCCTTGCTGCAAGCCCGTATGTGCTGGTCGCGCATAAAAGCCTGCATCTGCCCACTGATAAACTGACCCCGCAGAACTTCAGCAAATTCCCTTTGATTTACTGTGATTGGGCAGCCCCTTTTTATTCATGGTTTAGGGAGAATTACTGTAGTGGATCCCATTTTATCGAACTGGATCGAACATGGCTCTTCCTCCAGATGCTGCAGAACAAGCTAGGGGTTGGCTTCATGCCCTTGCGGATTGCGAAGTCATTCCTTGAAACCGGTGAATTTATTTCGATTGAGTTTGAATCATATGAAATGCCGCCGTTAGAGGAAAATTTTATCATGTATAACCGGAAGCGTGAAAATAGGATCCTCCCAATCGTGGATGCCATCATGGAGTATGTGAAGGGGAACAAATGAAAGGCAAAACTTGCTTGTGCTGGGAAAAACCAGGGGATAGCAGGGATGAAGGAAAAGCCCTTTTTACTGCAGGATGTTAAAAGTTAGCTAGCATGGATTTTATAAATATCTGAAGGATAAAAAACGCCTATGGAAGTATCAGGCAATTGCGGATGTATCAGATGCACAAGGCAATGCACCATGTTTACAAGGGGATGAATCAGGTACACCTAAACTAAATCCACAGGCCTATATTTTCCCACTATACTCCATCCATCTATCTTGCGGATATGGGATGGATAGATGGGATTAAAAAGAGGATAAATTATGGCTATTTTGAGGGATTTTTTAAGAACATGCTTCTGGTGTATTTGTGGGTGGAGACGCTGCTAGTGGCATCGGCGGGAGCATAATAAAGATGTTCAGATTGTGATTTTTTGTAGATAGTGTCTACACAAGGTGAATGGATTGTGATAAAA
>OFGE01001602.1_pt1 | contig 19157 bp, 25 predicted proteins | sample 1521681 | NCBI WGS metagenome assembly OFGE01 (sample SAMEA3504093, study PRJEB24116) | mouse gut metagenome | biome: mouse gut; feature: mouse-associated habitat; material: faeces | place: Denmark | collected 2011
CGGCCCGAAGGCCGCCGCTGAGATATAAATTATGTTCTGTTTCTTCCACGCTCAAAACGGGCTTGCCAGGTCTTTACGGTTTGAGACTTCAAGAAATCCACCAGGCTGTCCAGCTTCTGATCGCTGTCAAACTGTTCCAGTGCGTTATAGTACGCCCTCCGGTCCTCCGCGTGGATAATGACGGGCGGATGGTCCAGCAGAAGCAGCAGATAGTTCATCAGCAGCCGCCCGGTCCGGCCATTGCCGTCACAACTCTGGACAAAAGTCAAATGCTATTTTCGGCATCTTCCAGAATACTTAATTCTGTGAAATCGTCCCTTGAATGGGTGAAACCTCGCCTTAAATAGTCCAAACCACCATCAACACTACAACAGCCACATTTGCAAGTAACGAAATCATGCCTATAGGTGGATTCAATAATATCCCCACACAAGTTACATTGTATGACGTTCTTGATAATTTTTTGCATGTTACCACCTCATAAAAAGTTTAGCATATTTCTCCCTCGCTCGCAAGGCGTCAGACAAATTCAAACCCGCTTTGTCACCAGTTCCCGCACAATATCATCTCCCAGCAGCTGGCTGGTGCGGTAGATGTCCTGGCAGAACGCCTTCAGGCTGAAATCCATGTTGGGTTCATCCTTGTCCAGCAAAATGCCGGTTACCTTGAAACGGTGGGCTGTCTGCTCCTGTTTCAGTTCATCCAGGTATTCCTGGGGCAGCTCGCACTCGCCGTCCGTGATAAACACAATATCAGCGTTTTCAAAGCCGTCCTCCTTCATCAGCCGCATGGCCTCCACCATAGGTGTCTGGAAGTCGGTTCCGCCATTGAGAAAAGTCTCGGCGGCGGACAGTTTGTCCCCCATGGTGTACTCGCCCGGCCGGAACAAGTCGGTCTTGAACTCGCCGCTGCTGGCAAAATGGATCAGCGCAAAGCCGCGGCCGCTGCCGGCGGCGATCTCCAACAGGGTCAGGGCCACGGCCTTGCCCCATGCGGCGGGGTCGCCGGCGGTGGAGATAGACTCATCCAGGCAGCAGATGATGTCCCCCATGCCTTTATAAATGGGCTCCCGCCGCTGGTACTGCTTGATCTGCTTGCGCTGATACTTTTGCAGGAACAGAGGAACCGTTTTCGACGAGGCCAGCATGGCCAGCTCCGAGGTAAGGGCCCGGGAGATGTTGCAGCCCAGCTCCAGGGAATACTTTTCGCCTCGGCCATAGGCGTAGCCGTTGCGCTTGCCCTGGGCGAATATCTCACGGAACCGGCCCAAATATTTGGAAATGTCCTTCAGTACGTCGCTTTTCCGTACCAGGTCCAGCAGACCGGTGTTGACCTTGTTCTTCTCCAGTTTGCCCGGTTCATCGCTCCAGGCCCCGATGATGTTCCGCACTTCCTCAGCCTTTTCCACCGCGGCGCTGACAGCCTGGGCAACGCTGGCGGTCAAATCGTCCTTGTTTTTAGCGGCTTTGGCGTCGATCATCTTGCCTACGGCCTCCACCTGACGTTGCTTACTGTCCGCCCGGTTGGCGGCCTCCACCACGGACTGCTCCAGCTGTGGGTCGCGCTCCTTACACCGCTGCATCCGCTCCAGCAGGCCGGCCAGGTCCCGTTGAGCCTGTTCCTCACCCTTTTCCAGCTTCTCCAGGGTGTTCAGGGCGTTATTCTCGCCGCCCAGGTCTGAAAGAAGGCCGTCCAGCTCCCCGGCAGTCCGGGCGATAAATTCCGACGCTGCCTCATAGGCGGGCAGCTCCCGGCCCTCGCAGATGGCTTTCAGCGTGGGAAAGTCCTCGCTCTGGGTGATACGCTCCAAAATGGGGGCGTTAAACTTTCGGGCCGCCACGGACAGGGTGCTTTCATCGTTGCGCCGGGGCAGCAGGGAGTAGAAGGACTGGAACACGTCCCGGGACAATGCCGGGAACGAGGCCAACTTCTCTGCGGCAGTCTGTTCAACCTGGTCCAGGCTGCCATCGTCTGCTCGCAGGTCGGTGTAGATGCTGTCCTCCAGTTTTGTGGAACGCAGCACCCGGTCGGTCTTTTCCACGGTGTCAGGCGGAAGCAGCTCACTGATGGGGGCATGGAGCACGTCGTCAATTTTTCGATAGATTTTTTTCATTTGCTCTCCTTTCGCAATTTCAACACGGTCCGCCAGCGGCTGTTTGTTGTCCAGAGTAAAGCCCAGGACACGTTCATCTTCTTCTACCTCCGCAAACCGTTACACAAAAAAACTCCCCAAATAGAAAAGAATCGAAGCGATACACCGTACCGCTTCGATTCGTAAATTCGGATGGGATTCAGCAGAAAAACTGAATCTCCTCCACTGACAATATGGACATGGATCGGTTCTCCGTTCTCATTTGACCAGAAAAATACCAGATATCCACCGACACGGAATAAACTAGGCACAGTGAATCCCTCCCTGCGCCGCATAGCGGTAGAGCAGATGGGCGTTGCTGTGCAGAAATTCGTTGAAAAAATCCATTTCTTCCGGGGTGAATCCTTCCGAAAATTTCCACTGATAGGACGGGAGCACACATCGAGCCGAGTCAAACCCGGTCTCTGTGGGACGCTCAAAATGGACTTCCACAGTCTGGTTTCCATCCGCTTCGATCAGATGGGAGTGCGTAATTTCAGTTTCATCCGCCAGTGTAATATAGGGATACATCATTTTGTAATCCACCCTTCTGGTATTGATCTTTGTGCTTATCTTATCAGATTTAAGGTGAAATATCAATGATTTCAGCGCCTGTAATTTCAGAACGGCAGTGTGCTTTCGTCAGGCTCCCCAAAATTCGGAGCAAAACCGCCCGGCAGGCTGCCAAAGGGGTCGCCGCCGGCCGCCTCCACGGGGCCGCCAGTGCTGGCCGGGGGCTCCTGGCCCTCCTTGGCCTTGGAGTCGCCGAAGTAGACGCTGTCCGCGACGATCTCAGCGGAGCGGCGCTTGTTGCCCTCCTTGTCCGTCCAGTCCCGCATCTGCAAGCGGCCAGAGACCACCGCCATGCGGCCCTGAGAAAAATACTTGCTCACAAATTCCCCGGTGGCACGCCAGGCCACAATGTCGAGGAAGTCGGTGGGCCGTTCGCCGGTGGCCTTGTCCTTATAGTCCCGGTCGCAGGCAATGGAAAAGCTGGAAACCGGAGTACCGCTCTGGGTGCGGCGCAGCTCCGGGTCGCGGGTCAGGCGGCCCATAACAGTGATGTGATTCAACATAATAGTCTTTCTCCTTTTGTTTTTATTTCTGTGCTATGGAAGGATCAAAGGTTGGCGCAGGTACAAACCTTGACCAACTCAAGCAGTAAAAGAAGTAGGGGTGCAGGCCATCGTCGATCTCAACGACTTCTCCCAGGGAGATATCGGCTTCCATCAGGAAATCATCCAGGTCTCCGTGGCTTACCCGCTCATAAAATGTCCTGGCATTGATGCCCAGGGACGTTTCAAGCCGCAGCTTGTAGCGAGAGGGTGACGGATAAATGTACTGGTCGTGTTTGTGGTCAAAGTTCCTGCTGGTAAGGAAGTCCAAATCCCTGCTCTGTTCATCGGCGAAACCATAGACCCGGCACACCGGCGGCGAAATACGTTTGGGGCACAATTTGGGCGCTTTGATTTTGGGGTCGGAGGCCCAAAAACGTCTGGGAGCCCTCTTTTTCGGAAACCCTCCGCAATAACGGGTACCCAGGACGCTGTTGCCCGCATACTGCAAATGCTGGCAGCTTCCGCATCCAGGTTCCGGGAAGGAATACTTTTTTGCCATCTTATCACGCTCCACGTTTTATCAGTTCCGGCCCCCTCGGGGGCCGGAAAGTCTGTTTTACTGCAAGGCGGCCAACTGTTCCAGCGGCGTGTAGGTAAAGCCCACCGCCTCATGGGCCTGACGGCTGATACTCTCCAGGTCGGTCAGAAGTCCGTCCGTCATCTGACGCTCGCTGTCGGACTGGGCTTCACCTGCCAGCTTCTGCTGGTCGCTGTATAGACGGATCAGCTCGCCACGCAGCTTGATCAGGGCCTTGCTGCCCACCTGCTCCTTGGCCGCGTCAAATTCCTCCTTGGCCTCAACTGCCATGCCCCGGATGTTATTTACCTTGTCCTGCATGGGATTGATACACATACGGTTCAGCTCCGACTCCACAACAGCCCGCTCCCCCGGTTTCTGCCAGAGGTAGTTTTTCAGCGCAAGCAGATCCTGGGGCTCCACCTGAGTGTGGCCGGACAGCCACGCCCTGGCCTGGGCGATGGGGTAGTAGTTGAGGTACTTGCGGTCGGACACGGTAATCTCGTTCCTGCGCAGCTGGCACAGGATGTCGTCGGCCAGCTCGTTGATGGCCTCCGGAACCGGAAGATTTGCAACTTCCTCCTGCATCTGCTTCAACTCATCCAGAGTGACGGAGGCAGCAATTTGTCCGGTGCGGCCAGCCTGCTTGTCCCGCAGGACGGCAAGCCGCTTGTCCCGATTCTCGATGTTCGCCGTCACCACCTTCAATTCCAGGCGGTCGTACAGAGCCTCCAGAATCTTCTCCTGGGGATCGCTGAAATTGGGCACTTCATTTGAGGCCGCGAAGAAAGAGATGGTGGGGATGGAGTATGTATGCCCTTCGTTGGTGTACTTGCGCTCGTTCAGAGCGGTGAGCAGAGAGTTGAGTACCCCGTCATTGCATTTAAAAATTTCATCCAGAAAGCAGATGTCTGCTTCGGGAATTTTGCCGGCGGTATTGACCTGGGGATCGCCGCCATAGAGCTCACCTAAAGCCTTGCGCTGGCGCTCCATCTGCTCAGGCAGGTCGCCAACATCCCCGCCGCTGGCAAGCCGGGCTTCCAACCGGCCATACATATCCTGGTACTGGGGGTTCTTCTCCAGCTCATCCCTGGGCACGCTGCCGGGAATCAGGCTGGACAGGTCAATGCGCCCAAAGAGCTGTTCCTCATCGGTCTGCTTGGACAGCAGCCGTTCAAACTGCCTCGCTCCGGTGATCCGGCTGCGGAAGGCATTGATGGCGTAGCTCTTGGCCTGGCCCGGGGCGCCCAGAATAAACAGGTTTTTCCCGGTCAGCAGGGCGATGGCGATCATTTCCACCAGTTCCTCCCGCTCGGCCACCTGGGCGTTGACATCGGCAATCACGGCCAACATCTGGTCTCTCAAATTACTCGGCATAGAGATCAATTCCTCCTTCAAGTTGTTCTGACATATATTCCTGATAGCATTCAGCGCAGGCGACATTGTGTGGCGGCTGATAGCCCACTGCCTTCAGCAGTGCCGCAAACAGCAGCGCGTCCCGTTCCGATGGAAATGGGTACACATCCATGTCACAGCCGCCCAGGCAGCAGAAGCTGGTCACAGCTTCCCAGCCAGGGACGGATTCTGACCGACGCACCGAAAGCCGGGAAGCTTTCCGGAGTTCTTCATTGGACATCTGAAGAATCCTGACTATGGCATCCCGCCGTGTTTTGCTATCCATAGTTCTGTCTCACGCCACGACCAGCAGGCTGTCGTCATCCCGGAAAGCGTTCAGGGAGATCACCGCACCCCGCAGGTCGTAGGGGGCGGCGGTGAAGCCGTACCGCCGGCGGCTGTCCTTGCAGTTGAGCATCTCATACTGGAGCTGGCACATGATGTGCTGGTCCAAATTGCCCTTTTCGGGGTCGAAGTTCTCCACGCACTGGATCAGGCGGATGGCCAGGTCCTGGTACACATCGTCGTAGTCCAAATGGGCGGCCCGCATCAGAGCAGCGTTCCGCTGAATGATCTTGCCGATCCAGTGCAGGTTTTCCTCCACGATACGGTTGCGTTCAGCGATAGAATAGTTGTTTTTCATAATGTTATCCTTTCTGTATTTGGGGGGTCCAGAAGCGGCAATAGCCCTGGCCCCAGTCTTTCATGAGTTCATCATGGGTATAGTTTGGCGAGTTGTACTCCGGGCTGCGGCACTTCTGCCGCAGATGGAAGTGTTCACACTCCATGTAGGAGTGCAGACAGTTGCCGCAATTCTTTTCACTTTCGCTCAAGCGACTGCCTCCCTATTCAATTCTTTTTCACACAGGTCAATGACCTGCTGGCACTGGTCCATCTCAAAGCCGCCGATGTGGGCATTCTTCTCTGGCAGATTCATCTGCCCGGCCAGCCATTTGTAAGCCTTGGTACGGCTCAGGCCACTGCTCTGCCAATACTGGTCAAAGACCTGATGGGTCTCCCTGCGTTTGAGCCGCAGCACCTCATTGGCCACGTTGCCCAGGGGACGGTTGGTCCCCTTATGGCAGCCTACCCGGGCGTTGCAGTTCTGGCAGAGGTAGATGTTCTCACCAGCCAGCCCAAGCCGGTCGGTGGAAGCACCATAAATCTTCCGGGCAGGCACCAGGCGGATCACACCTCCGCAGTAACGGCAGATGGTGGGAATTTTCATCTGTGTCCACCCCCTACGCCGCTTTCTTCCCGGCAGCCGGTTTCTTGGCCTCTTTTTGGGGAACGGACTGTGGCGCTCCAGGCCGCACACCGGCCTGCATGTAGAAGGCGTGCTCGGTATCCAGCGTCAGCATCCCGCCGGTGGCGATCCCCAAAGTAGCCGTCCCGGACAGGGACCGCAGGCAGTTGTTCAGCCGCTTGGTGAGATACCAATACTCACCCTGGGGCATTCCGGTCAGCGGGGCCACTGTAATAGCGTTCTGGGCGCTTCCGTGAACGCCGCCGCACCGGAAGGACAGCGTCATGCCCTCAAAGGATAACTGCACCTTCCCATCAGGCTCCACACAGGACACATTGTCCAGAGCCCTGCGCAGCTCCGCCACATCGGTGAGAACGGTAAACTGATTTTTGAGGGAGCTGGTCAGAAAGTCCGTGTCAATGTACTTCTCCTGAATCAGCCGGGCGGAGAACAGAAATCCCTCCCGGACGAAAACAATATTTTTGCCGTTAACACCCGCTCTAAATTCATCCTTATCTTCACACATCTGGGCCAGGCGGCTCAGAGAAGGTGCGGGGATCAGAACGCTGAACTCGCCGGTGCTCTTGCTGTCCCCTCTGGCTGTGACCACGCAGGTTCCGTCACTGCCGGCGGCCCGGAGGCCGTCCTGGGTGACCCGGAACTGAACGCATTTCAGCATGGGCTTCTCGTTGTTCTCGTCGGCGGCAAAAACCGTCCGCTTTGCCATGGAGGGGATGCCGCTGATCCGGACCAGATTGGTCACAGCGGGGATTTCCACTTTGGGGTAACTGCGCCCCTCCCATACGGACACGTTGTATTTGGCGTCGCCGCTCCAAACAGCCAGCCGGCTGTCTCCGGGCATTCGCCGCAGTTCCACGGTGTCGCCGGGCAGCTTCTCCAGCATTCCGGCCAGCAGCCTGGCGTCGATGGCCAGGGCATCGTCCTCCGGGGCGGCGCAGGCCAGCTTCTGCTTCAGGGTGACCTCCAGATTTGTGGCGGTGAGAACGAGCGATTTGCTGGCAGCGCTCACCTCCACGAGCACGCCTTTCAGCGCTTCCAGGGGCGAGTTTGCCGGGGCGACCGCCGCCGCACGCTTGACAGCGTGCAGCAGTTCGGCCCGATTCATGGTAATGTTCAAAGAAATTCCTCCTTCTACGCAACAAAATCGAAGAAAGACAGCTGGTTTTCGTCCACCGGCTTCTTCTTCGACTTCTTTTGTTTGCGTTGTTCTAATGTTCGTTGCAGCAGTCCATCGTAGAGGGCCTGCTTGTTCTCCGTGTCGATGGCCCGCATTTGAGGCGGTTCCACTATGGCAACAGGAGCGGGCGCACCGTCCACAGTGGCCGCAATGGGCAGGGTTACGGGTCGGAACCGTTCACGGTGGGGATTGATGACCGCCATTTTCTTAAAGGTGGCGGCGATATCCTCCACGTTGTCCTTAATCCCCAGGGCCAGCTCCTTTGCCATCTGGGAAGTCAGGTCCTTCACATCGCTCATAGCGGCAAGGCCCTCCTCTGACAGGTTGCCCTCGATAATCCCGGCCACAGCCAGCTTGGAGGCCATCAGCCTCATGGCTTTCGCCTGCATGGTGTCCACGTAGTAGAGCATATAGACTTCCACCCGCGGCGCTGTCTGGTTGATCCGCCAGGACCGGCGGGCCGCCTGACGCAAAGTAAACAGGTTGTAGCCCATACTGTAGAAGATCAAGGTGGTAAAGGCATTGAGGTCCAAGCCTGTCTCCACACAGCGGGGGTTGGTAATCAGCACCTGGCAGCCGGAGCGGACGCGTTTCTCCACCCAGGCCTCCCGTTTCTCTGGGGAGATGGCCGGAGATAGAATCTCGGTGCGGAACCCCTCCCCGGTGAGCAGCTTTACCAGCTTTGGCTGGGAGTCAGTTCGGGTCCAGCTGGTGTAAATCATGACCCGCTCCCCGGCGGCGATCTTCTCCCTGACAATCTCCAGTACCTTTTCTTCCTTTGGCAGAATGTCGTCAAAACAGGCTTCGTTGCTGGGATGGGCGATTACATGACCGTCGATGGGATGAACAATGTCCGGCTGGTCATAGGGCTGGTCCGGGTAGACGGTGAGCAGATTCAGATAGGCGGACAGCAGCTTTTGAGCCGCTTTCCGGTCCGACTTCAGCACCGCACGAATATCCCGTTCCACCTCCTTATAGGCGTCATACACATCCTCCGGCATCTCAACAGGAATGGGTATCTCCTCATAATCGGGGAGGTCCTTGCCCATATCGTTCAGCGAGAAAAAAGCGGTGTATTCCAGCAGGAACCGGGAAAACACCAGGGGAGATACTCCGGGAAGCTGGCGGGTTTTGGTTTTGCGCTTGCTGGCCCGGCGGTTGGCATTGTAGGCGGCGTCGGTGGTTTCGTAGGTGTTCTCCACCACGCCATACTCCGCGTCAAACCTCTGAGGGCTGCGGTAGCTCTTGCCATCCTTGCACATCAGGCTGGGTACCAGCCGGTACAGCAGGTGGAAAATACCGGAGCTGTAGCCGTTGATGAGGGTTGCTGTCATGCCCACAAACTGTTTGCTGACACTGAATATCTCCGCCATTGCGTCGCCTTGGCCGCTGTTGTTGTTGTACTCATGCAGCTCATCGGCAAGAAAAGCGTCAATTCGTCCCTTCATCTTCTTTTTGATGTAGGTGCTCAGGGGAAAACGGCGGCAGGCTCCCTTGACCGGGAAACTGCCCTGGGGATTTTCGGCGATCTCACGCAGACGCTCCAGAATTACGTCATCTTCTGTGAGAGACTGGTAGCTGGCGGCGAAAGACTTGTAGACCCAGCCAAAATGCGATATTTTGGTCCAAAGGATATTTCTGCTTGGATTGACCGGGGCCCACAGCATAGAGCCGCACTCCCGGCAGACACGGTTTTTCTTATGTTCCCGCAGGAAGAATTGCAGGTCTGCGTTGACCAGGTAACGGGAGCCGTCGTCGCTGTACTCCATCTGAAGGGGCTTGCCGCAGTCGGGGCAGAGGAACGCTCTTTTCCTCTCGCTCCAGACGACAGCGGGGTAACGCATATAGCCGTCCCGGGCCTTTTCCTTGCTGAAAACCGCATAAACGCTCTTGTCTCCGGCCTGGTACATTCCATACAGCCGCTCCAGTTCAGCGATGCTCTTGACCACCATAGCGCAGGTATTTGGCAGGGTCTCACCGATCTCCCGAACCCACTTCTTGGTGATATGGGAGGGGCACATGACCAGCCCAAAGGATTTTTGGGCCCCGCCCCGGCTTTGAGCTGCCCACATACCATGCAGAGCGCCCAGGGCCGTGGAGCCGATTTTCGTCTTTCCACTTCCACATTCGGCAATGATGAGCGCGACGCCCTTCTGGTCCAGCTGGCGCTTGACCGCCTCGGCCACGGCCAGTTGTGCGTCGTAGAGGGAGTACCCCGCTTTCTGCTGGATGTAGTCGTTGACAGCCAGCACCTCCTCGGACAGCGGCTCGGAGGCCGGGTCGAACAGAGGTGTGAACTGGTCCCGGATGCGGTCGGCCACGGTGACGCCGAAGGTGTTGAGGTAGCCGGTGATATTCTCCACGCCCTCAAAGCCGTCCGGCTGGTCCGGGCTGGCCCCGGGAATGGAGATAGCTCCGCACTCCAGGCCCCGCTCCAGAATCTCCACCACGTTTTCATCGTTGGGCCGCAGCTCCAGCACCCAGGCGTCCAACTGCTCTCTCAGGGAGAAAACCTCCAGTGGGCGCAGCTCGCCCCGGTCGATCAGAGCGTCCAGAACGACATCCCGAAACTCCGGGATCAGGGGGGCGGCAGTCTTGCGGTCCAGCTCATCAAAGAGCCGGTCCCGGTCCCCGGCGGGAACAAAGATGTAGCACCTCCGGGGCTGGATGGTCTGCTGCTCTCCCGCCTCCTCTGGATCTTTATCACCGTCCAGGGAATCAGCGGCCTGGGGGTCGTCGTTCACCATGAGAGTACCCACCGCGTACTGGCCGTCGTGGGACATCTGCCGCCGGTACTGCTTGGGGATCGCTTTCAGTTGGCGGGTCTCGCCGTTGAACGGCATTTCAATGGTGGCTCCGCCGTAAATGGCGTCCGACATGGCCTTCACCATCTCCGGGTAGCCGCCGAAGCGGACGGCGCTGATGACACTGCCCTCTCCGCTTCGGTCCAGGATGATGGTGTCCGCGTACACCGTCAGGCGCACTTCTTTGCCGGGGTCATAATAGGTCAGCGGGATCAGTCTGCTCTGTGACATTCATTCAAAAACTCCCTTCTTTTTGAACAAAAAAAGACCGTGTCCGCCTCTGAAAAGGCAAATACACGGTCGTTCTTGTTCGTTTGTTGATTTCAAGGTCGATGCAGTCTGGTACGTCGGGGCGCACTACGCCCCTGGCCGCGTTCCATTCCTCCCTCACTTACTCCGCCCTAAACTTACTCCGCCCTGAAATACACTCCCATTTTATCATTGGGGAAGGGAGCTGTATAGTTGAGGTTTTCTCAACCAAGCCGATATTGTTCGATCATACTGTCCAGGGAAAACTCGATCTCCTTCACTGCTCTGTGGGATAGCTTTTGACCCATAAGCGCTCTTTCAATTTGCTGGACTTTTCGGAGCGTCCGGCCGGCGGTCCCCCGAAGCACAACGCCTTTGCGAAAAGAAATCTTTTTCTTTTCTAAATCCAGGCTGTTGATTTTGTACCCATATTTGAGCCAGGAATCCGCGATGCAGCAGTCAGGCAGGGACAATTCTACCGCATGGGTCGGATAGCCCTCCAGCTCCCATAAAGCTGAGCGTTTCCCCATGTCAACCGATGTCTCGCGCCAGAAAATCTGATATTTACTGGCTTCCCAAGGTAATTTAGCGCCCAGTATAGTTTCAATTTCGCTGAAACTTATAGTAAATGACCTCCGCTCACAGAATTGAAAAAACTCCGTCAGCGCCGCATACGGCGGTTCCTCGACAGACATATCCTCTTCCTGTGAGGTTTCTGCTATGTAGTCCTCCAGGAGCTGGACCAGGTTTACAGGCGGGCTGGATTCGTATTCCCTGTTACGGAAAAGGACATCGTAGGCGCAGTATCGGTGTATGTAGAGGAGATTGTCCAACCGCCTGCCGCAGCCAACCGTCCGTTCAACGATATCCACCTCCTGATCCGCCAGCATGTATTTGCTACAGTATGCGCATCTTGCAACTAGTTTTTCGAATATTTCGGTGTATAGAAACGTACAACTTTTTATGAAATACTCCCGAATATAGAAACTGATATAGGAGGAGAATTTATGTTTCAAGTGCTGAAAACCAGGGGTGTTATATATAATTTGACCAGTCTTAATATCTCTAAAGGCAACTGGACAACGTATACTAGCCCTCAATGGAAAGTATGGCGTGCGGTTGTCACCGCCAATACTTGCTACTATTGCGCATCTATGAGCGGCAGAATTTTATCAGCTACTGATCCACTAATTTTTCGGATTCCAGTCCATCCCAATTGTAGATGCTTTATAGAAAGTTTGAAAGCCATTTTGGTTGGTACTGCAACATCGGCAGGAATCGATGGTGTAGATATGTATATGTGGAGGTATGGGATACTTCCCGATTACTACATTTCAGAATCTGAAGCCAGAAAGTTGGGGTGGCGGAAAATACTCGGAAATTTAGCCGAGGTGTTGCCAGGAAGAGTGATCGGAGGTAAAATATATCTTAATTGGGATCACAGATTGCCAGAGCGTCCGGGAAGAATTTGGCGTGAAGCAGATTTCGATTATGTAAGTGGTTTCAGAAATGGCCGCAGATTACTCTATTCCAATGATGGCCTTTTATTTGTGACTTATAATCACTATTTAAGTTTTTATGAAGTTGGTTGGGAGGGGTTACTGTGAATTATGTTACATTGGACTTTAGTGGAATTAAATCGCTTTGGACCTTACATGAATACTTCAAAGAAATATTTCAATTGCCCGAGTACTATGGGCATAATATGGATGCTCTTTGGGATTGTCTCTTATATTATTTTGAAACGCCAACAACAATTGTTCTGAAAAATATAAGAAAAATCCCAGCTGAGATGAGTGAAGCGGTTGAAACAATGCTTGCACTTTTTAATGAACTTCAGCAACAGGATGAAAATATTACTATCCAGATAGAACCGGACCTTAATGATGATATTTCACCATTTCAAGTTTGATTTTTAGGGGCCCACCAGGTAGAAGCGTCCCGCTTTTCTGGATAAAACGTGCGGAACACGTCTTTAAGCCCTACTTCCAAAAGCCGTTCAAAATTTTTGCGTTCCTCTGTTATCATATCTGGAGGGACAGTGCTTGACCTGGCCTCAGAAGGGTAGATATCCTGATCCGTATGTGTAACATTAAAGTCACCGCAAACCACAACTGGTTTCGGCAGCTTGGAAATATAGGTGCGGAAAGCCATGTCCCAATTCAGACGGTATTTTCGCCGCTCTGGGGGGATTGTGCCTGGTAGTTTGGGACGTACACATTGACAATATAAAAATCTCGGTATTCCAGGGTGATGGCCCTGCCTTCCCGGTCATACTTCTTGACCCCAATCCCCAGCTTGACGGATAATGGCTCACGTCTGGACAGAACGAGAGTGCCCGAATAATTAGGTTCCATCGCCGGAAACCAGTAGTCGTGGTAGCCGGGGGCGGCCAGTACAGTTTGCCCCCGTGTTTCCTGGATACACATAACATCAGGCTTTACATCAGTTAGGAATTTGATGAGCTCCCGCCGGTGCGCTGCGATCCCGTTGATGTTCCAGGAGGCAATTTTCATTTCCTCACAACCTTATCCCATTTTTCTGATATAAATTATATCAGATTTTGTTTTCATAGGATACAGCGGCGGAGTCAGGATGGATCAAAGTGATGGGAAGGTGCTTCCTTCTGGCGTGATTCACCGTCTGCATGGTGCCGGAGCGGAGGTTCCGGTCGTTGTCATACACCGCCAGCAGACAGTTGGCGTGGTCCACCATGTACTGGTTTCTCAGCTTGTAATTGGTCACAGAGTTATTTTCCGCAGTTCCGGCGATGACCACCTTCGCACTGCGCTGCCGCAGGACGGACAGCCGGCGGCGGCTTTTGGGGTCCCAGTCCCTGTCATGTCCATCAAAGGGAAGGACAAGGACCAGCTCGATATCACTGTACTCCGGCTGCTCTTTCAGCTCCAGCAGCAGCTCACCTGACCAGAGGTCTACCCCGAGAGCTCCCCCGACATAGAACCGGCGGACGCCCTGCTCATAAAACAGCACAAACTGCTCTTTCAACCGGCGCTTGAGCCGCTTGCAGCCGTTGTTGTTCTCATTGTATTTCCACTTGAAACGGGTAGGCCGGTGACCGGTGATAGCGCAGGCTTTGTATTCCATAATGATTCTCCTCGATTGTGATGTGTTAGTACACTATTTGATACGGTGTATTGCTACGGATATCATTATAAACTTGTATGGATTCTATGTCCAGAAATATGGGGTTACACTACTAAATAAAGGTGGTGTAATGCTGTACCAAGGACATTGAAAGATATCAACATAGAGGTGGGGACACGGATCAAGGAAAAGCGGCTGGCCCAGAAGCTGACCCGGGAGGATCTGGCGCAGCTGTCCGGCTACACCGCCAACTTCATTCAGGAGGTGGAGCGTGGCCGTTCCGGGCTGTCCTCCGAGTCCATCCGGGCGCTGTCTATGGCCCTGAAAGTTTCTGCGGACAGTCTGCTGTTTGGCGACGCTCCAGTGGAATTTTCCTATATCGTTCAGAAGTTGAAAGAAGTTCCACCGCAAAAACGGGAGCATATCATCCGAATGATAGAAGAGGCTATTGCCTGCACACAATAATCAAAGCCCCTGCGCCGAAGCGGCACAGGGACTACTCCGCCGGGTCCATTTCTTTTATCAGTTCCTCCAGCTGTTCAGACTGCCAGAGGGGTTTGAAATCCAGGTTCACCAGCGCGTCCCGGAACGCCATCAGCGTTTCATTCCACAAAGATTGATCCTGCGACATGTCGGCCAGAAAATACTCCCATGAGTAAGCCTTTCCCATAGCAAGCTGCCGCTTGTACTGAACAATTTCCGCGGTCAATAAAATGCTTTCCACCTGCGCACGCCCTTCTTCGGCGGGAAACAACTGGGAAGAATATATATTGCCGTCTTTTCTGTCGGCCATGTCACTGTCGTCAAGGAACCGCGCCACGTTCTCCGCCTCAAAATTGAAGTGCCCTTTGCGCCGAAACTCCTTTATCGTCTCTTGAAGCACAATGATCGCCGCAAATCTGAGTCGCTTCCAGTGGCGTATGTCCCAGACAAATTCCTGCCACGAAAGTTCGCCAATCTTTCCGCCTTCTTGGCACAGCTCATACAGATCCCGCTGGACCCGATAGGTGAGGTAGCACACATAGGCGTCCAGCTCCTTTTTGTCTTCCAGGGTCATATAGAGATGGCTTTCCACGATGATATCATCCGCTGAGGATAAAATGTCTTTCAAATTCTCATCCCTGCTTTCGATTGCGTTTCGCAGATAATAAGCCCTGTTCTCTTGAACCAGCGCCTCATAATTCTTGACAAAATCGAAAAATGATTCGCAGAGCAATTTAATCGCTGTACTGGTATCGGGTGGAGTGTCCGCACTCCAGCCGGTATATTTTTTCCACTCCCAGCTGAAGCCCCGCTTCCAGCCATCCTCTACATATCGCTTGATGGCATGCCGCAGGGCCTCTGGGGTAACACTCTTTTCGTCGGCAACCTGTGAGATGAGTAGTTTATAATTCCACTTGTCCGACGAGGGAGCATCCAGCACATAACGATTCAAAATTTGCACCAAAATGCCAGCACCCTTGAATCTAATTCGTCCGAATTGGTGGATGTAATAGGGGATATATGGCTCTACTTTTTCTACTTGCCCTCTCATAGCTTTCTCCTTCGGTTTCTATATTGACTGTTCTGTCTTCCTTATATCAATTTTATATCGTTAAATATTATACGGTCTAACGGACTAAAAATCAAGTTTTTAACGAAGTATAATTTACGCTATAACGAAGCGGCAAGGAGGAAGACATGAAAGATATTTTGCAGGAAATTACAAGACTGCGTTTGGCGCGTGGCTGGTCAGAATATGAGTTAGCCCAAAATTCCGGGCTGACGCAATCAACGATTTCCACATGGTATCGCAAGAGCCAAACGCCAACCATCCAGACTTTGGACAAGGTGTGTAGAGGACTCGGAATTTCGTTGTCACAATTTTTTGCTGAAGGCACTGACGCAGTATACCTCACTGATGAACAAAGAGAAATGTTGGACAATTGGGCAGCACTAAACAATGCTCAGAAGCGAATTGTGCTGGAATTGCTCAAAAATATGTAAAAGTGGCCCCGAACTTTAAAAGTCCGGGGCCGTTTTGTTTACCACTTACTCATGATTTTCCCGTACATCTGCCGCTTTTCCTCCGCAAACCGCTGAACCAGGACAATCACGGTGTCGCCCACCATGAAGTCGGAGTCCTCGTGCTGGTAGGAGTAGTTGCACATACAGACAGTGCCGTCGGGCAGGTTGCAGAATACGCCGCCGCCGTACTTTCCGGCTATGGTGGCATACCGGCGGCTGCCGACGGGGTGGCGCTGTTCCGCGCCGTCGAAGGGGTTGGACTGGGTGGCCTTCACCGAAATCTGGAGGTCGTCCTTCTCCGGGTCGAAGCCGGTGACAACGCACTCCAGCTCCTCCCCGGGGTGGTACTCCTCCCGCAGGTCGGGGATGGCGGTGTACCGCAGCTCCCGCTGGGTCAGGTTGATGTCGTGGCCGTAGCACTCCACCAGACACCGCCGGGGCCCCACCGACAGTACCCGGCACTTGACCTGGACGCCGGTCTGGCTCAGGTTGGGCCGGTGGGCGAAGAAATACCGCTGGGACCGGGCGGCCAGGCGCCGGGAGGCTACCGCCACACCGTTCTCCCGGTCCACCTTGATGATAATGAAGTCGATGGTAGCCCCAACCATGTTCTGGAGCACGAAGTCGGGCCGGGCCTGTTCCTGCTCCCACATCTCGGTGTCGGGGATGACCACCCGCACCCGGTAGGGTACGACAATGGCGCAGTACATGGTTTTCCGCTCCATCTCCCCGGTCTCCTTGTTCCGAACGCTGATGTGCAGGGGGTCCACACCGATGATGGTCCCGGTGAGGGCGCTGCGGCCCCGGTAGGAAGCATAGATGGAGTTCCACTCCTGGCGCTCCTCCGCTGTCAGGCCCCGATCCAGGGCGTTGAAGTCCAGACCGTAGAAGCTCTGCCGGTCGTTTTTCTGGGGTTCCGGCTCAGGCGGCGGGGGCGGAGGGGCACCAGGTTCCATCCAGAAGGGCTTCATGGCGGAGGACTCCTCTGGGGGTAGCGGCTCAGTCGGGGCGGCCGGCTCCCCGTCCTGTCCAGTGTCCTGGCCCACCACGGGGGGCTCGGCCGGGGGTGTGTCCATGTCCTCGGGCGGCTGGTCAGACGGCGGGGCCGCCTCACTGCTGGCGGGCAGGGCCGTGTCCTCCTGAAGAACATCGGCGGCGGGCTGTTCCAGTCCCTCCGTATTTTCCTCCTGGGCCTGGGGTTCCAGTTCCATGTCGTTGACCTGCTCGGGTTCCTCGGGAACAACTTTCTTTCTAGGCATAATGTTACCTCCAAAAAATGTATTTTTTACGGCCCGTTGGAGCCATAAAAGCAATGTGAGCCGTCCATCTGCCGGGCGGCAAAGAAGTGTTTGGGCGGCAAGGCCAGCCCATCCGGGGGCGTGCCGCTGTCGCTGATCCAGACGATCCACTCCGACCGCTCCCGCTGGAGCAGCTGGGTGTCGGAGACATGGGACAGCATGGCCACGGAAAACAGCTTCAGCTTGTCCCCGCCCAGGGTGAAGCAGAGCAGCCGGGGGCTGTCCACCTTCACGGTGAACTCCTGGGGGGCGCCCTCGCTCAGCTCCAGCATAACGTCGATGGCCTCCAGGCGGGCGGTGTCGGGCTGGCCCCGGGCCAAGTAGACAAAGCCGCCGTCCACATGGAAATCACCCAAACCGGAACGCAGCTGCCGCAGCATGGCGGACATATGCTCCTCCCTGACCGCAAAGCCAGGGCGCTGGAATTTGCCCCGCACCAGGGCGTGGAGTTGGTCGCTTCGGACCCAGCCTAGCTTCCGCAGGGCCTCCAGGATGTATTTCTGTTGAACGGACAAAAGCATTTTTACCACCCCCCTGGCGGGGCGGACATGCGGTTCAACTCCGGGTCCACCATCAGGTCGCTCTCGCTCTCGGCAATGCAGTTGAAAATGGTCGCCATAGTGTAGGCGGTGGAGTTCCTGACCTCCCGGTCCAGGTTGGCCCGCAGCTTCCGCTCCGCGTCCCGCAGGATCATACCGTCCAGCAGCTTCAGCCGGGCCCGCACCCGCTTCTGGGGCAGGGTGGCCCCGCCCACTCGGAAGTGGTCCAGATAGAACAGCCGCTCGATAGCGTTCTCGAACACCCGGGCCACCTCCGGGGAGAAACAGGAAAGCTCACAGGCGTCCAAAATGCCCATGAGCTCCTCCTCATCGTCCGCCGGTCCGTCCGCGCCCCCGGCGCTGACTGGCTGACTGACATCAGTATAGCTGGATTCAGTATGACTGGATTTAATATAACTTGGCCGCATTTTTTGAGGTTCTGCAACCGCCGGTTCTGCGGTTCTTGAAGCTCCATTTTGGAGATTCTTGCCGCTCAGATCCTGCGGTTCTTGTTCGGGCATGGGCAAGCCGGCGCCGTCAAGACCGTCAGAATCCGCGGTTCTTGAATCGCTGTCCGGTTCCGGAACGAATGGGGCGCTGGAGTAGCCAGGGTTGTCCAACGGCTCCACGCTGGCCAGGTAGATCTGGTTGGCGTCGCCCCGGCCGCAGCGCTTCTCCCAGACCAGCTTCAGCTCCACCAGTTTCTTAAAGGCCGCCGTCACCCGCTGCTCGCAAATGCGCAGCTCCCGGGCCAGCTCCTTCCGGGGGAAGATCACAAAAACCTCGCCGTAGTCATTCACCCAGCCGTTCCTGCGGGAGAGCTGGAAGCGGTTGAGCAAAAAGGTGTAGGTCACCTTGGCGTCCAGGCTCATGTCGGCATATCTAGGATCGGAGAACAGCCAGCGGGGCATCTGCATGTGGTATATGGTTTGCACGTCCGTCTGCTTCATCAGGGAGAAGCCGGGGCGTTCTTTCATCTGTGCGGCCCTCATGGGGGTCACCTCCATCTGTTGAATTTTTCTTGAAATTAAGGAGTCAATCGTTTATAATTCGTTTTGAAAGGGGATGTCCATATGTCCGGAGGCCCAATGTTTAATATTTTTCCAAGTTCCGCAGAGGAAGCGGTTGCAATGCTGTATGTCCAGAGACAAGATCTGACGGGCAAAAGTCCGTCCGAAATTTATACGATGTTTCAAGAGGCGTACTACGAGGTTCGGAAAGACCGGCGGGAAAAGCAGAAATCCGGCTGGTTTAAGGATAAAAAAGATGACCTGCAAGTGTGATCGGCTCGCTTGCCTATCATAACGTCTGCAACAGCGCAGCCCGCTGGGATCACCGTCCCGGTGGGCTGTCCGCTTCTTCATCGGGCTCATCGTCACCGACCACATCCCCCAGGTCAATCAGCCCAATCCCGCCGGCGGTTTCCTGTTTGGTGTCCTCAATGTTGTACTCCAGGTCCTGAGCGGGATTGACTTTCTCCTTCGGCGGCAGCTGTTCTTTTGGAGCACGCTCCGCCGGTTTGGTCTGCTTACTGGCGGCCTTTTTCTTTT
>OFGE01001604.1_pt1 | contig 19149 bp, 14 predicted proteins | sample 1521681 | NCBI WGS metagenome assembly OFGE01 (sample SAMEA3504093, study PRJEB24116) | mouse gut metagenome | biome: mouse gut; feature: mouse-associated habitat; material: faeces | place: Denmark | collected 2011
GAAAATACGAAGATGAATAAGACAAAAATAATTGTGGTGGAAGACAACATCGTGTATTGCGAATATGTCTGCAATATGCTGTCACGGGAGGGCTACCGCAATATGAAGGCTTACCACCTCTCAACCGCGAAGAAACATCTACAACAGGCGACAGATAATGACATCGTGGTTGCCGACCTGCGCCTGCCTGACGGTAACGGCATTGACCTTTTGCGCTGGATGCGAAAGGAGGGAAAGATGCAGCCCTTCATCATTATGACCGACTACGCCGAAGTTAATACCGCCGTGGAAAGCATGAAACTCGGCTCGATAGACTATATTCCCAAACAGCTTGTGGAGGATAAACTTGTCCCCCTGATCCGTTCCATACTGAAAGAACGTCAGGCAGGACAACGCCGTATGCCTGTGTTCGCCCGTGACGGTTCCGCATTTCAGAAAATCATGCACCGTATAAGGCTGGTAGCCGCTACCGATATGAGTGTGATGATATTCGGAGAGAACGGCACGGGCAAGGAGCATATCGCCCATTACCTACACGACAAGAGCAAACGTGCGGGCAAACCCTTCGTGGCGGTTGACTGCGGTTCACTCTCAAAAGAACTTGCGCCGTCGGCATTCTTCGGACACGTCAAGGGAGCGTTTACAGGTGCAGACAGCACCAAGAAAGGGTATTTCCATGAAGCGGAAGGTGGCACGTTGTTTCTGGACGAGGTGGGCAACCTCGCGTTGGAAACCCAACAGATGTTGCTCCGTGCCATACAAGAGAGACGTTATCGCCCGGTCGGTGACAATTCGGACAGAAGTTTCAATGTCCGCATCATCGCCGCCACCAACGAGGATCTGGAGGCGGCAGTGAGTGAAAAGCGTTTCCGGCAGGATTTACTCTACCGTCTGCACGACTTCGTGATAAGCGTGCCGTCGTTGCGTGACTGTCAGGAAGACATTATGCCGTTGGCAGAGTTCTTCCGTGAGATTGCCAACAAGGAACTGGAGTGTAATGTGGGCGGATTCAGTCCCGAAGCCCGTAAAGCATTGCTGATCCACACATGGCCGGGCAACGTGCGGGAACTTCGGCAGAAAATCATGGGTGCGGTATTGCAGGCGCAAGAAGGTGTTGTAACGAAAGAGCATCTGGAACTTGCCGTGACGAAACCGACCTCACCCGTCAGTTTCGCCCTGCGCAATGATGCAGAGGATAAGGAACGGATAATGCGTGCGTTGAAACAAGCGAACGGCAATCGGAGCCTTGCCGCCGAACTGTTGGGAATAAGCAGGTCGGCACTATACAGTAAACTTGAAGAGTATGGACTTAAATATAAATTCAAGCAACCATAGCCGATTTTATTGAATTTGACTATCTGCAAAGGTTTATTATTCAAAAAATAATATTACCTTTGCATTTAGGAAAAGCGTTCTTTTGAATTACTGCAAAACGAAGTGAAACACAGAATTTCGCTGGTTTCTAAATCGTTACCTGTCAAGCTGCAAAAATTTGCAAGTGCTTGAATTTTAGCAAGAAAGAAAATTTGATATGTCTTGCAAGGTGCATTGTCAGGTTGATGTGCAGCTTGGCAAGGTTGGCGATTATCTTCAACTGGTCGTTGCATTTCTGGTTGCTCATCAGATTGAGGTCGTAATTATACTTTTTCAGTATGGCTATCGCCTTAGGCAACAGTACAATCGTATAGGGCATACCGGTTTTCATACGCTTGTCGCGTATGCAGTAGTCCTCGCCCTGCCTGAACACATCCGACTTCTTTATCTTCACAAGGTCGGAGTATGCCAGCCCCGTGTAGCATGAGAAGATGAACATATCGCGCACTTTCTCCGTCATGCCGTAGAGTTCGAGGGCTTCCACGCGGTCACGTTCCTCTTCGGTAAGGAATTTTATACCTTCCGACTTTCCACGGGAAATCCTCATGCCGTCGTAGGGATTGGACTCCAGCTTCTCAAACTGTATCGCCTCCACGATATAGGGCTTGAGGCGTTTGTGATAGCCATGAACCGATGCCTGGGCTGTCACACGCTTGCGTATGAAATCGTCCCATAGTCTGATATTCTTCGGTGTGAGGTCGCTGAAAAAGCGTATCAGCCCGAAGTCACGCAGGCAGTTGAGCATCACCTTGTGCTGCTTGCGTGTTGACTCCGTGACAGGGCGCATGTCGATACGTTCCTCCAGCCAGTCGAGGAAACTTGCCGACGAACCCTGCAACTTTGTTTTCTTGACCTTTTTGAGAAGCGACAGGTCGTATTCGCCCTTTGTCGAGGCTATGGACGACATCTTTTCATGGATACCGTCATAGACACGGCGTATCTGTTCGTTCAGATGGTCGGCCTGAGGGTGATTGACCACCTCCTTGCCGCTCCACTGCTGTTTGAGGACAGCGACGCCGGTGGAGAGACGGACGCGCTCACGGTTGTACGACACCTCGATCTCAACGGTGCCGGGGTTGACGGCCGATGCCTTCTTGCGGCGGTCGAAAACAATCTTAATCTGTGGTATTCCTGCCATAAGTAAAAGATTTTAAGAATGATACATTAAAATTTCTCGTGATGTGGTACACGAAAAAGCGTGTACCACAAATTCCGGGAAATGTACCACACGTGTACCACATACCATTCCAACGCATCCGGCAATGAGGCTGTTGCACGCCCCGAATCTTTTGGAAACATTTAGCACAAAATAGCAAATATCAGAGAGTTGGCACTCTAAACAGGCTCCGGACGCTATGGCAAGACCGGGGCAGGAGACAATGGCTGATATTTGATGGAAATGCTGGTACATTTGTGGTACTTTTTTGTGGTACATCCACGAAATTTGTACCAAAGATAATGTGCTAATTCCGAACTAACAAATGCTAACTTTGGCTATCGGCAGGAAACGCGGTTTGTGCTAAATCTTTCTAAATCAAGATTTTATAAAATTGCTAACACTTGCGCATCAGTCACTTACGGGCACGAAAAAAGGGCCACAAAATTGTGACCCTTCTGTGATCCGGATGCGACTCGAACGCATGACCGTCTGCTTAGAAGGCAGATGCTCTATCCAGCTGAGCTACCGGACCATTTTAGGTTTTGCGATGCAAAGGTATGCTTTTTTTGCGACTTGTGCAACCGGCGTCTGAACTTTTGGCATCGCGCCGCGGTTGTAAATGTGAAAACTCACGATTTATAACTTAACAAATATAATTATGAATGATTTCAACGACTTAATCAACAGCGGCAAGCCTACTCTCGTCGACTTTTTTGCCACATGGTGCGGACCTTGCAAGATGCAGAGCCCTATCCTCGAACAGGTGAAGAACCGTGTGGGCGACGAGGCCAATGTGGTGAAGGTGGATATAGACCAGTACAGGGACATCGCCCACCGCTACCATGTGCAATCGGTGCCGACACTTATTGTATTCCTTAATGGCGAGCCTGTGTGGCGCGGCGTGGGTCTACATCAAGCCGATGTGCTGGAAGCGAAGCTTCGCGAACACATCGGCCGGTAATCGATAATATTTAGAGGTAGTTTAATAATCATTGTTAACGACAGGGTGGTGTATTTTATGTTAAGGTGCATTTTATGAGGAGGGAGCAATGTGGTTCCATTGTGACCGACGAGTAAATGTGCGTTAACATAAAAGACGCCATGCAGAAGTAATTTAAACAACCTCTTATTTCAATTCAATTTGTTTAGGGTCGATTATGTTGTGGAGTATGGCGAATATTGTTAGTGCCGCCGAGGAGTGAATGTTCAGTTTTGTGCTTATATTTTTGCGGTAGGTCGTGATTGTATGGAACGACAAGCATAACTTGTCTGCGATTTCTTTGTTGGACAGTCCTTGTGCGACCAATCTTATGACATCTATTTCTCTATTGCTCAGCGTGTCGTGTCTGGGAATGGTTGAAACATGAACTGGAGTTGAGTCTTTCGGCTCCTTTTCCGGAGGTAAGTTTATCTGTTTTTCAAGAAGTTCGGTTGCGGGCACCAATAGTCTGTTTTCAATTGCGCAGTGGGAAACCAGGTCGTCGCCGCAAGCTATGATGTTGAATAGTGCCCGACTAAGGATTTTTGTGTTGGGAATGGCGTAATGCTGCAGGAATATATCTTTAAGCTCGTTGAGTTTGGAGGCCATGCTGTTGTGCTTGGTGGCAAAATCCTTTATGCTGAAACCTTGCTTCCGGTGTCCTTTCTGCAGTTGTTCTATGTACGGAAACACAACCTCGTCCTCAAAATCCATGTGGTTTTTTACTTCCTCCATGTATTCGTCAAAGAATTTTATGACATGTATGGCGGCATCGTCCAGCTGCGGCTGATGCACGCCCCTGATTAATGAATCCCGGATTTCGGGTAGAAAATAATCCAATATATATGTATGCGCCTCTCTGAGATAATTGACTAATGTGGGCAGATGTATCTGAAAGTTGCTGTAATTGCGGTTGCCTATAAGGTTGGCGACTGCGAGGAATGTATCGCAGTGTATGTCGTTTTCCTTGCATATATCGTCGACAGTGCTGTTGCCGAAACCGAACGGCACCCTGAACCTGTTGAGGACCGGCAACAACAGGCCGTTGTCCTCGATAATATCCCGGATACGGTCGGCGGCAGTATATCTGACGGATGTTTGCAGCATAATGTTATGATGATTGCAGGTGTGATAATTCATGGTGCAAAGTTACGAATGATTCATGAATCATGCCATACCTAAAAAATGATGAAATTTTGGAATATTCAGTGGAAAATCTGTGTGTTGTATCCTATTTTTAGGAGACGCAGCATGGTCTGTTTTTAGATTTTTCCAAAATTTGGGTATTTTCGGCGTTTTTGAAAGATGGTAATTTTGCAGCGAAATCAAGAGTTTTTATAAAAAATATTTATACATATGTCTTTCAGACTTTTATTGTTGTCATTAATATCAATATCGGCTTGTGTTTGTGGCATTGCGCAAAATAATCCGGGTGTGGTTTCTGGTAAAGTGATGTCTTTCGACGGTGAAGCTATTGATTACGCTATAGTGTACCTGAAAGGTACGGAATATTCCTGTGTCACTGATGAGCATGGTCTGTATCATCTGAAAACGCCATCCGGCAAGTATACCATTGTATTTTCTTCTGTCGGATTCGAGAAGACGGAGCGTAGTGTGGAAATTACGGAAGGCGGCAATATCAGGCTGAACGTAAAACTGGAGTCGGCCACTCAGTTGGCGGAAGTGGTAGTGGTGGGCAACAAGGTGGAAAAAGTCAGAAATTCGGCATATAACGCTGTGGCCGTGAATACGCTGGACTTGGCAAATACAACCAAGACACTCGGCGATGCTCTCGGTAAGGTTCCGGGTATGAAAATACGTGAAAGTGGAGGCGTCGGTTCCGACATGGCTGTGACTATGGATGGTTTCAGCGGAAAACACATAAAAATTTTTGTTGACGGTGTTCCGCATGAGGGTGCCGGAAGTTCTTTCGGCCTTAACAATATCCCGGTTAATTTTGCCGAACGCATAGAGGTTTATCGCGGCGTGGTTCCAGTAGGTTTCGGTTCGGATGCTATAGGCGGCATAATCAACATTGTCACACCTAAACGAAGAAGGCAATGGTTTGTAGACGCTTCATACTCTTACGGATCGTTCAATACCCATAAGTCATACATCAATGCAGGGCAGACTCTGCGAAACGGCTTCAAGTGGGAGTTGAATGCTTTTCAAAACTATTCCGATAACGACTATTGGATTGATACGCCGGTGGAAGATTTTGAAACCGGTGCTATCAACCGTAAAAAGAAAGAGCATGTGCGGAGGTTCAATGACACATACCATAATGAAGCGGTAGTGGCACGATTCGGGGTTGTGGACAAGCCATGGGCCGACCGCCTGCTGGTAGGTTTCACGTACTCGCGCATGTATAAGGAAGTACAGACAGGCGTACGTCAGGAAATCGTGTACGGTCAAAAGCATCGCCACGGACATAACCTGATGCCTTCTGTCGAGTTTCGCAAGCGTAATCTGTTCGTGAATGGTCTCGACATTTCCCTAAACGCCAATTACAACAAGAATGCGACGGTGAATGTGGATACGGCATCGGTGAAATACAATTGGAGAGGAGGAACCGAACGGTTGAATTCGCCGGGAGAACAATCTTATCAAAATTCCAAAGCGGACAACAACAACTGGTCGGCGGCTTTCACATCCAACTACCGCCTGGGGCACAAGCATGTATTCACACTGAACGATGTGTTCAATTCTTTCAACAGGTCTAACGAGAGCCTGCTGACAACTCCGCCTACAAGAGATGCTATACCGAAAATCACAAGCAAGAATATCATAGGGCTGTCATACCGTTTCATTCCTGACTCCAGGTTTAATTTTTCGGTTTTCGGCAAGCAGTACCACCAATACGTAGCAGGCCCTATGGCGACATCGTCGGCACAGGATTCCTACAAACGCACTTCGCGGTCGGTGGATTACTGGGGCTATGGAGCTGCCGGAACTTTCTTCATGCCTTTAGGGCTGCAATTGAAAGCATCCTACGAAAAAGCCTTGCGTATGCCTACTGTTGAGGAAATGTTCGGCGACGAGGATCTTGAGACGGGCGACATTGCGTTGAAGCCTGAATCAAGCCATAACGTGAATCTGAATCTCAGCTACGACGCCACATTCGGAAATAGCATGGTCTATGTGGAAGCCGGTCTGATATTCCGCGACACACACGACTATATACAACGTAATATAATGTCGCTGAGCGGAGGAAAATTCGCCGCATCCTATATCAATTATGGAAAGGTAAGAACCGACGGTATCAGCGTGTCGGCAAGATACAATTTTTCGAAATGGTTGAGCGTGGGTGGAAATTTCACGCAGATAAATATCCGCGACAATATGCGTACGGCAGTGAACAGCACGGCAGCCAACGTATCATACAAGGAGCGTATGCCCAACCAACCATATATGTTCGCCGACACGGATGTGAATTTCTATTGGGCGGGACTCGGACGCAAGGACAACATTCTCACGCTGACCTACGACAACCAGTACACACACAGTTTCTGCTATTACTCATCCAATCTCGGAAGCAACAGCGATGACTACATGGTGCCAGACCAGTTTGCCCACAATGTCACATTAAGCTATGGAATCAATCAGGGTCGATACAACATATCGTTTGAGTGCCGTAACCTTACCGATGCAAGGGTTTACGACAATTTCAGCCTTCAGAAACCAGGACGGGCCTTTTACGGGAAAGTGCGTGTTTATTTCGGAAACTAATCATAATAATCAAATAATAATCATGATATGAAAAAACATCTTTTTTTGCGTGCCGTGTGTGCGCTTGTTGTGCCTGCCGCCATGTCGGCCGGATGCTCCGACAATAACGAACCCTACGGCGGAAGCGAACCGGATAATGAAAAGGCAAACGGAAAATATGTCATAGCCGCGTCTGTGACAGACTCCAAGGGGACAACCAACATATTGCTTACCGCCGAATCGCTTGACGAAGGACAGGTTTCTTTAGGCGGCAACACCGGGCTGCTCAACGACGGGGCAAGCCAATGGGTGTTCCATCCTGACAATTATCTTTATGCCCTCACATATAACCAGGGGAATGCGGGTACGACAAGGAGCTATCGCTTAAATCAGGATGGCACAATAGCTCCGCGCGACATGGAGTATAAGATAAGCCGTTTTACTTCCTATGGCATATATGACAACAAAATAATCTCGACCTCGACCGGCAACGGCGCGTCTTCTCAAGCCGATGGCAACGGCTATCTGCCCAAGACTCTGCTTGTTTCGTATCTTGATGTCGAAGCCGAATCGTCGAGGCAGAACGACACGTCGGCCGGTACGTATTCCGTTGAGAATTATTTCGGCAACGGCGAGTATGTAACTCTTGCCGGAATAGAGAAAAGAGGAAGTCAGATATTTTCCGGTGCCATACCAATGGGTCTTAGCCAATATGGCGCGGCGTTTGAAAACGGCAAATGGATTCGTCCCGGCTACGAAGACCTTGTAAAGACTGCCGATGGAGGCAGTAACAGCAGCAGCTACAAAAAAGGAGAGCTTCAGTGGACGCAATATCCTGACGAGTGCCGGGTGGCTATTTTCAATGATGAAACTATGACTGACCCGACATTTGCCAAGACCGACAGGATAAGTTACCCTTGCGGACGTTTCAAATCGCAATATTATCAGACGATATGGGCTGCCGGAAATGGAGACATCTATGTGTTTTCACCTTCCTATGCCAAAACAATGACAGATCCCCGGCAAAAAACGACTTTACCCGCAGGTGTGTGCAGAATCCCTGCGGGAACGTCGGACTTCGACTCGTACTATTGTAACATCGAGGAATTGTCGGCCGGTCGATCTTTTATGCGTTGCTGGCCAGCCGGAGGCAATTGTTTTCTTATGCTCATGTATGACCGCCCCCTCACCGAGAAAGGTTTCGCCGCCACTGATCTTGCCGTATTTGATGCAGATGCAAAGAAATTGACATTCGTGAACGGTCTTCCTGCAAACATATCGTCGATAGGCAAGACGGTGTACGCAAAAAACGGCAGTGTGTACGTGTCTGTCAATGTGACCGACGGCAGCCCGGCAATATATAGGATAAATGCTGCGACGGCCCAGGCTACAAAAGGGCTGACGGTGGACAAGGCTACCGACATAGCCGGATTCGGATATATGAAACATGTTCAATGACGGGGGAATGAAAATATTTCGCAAAATCCATCTGTGGTTCTCTGTTCCGTTCGGCTTAATAATCACGCTGGTTTGTTTTTCCGGAGCTATGCTCGTGTTTGAGCCGGAGCTAACGAGATGCATTAAAAGCGAGATGTATTACGTGTCCGCTTCGGAAGGAGATCCTGTTGACATGAAGATACTTATGGAAACCGTAAAGGCTTCGTTGCCTGATTCGGTTTCCATAACCGGTGTCACTGTTTTCAGAGACAAAGAGCGGACCTATCAGGTAAATCTTTCAAAACCACGTCGGGCTTCTCTCTTTATAGATCAGTATTCCGGCGAAATCAAAGGCAGATATGAGCGTATTCCTTTTTTCGCCACGATGTTCCGTCTTCACAGATGGTTGCTGGATCCGCCTGCCGATGGTGTAAAAGCCGGCAAACTGGCCGTAGGCATTTCCACTTTGTTTTTTGTGATAGCGTTGTTTACGGGCGTCGTGATATGGTGGCCGCGCGCAAGGAAAAATTTACCACGCAGCTTGTCGGTTTCGCTAAAAGACGGCTGGAAGGGTCTTTGGAAAAGCCTCCATGTGGCCGGAGGCATGTATGCGCTGCTATTGCTGCTTGCAATGTCGCTCACAGGGCTTACGTGGTCGTTCGAATGGTATCGGATGGCGTTCTATAAAGCATGTGGGGTGGAATATACTCCGCGCAGAAACGACACTTCGGGACGAAGCGCGCGCAGGAATGAACCGCGCGAAGGCATGCCACGCGGCTCTGCTGAAATGCGTGGGGAACGTGGCGGAGGAAACGGGAACAGTCCGGAATTCGACCGATGGCAGCAGGTATATGACGAATTAAAGGCTGATAGAGCTGGGGCGATACAGATAACAATAACACCGGGAAGCGCCACCGTAAAAACTGCTTCTTCCGGCAATGTCCGGGCGTCGGACCGTTATGAGTTCGACCATAGGACGGGGGATATAACTTCACTTGTCAGATACGACGACTCCACTGGGTCTGAAAGGTTGCGTGGATGGATATATTCCATTCACACGGGAAGTCTCGGAGGTGTATTCACGCGGATATTATGGTTTCTCAGCGCTCTGCTCGGTGCAAGTCTGCCGCTTACAGGCTATTATATATGGATCAGGCGTCTCCGTAAAAACAAGAATAGAGTTTGAATAGAACAGGACAGGACGTGACTGTGCGGTAATTACGTAGTGTGAAGTGCCCCCTGAAAAGTTTTGTATCTAACTTTTGGGGGCACTTTCTACATTTCGGGGACGGCTCGTTTTTCAATACAATACGTTCTAAACGTGTTGCCGTGCATGGTTCGGATAGCAGGGTGTTACACCTGTATGACGAGGGTGTATATCCAGTAGACAATGGCTAATGTGGCCACGAGGCCTATGGCAAGGGCTATCAGTATGGCTTTTGTGGTGCGTTTCATTTCTGTGTGGTTTTGTCGAGGTAAGCGTTGTACATGTCGTTTAGTTCAGCCGTAGAGATGTCGAGCAGGTGCAGCTGCTTGAATATGCGGTCGATGGCGCCGCTGTCGATGAAGTCGCGTCGGCGTGTCCGTGTGATGACGGACGCTGCTTCGGCCGATACGAAATAGCCGAGTCCGCGTTTGTTGTATATCACGCCGAGAGAGGAGAGGTGTTCGTAGGCGCGCATTACCGTGTTGACATTTACCATCACGGTGGCTGCATAGTCGCGTACGGACGGGATTCGTTCGTCGGGAGGCAGCACGCCTTGCAGCACGCGGTCGGCTATGTCGTCGGCAATCTGTAGGTAGATGGCGCGGTTGCTGTCGTTGAAATCTATCATTTGGCTGGGATTACATCCGTTGGATTATTTCGTCTTCACGCATGCGGAAATATGCCACTATGTAGCAGAACAGGGCGGATACGATGGATGCGATGGTGACGGTGTTTATGAATATGTCGGCAATGGCTTGAAAATCAACTACAGGTACATCTACTGTGCGGCCATGGAAAAGTGTGGAGGAGACATATCCTGCTGCAAATCCGTATATGAATTGGACAACGGCCATGGCGCCCAATGTTTTTATGAAGGAGTTTTTAGGCCATATGGTGCTTCCGAGCACATATGCGGCTTGTGAACTTGCGAGGCTGAACCAACTTAAAATAATGTTGTGTCTTTCGAATATCATGTGGCCTGCGTCCAGGATGCTTACGTGCCTGGTGGTGGACACATTGAAGTAGCTGTCGAGAACGAACACGCGTACCCAGTCGGCGATTTCCCAGCATGCGGCGTACACGAGCGGCACACCCACTACACAAAATATGAGACGTGAACAGAATTTTTCAAGAGTGGATGCCGGATTCATCAGTTCGTTGAGTCGTCCGCCGGCGGTGGCATAGCCGCTGTGGAATTGCGATGCACCGAGGCATGCGAACAGCGAGAGCATGAACCAGCACGTGTATTTGATCACGGGGTAGCATTCTTCGTAGAAGCCGTTGGTTGCTACGGAGAGCCATGCGGCTAACAGTTCGACCATTAAAAGCACGCCGAACATGGCAAGGATGCGTATAGCCCATGAGTTGCGTTCGAGGCGCCAGTCTCGGCGCATCACGGCAAGGAAGCGCTTGCCGTCGAATATCTGAGAGGAAGCCGGAGTGTTCATTGTTTGTTGAATATTTCGGCAAGTTCGTCGGGGCGTGTGCTTGCCAGTTCGAAAAGACATTCAAGGTTTATCTCGGTGTCGAAACTGCCGTCGTTGGGCAGTACGGCGCTTATGCCGCCTACGGACGGCTGGGCGTAGAGGGCGCGTGCGGCCACTTCGGCGTCGGAGGTGTGGACGAAGGCGAGGCGCCGGCCTATTTCGGCTGTGGAGGCGTTGAGCAGCACGCGTTCGCTGTCGATGATGAGCACGTTGTCGAGCAGTGTCTCGATGTCGCGCACCTGGTGGGTGGATATGATTATGGTTCGGTTTTCGTTAACGCTTGAGGCGATGAAACGGCGGAAAGCCATTTTGCCGGGAATGTCGAGTCCGTTAGTAGGCTCGTCCATGAGTACGAGGGGCGTGTTGCAGGCCAGTGCGAAGCTCATGAACACTTTTTTGCGCTGACCCATCGACAGATTGGTGAGTTTGTAGCGCATGCGGGGGTCTATTTCGAATGTCTCGAGGTGGCGGTGCAGGTCGTCGTGCGAGAAGTTGGGGTAGAACGGGGCATTTATTGCAACATAGTCACGGAGCGATATTTCGGGCAGAGTGAGTTCTTCCGGCACAATGAAAATCGAGGCGGTGGTGGAGGGGAGGCGCCGGCGGGTGTCTATGCCGTCGAATTCGATGCGGCCGGTATTCGGTGTGAGCAGGCCGGCTATAAGATAGAGCAATGTGCTTTTGCCTACTCCGTTGCGTCCCAACAGGCCGTAAACGCTCCCTTCGGGCAACTGAAGGGAAAGATTTCCTATCGTGGGATTGTGGCGTCCGGGATAGGTGAATGTCAGGTTGTCTATCGTTATCATGTTGTGGTTAGATTAGGCAGATTAGAAGGAGAACACAGAGCAATGCGGTGACTGCTGGGAAGATGCCGGACGATGCGGCTGTGGTGGAGATTGCGGCAATGAGCATAATGGAATGTTGTGTGATGGGTTAATAGTGTTATAGTGTCGTATGACACTGCAAATGTAAGACGGCTTTTTCAATTATGCAAATTTTCCTGCAATTTTTTTTATTTTATGGTAAAACAAGTGTTTTTCAGACGCACGATATGGGATGGAATAAACCATGTAGAGTGTAAGAGCTGCATCGATGCGGCTACGCGCTTATGAGGCCAGTATATCATTTCAGGATAATATGTCTAAAATATTTTTTGACATATTACCTGTATATTATATAAGATGAAATTGGTTATACGCCACTGTCAACTTGAGTTTTGTATTCGAAACGCACTATATCTACCATTTTATGAAAATGTCTGACTTGCCGAAAATGTCTAACTAAACTTCAAGTATTCATTGAAAAATGTATAAATAAAACTGGAGTGTAGCCCGATAAGCTACACTCCAGTTCGTTATCGTTGATTAAGGGGATTACTTCACTTCCTCAAATCTAACCATATTTGATTGTCAATATTTTAGTGTCGTATGGTACAAATATGAATATTCAAGTTCTTTGCGATTAAAAAATATTATTCGGAGCAAAGCGGCTTCGCCGATAACATAGGAATGATATCGGTTACCTTGTCGTTGTTTATCTCGGAAGGATAGTCGAAGCCCAGTTGGGTAGCTCATCAACATAGCGTTTCACAAGCTCGCCGTTGCCCAGGCGGAACAGAAGCCGTGCTTCCGCGTCCTCGATCGAGTTGTCGTAGACATAGAGCCGGTCGACAATAGCAGATATGATTTTGCAGTTGGCAATGGACTTGTCGTAGCGTGATATGATTTTGGGTATAGGCACATCATGACCACCGTCTAATACTCGTTGAGCGACACGCTTCGCATTGATTGTCGGGGATTCAGTGGATACGAAGAAAAGGCGGATGAAGAATCCGGCTTCTTTCGCTCTAAGAATGTAATCGACCTTATCAGTAGCAGACATCACGGTCTCGAAGATATGGCTCTTGCGTTCGGCAAGACACCTTTCTCTCCATTCATTGCAATAGTTGGCAGCTTTGAGGACAGAATCCTGGTTATTCCAGTCGCCGAACACATCGCGAGCCACATTATCGGGATTGATATACTCCGAATCCTCAAGCCACTCATGATGCAAAATCTTGGAGGTCACGGAAGTTTTGCCAGACCCATTGGGCCCGGCAATTGCAATCAGAACAGGGCGATGATTACTTGTTGCCATTCTTTATCCTGTTTATGGCATCGCTCCATTTCTCTTGTGCCGCCTGCGTAGCGGCTTCAATCCCGGCAGCCACACGCTCGGCAGCCCGGCGGGTGCTTTCGCGGGCATCCTCGGCGACCTCACGCATAATCTGTGCCATGCGCTCATCGCCCGGCTCCTCCATCGACGTCAGTCGATAACTGTTCATCTCAGCTTCCGACATAATATATTCTTTTCTTACTCAACGCCAAAGTTACGAAATCTTATCAAATGAGAAAAATAAAATGGAGTGTGGCTTGTCGGGCTACACTCCATTTTGTTATTGTTGATTCGGTGTCTTACTTCACTTCCTCGAAGTCGACGTCGGTGACGTGGTCGCCGTTGTCGGAGGATGCGGAGGTGCCGGGATTGGGGTTGGCACCCGGGTTTGCGCCTGCCTGAGCCTGTGCGTTGAGGATGTCCTGCTGGGCTTCGCCGAAGCGGGCTTCAATGTCCTTGACGGCTGCATCGATGGCAGCGATGTCCTGGCTCTTGTGTGCTTCTTTCAAGCGGTCGAGGGCGCTTTGGATGGCGGATTTCTTGTCGGCGGGAATTTTGTCGCCGAGTTCGCTGAGCTGCTTTTCTGTCTGGAAGATGATGGCGTCGGCCTGGTTGAGTTTGTCGACGCGCTCCTTTTCTTTTGCGTCGGCTGCGGCGTTGGCTTCCGCTTCCTCTTTCATGCGCTTGATTTCGGCGTCGGTGAGGCCGCTGGATGCTTCGATGCGGATGCTCTGTTCCTTGCCTGTGGCTTTGTCTTTGGCGCTTACGTTGAGGATGCCGTTGGCGTCTATTTCGAAGGTCACTTCAATCTGAGGGATGCCACGGGGCGCGGGCGCGATGCCGTCGAGGTGGAATTTTCCGAGCAGTTTGTCGTCTTTTGCCATGGGACGTTCGCCCTGCAGCACGTTGATTTCCACGCTCGGCTGGTTGTCGGCTGCGGTGGAGAATGTCTCGCTCTTGCGGGTGGGGATGGTGGTGTTGGCTTCGATGAGTTTGGTCATGACGCCGCCGAGGGTTTCGATACCTACGCTCAGGGGCACTACGTCGAGCAGGAGGACGTCTTTCACGTCGCCGCTGAGGACGCCGCCCTGGATGGCTGCGCCGAGGGCTACGACTTCGTCGGGGTTGACGCTCTTGTTTGGCTGCTTGCCGAAGAAGTCGGAGACTACTTTCTGTATGGCGGGGATGCGTGTGGAGCCGCCCACGAGGATTACTTCGTCGATGTCTTTGGCGCTGAGTCCTGCATCGCGCAGTGCGTCTTCGCAGGGCTTGATGGTGGCGTGGATGAGTCTGTCGGCGAGCTGCTCGAACTTGGCGCGTGTGAGGGTCTTCACAAGGTGCTTGGGCACGCCGTTAACGGGCATGATGTAGGGGAGGTTGACCTCTGTGCTGGTGGTGCTGGACAGTTCGATTTTGGCTTTTTCGGCGGCTTCTTTGAGGCGCTGCAGGGCCATGGGGTCTTTGCGCAGGTCGACGCCTTCGTCTTTGAGGAACTCTTCGGCGAGCCAGTCGATGATTACGTGGTCGAAGTCGTCGCCGCCGAGGTGTGTGTCGCCGTTGGTACTTTTTACTTCGAAGACGCCGTCGCCGAGTTCGAGTATGGATATGTCGAAGGTGCCGCCGCCGAGGTCGAAGACTGCGATTTTTTGGTCTTTGTCGGCTTTGTCGAGGCCGTAGGCAAGAGCTGCTGCGGTGGGTTCGTTGACTATGCGCTTTACGGTGAGGCCTGCGATTTCGCCGGCTTCCTTGGTGGCCTGGCGCTGAGAGTCGTTGAAGTAGGCGGGCACGGTGATGACGGCTTCGGTGACGCTCTGTCCGAGGTAGTCTTCAGCGGTTTTCTTCATTTTCTGAAGAATCATGGCTGAAATTTCCTGCGGGGTGTATTCGCGGCCGTCGATGTCGATGCGGGGTGTGTTGTTGTCGCCACGCACTACTTTGTAGGGCACGCGGTCTATTTCGTTTTTAACCTGGTCGTAGGTTTCGCCCATGAAGCGCTTGATGGAGTAGATGGTGCGCTTGGGGTTTGTAATGGCCTGGCGTTTGGCTGGTTCGCCTACCTTGCGCTCGCCGCCGTCGACGAATGCTACTACGGATGGAGTGGTGTTGCGGCCTTCGCTATTGGGGATGACAACGGGGTCGTTGCCTTCAAGAACTGCGACGCAGGAGTTGGTGGTTCCCAGGTCGATTCCAATGATTTTTCCCATAATTGTATATGATTTTTAGTGTTTTGAATTAACTTGATATTTCGGTTTGCACTATAAATAACAAATCCCGTGCCAAAATAGTTTGGCACGGGATATATTATTGAAACTTAATTGCTTGTGGCTGTCGGGCACGGGCTGACAATATGTCAGCATCAATAGCCGAAGATGTCTTCGGTGGTGAGGATTACGACCCGGCCCATGGCGCGCAGTGCTTCGATGTCGATGTCGTCGAGATCGGCGAGGATGGCGAAGTTGTAGTGGCGTCCGGCGATGTTGTCGCGCTGGAACTTCCCGAGTTCGTCAAATGTGAGCGACGGCACTTTCTCGAACAGGGTTTTGCGCGGGTCGCTGTCGTGGCCGAGTTCGGCGGCGTTGATGTAGGCCCATGCGATGTTGTCTTTGATGATACGCTCGGTGCGGAGTCGGCTGTCGAGTCCTTGTTTTGCGAGGTCGAGCGCTGCCTGGCTGCGGGGCATGTCGTTGATTATCTGGTCGAAAGCGTTGATGGCGTCCATCATTTTGTCGTTCTGCGTGGCGATGAAGGCGGTGTAGGTGTAGGGCATGCTGAGGCGCGAGGGCTTCTGCATGTATGCGTATGCCGAATATGCCAGCGAGCGGCTTTCGCGCATTTCCTGGAACACGATGGAGTTCATGGAGCCACCGAAGTATTCGTTGTACAATGTTCTGGCGGGTTCGGCCGCGGCGTCGTAGCTTTCGCCGCGGTTGCTGAACTGAGTCATGTATAGCTGTTTCGCGTCGTATGGCGCGAGGTATATGACGGTTTCGGGTGTGAGCTGCTGTCTGAACGGTTCGCCGGCGGGAGCGTCGGCGAGTACGGGCGCTGTGCGGTGCAGGTTGTTGACGGCTGCGATGACGCTTTCCTGCGGGGCTTTGCCGTAGTAGATGATTCTGTGTTTGAGGTCGCGCAGGCTGCGTAGCGAGTTCAGTAAGGGCTCGGCGCCTATTGTACGAAGGGAGTCGGTGGAAATGAGTGTGTTGGCTGGGTTGTGCGGTCCGTATACGGCATAGTTGCTCAGGCGCGAGAAGTTGGCGCTTTGGTTTGTTTTGTTGTTATCGCGGCTCTGCTGTAGGCGGTCGACCCATGCGGAATAGGCTTCCGGGCTCACGGTGGCTTCGTCGAGCAGTTTCTCGTAAAGGGCCATGGCTGCTTCCATGTTTTCGCTGAGGCCTGAGAGGGTGATGTAGGTGCGGCGCGGGTTGCTGTTGACGCGGTAGCTGCAGGCGAGGTCGTAGAACGCGCGGCTGATCTGCTCGGGTGTCATGTCGGAGGTGCCGGACAGGGACAGGAGGTCGGACACATAGTCAAGGGCGATGTCGTGGCCTGAGCCTTTTTCGTAGATATATGTGAGTGTGAAAAGATCGTTGGAGGGATTGAACGTGTAGAGCACTTCGATGTCCTGTTTGGCCGAAAGGCGCGTGAGGTCGCGGCTGAAATCGACGAATACGGGTTCGATGGGCTCGGGCGTTGTGCTCTGAATCTCAAGCAGGAATGCGCTGGATGCGTCGCGGTTGGTGGCTATGGGGGTGAGCTCGGGTTTTGGCATTTTCACGATGGAGGAGTCGGGGCGCTGGCGCTTGTAGATGGCTGCGTAGTTGTCGGTGCCTATGTAGCGGCGCACTGCTGCGAGCATGTCGTCTTTTGTGACGGAGTCGATGTGGCTGAAGTCGTCCACGATGTCGGCGAGGGACTGGCCGTTGACGAAGGCGTCAACATAGAAATCGGCGCGCCGGTCGTTGCTTTCGAGCGCCTGCTGGAGCGCGAGTTTGTCGTTGGCGGCGATGGCTTTTACGAGGTTTTCGTCGAACTCGCCTGCGCGGAGTTTTTCGACTTCTTTGAGAAGAAGTTCGCGCACTTCGTCGAGCGTCTGTCCGGGTTTGGGCATGCCTATCATGAGGAATGCGCCGCCGTCGGCCATGGAATAGAGGCCCGAGCCCGCTCCGAGCATTGTCTGTGCGAGGTTGATGTCGATGTCTATGAGCCCGCAGTCGCCGTTGTTGAGCACTTTGTCGGCGGCTTCGAGCAGGCGGATGTCGTCGTGTGCGGCTCCGGGTATGCGCCACGCGAGGTATATGCGTTCGGCTTCGTTGCCAACGACTTCGCGTTCGATGGGAGTGGTGATAGGTTGCTCGGGCTTGAGTTCGAGGGCGGGAAGGTTGTGGTTGGGTTTGAGATGTCCGAAGTATTTTGTGATTATGTCCACCATGCAGTCTGGGTCGAAGTCGCCGCTGAGGCAGATGGCCATGTTGTTGGGCACGTACCACTGTTTGTGGTAGTTCTTCACGTTGGTGATGGACGGGTTTTTGAGGTGTTCCTGGGTGCCGAGCACGGTCTGCGTGCCGTAAGGATGGTTGGGGAACAGGGCGGCGAGCATGGCTTCGTTGAGTTTGCGGCCGTCTTGCGTGAGGCTCATGTTTTTCTCCTCGTATATGGTTTCCAGTTCGGTGTGGAAGCCGCGGATTACGGGGTGTTCGAAGCGGTCGGCCTGTATGCGTGCCCAGTTCTCGATCTGGTTGGAGGGTATGTTTTCGACGTAGCATGTGACATCGGTGCTGGTGTAGGCGTTTGTGCCGGTGGCGCCGATGGCCGTCATGAGTTTGTCGTATTCGTTGGGTATGGCCAGTAGGGAAGCCTGATAGCTGATGGAGTCTATTTCGCGATAGATGGCGCGGCGTTCAAGGCTGTCGGTGGTGTGGCGGTAGGTTTCGAACAGTTGTTCGATGCGGTCGAGCATGGGTTTTTCGGAGGCGTAGTCGGTGGTGCCGAACTGTTCTGTGCCTTTGAACATGAGATGTTCGAAATAGTGGGCGAGTCCGGTTGTTTCGGCGGGGTCGTTCTTGCCTCCTACGCGCACGGCGATATAGGTCTGTATGCGCGGCTCGTCGCGGTTGACGGTCATGAATATTTTCAGGCCGTTGGGTAGTGTGTAGGCACGGGTGTGCAGCGGGTCGCCGGGCACTGAGTCGTAGGCGTACTTCTGCGCTGCCGCTGTCGAGCAGCCCCAAAGGATGGCGGCCACGACTGCAAGTAGAGATAAATGCTTTCTTAACATGAGTTGGAATATATGTGTTGGACTGGTTTATACACTAATTAAATATAAGTGTGCGCATATTTGCAATGTGTGTCTTGCAAAAGTAATAAAAAATCATGCAAATAGGCGGTTTTTCATGAAATAAAATTGCGAAGACAAATATGATGTAATATTTTTACGCTGTAATTTGTTGTTACACAGTATGTATGTGATTTTTAACTCATGTATTGCAGATTTTTTTGATGTGAAAGTTTTGTCAGTTCAAAATTTTGATATAACTTTGCAACCGCAAACGAGGGACAAACGCCCTCTGCGATGCAAGAGAAATTTGAAAACGCCTCTTTAGCTCAGTTGGCCAGAGCACGTGATTTGTAATCTCGGGGTCGTTGG
>OFGE01001621.1_pt1 | contig 19012 bp, 11 predicted proteins | sample 1521681 | NCBI WGS metagenome assembly OFGE01 (sample SAMEA3504093, study PRJEB24116) | mouse gut metagenome | biome: mouse gut; feature: mouse-associated habitat; material: faeces | place: Denmark | collected 2011
GTGCTTCCCTAATTTTATTATAATGCTGATAAATATAAAAAAGTTGACAAACTCCAAATTTCGGTCACTTTTTGACCTTGAAGTTTGTCAACTTATCATGGTCCCCCGACCGATTTCAAATCCGAACTTTTTATGTCCTCAAAAGAGACCCGTTCCGAGCCTTCTTTATAGTTAAAGGTAATCAAAATATAGTCATCAAAAATCGTGACTGAGTTCACAAAGCTGTCGATCAGCCGCCGCCGTTCTTCCAGCTGCGTCACATCCAGAGTACGGAACCGACAAATCCAATAGGTCACATCCTCACGGGAGAGCAGAGGATGCTTCATCTCCTCCTGGATGATTTGCAGCTCAATTTTCTGCTTGGCATCCTCCAGTTCATCCAGTCGCTGTTTAGTGGAAACATTGATGATACCGGCCTGGATCGCGTTGAGCATATTTGTAATGCCGCGCTCCGCATCTTCCAACTGTTTCCGCAGAGCAGGGAGTGTGCTGCTTTCCCGTCCCTGCAAGTCCATTACTGCATCTGTTATGTATTCCACAAAGGCGTCATCCATAATTTTTGCCATCACAGAATTGACAACAGCATTTTCCAGCGGCAGCTTTTTGACGCTCTTGTGCCTGGCGTTGCAGGTGTGATTTTTCTTTGTGTTCACACAGCGGTAGTAGTGATATTTTCGATTGGTGGAACTGGTGCCGCTCTCGCCTACCATCATGGCCCCACAGGTGCCGCAGAATAACTTGGTCGTCAGCAGATAATCGTCCTCCGCTTTATGCCGGGCGGGGGCCTTTTTGTTTTTCGCCAGCTTGCTCTGTACCCGGTCAAAGAGGTCCTGGGGAACGATAACAGGGATGCCGTTGGGGATAACGATCTCCCGATATTTGTACTCGCCCAGGAACTTCCGATTATGAAGGATTGCCGCCACAAAATTGAGGTCAATTGCCTTACCCCGGACTGTCGTGACACCTGTGTCATTGAGGTAGTCCCGTATCTCTTTCATGGTAGCGCCATTGTCGTAGCGGGTAAACATCTCCAGCACCACGGGCGCGGTACGGGGGTCGATCTGGTAATGGAGGTTGCTGTCGATGGTGTAGCCGAAGGTAGGTGTGCCGCCGTTGTATTTGCATTTCAGCGCGTTCTCTGTATGACCCCGGATGACCTTCTCCGCCAACTCCGCGGAGTAATATTCCGCCATGCCTTCTAGCAGAGATTCCAGGACGATGCCTTCCGGCCCTTCCGAAATATTCTCTGTGGCGGAGAGAACTTTGACGCCGTATTTTTTGAGCTGCGCTTTGTAACGGGCACTATCATAGCGGTTGCGGGCAAAGCGGTCCAGTTTCCAGACCAGGACTACATCAAACAACCCCTTGGCACTGTCCTTTATCATACGCTGAAAGTCTGGACGATTGTCGGTCTTGGCGGATAGGGCCCGGTCAATGTAGGTGCGAACAATGCTGATGTCATTTTTCTGGCAGTAGGCGGTACACTCCCGCAGCTGGCCCTCAATGCTCTCCTCCCGCTGGTTATCACTGGAGTACCGAGCGTAAATCACTGCTTTCATCTTCTGCCCTCCATCATCTGGAACAGAATTTCTTTTAACTTCTTATTCATTGGTGAAGCAGGGTCAAAGCACATCTCGATAAATCGACGCATGTCTTCTTTGTCCGGTGTAATAGTTGGATTAAAGTCATAGGTCGTTCCTTGGGGCTTGTCCGTCCGACAGAAAATATAATCCAGGGATACATCAAAGAAGTCTACGAACCGCCTAAGATAATCAAGCGGCGGTGGGCTTTGGCCATTTTCATAACGGTTGACGCTGGACTGTGTGGCGTTGATGCGTTCTGCAAGTACTGCCTGCGAAATACCAATGCTTTCCCGAAGTTCTTTCATGCGCATTCCAATTTCCGGTGTTGGCCGCCTGGCTTCTTTCATGGAGATACCTCCTCTCTTTTGTCAATATTATAACTCATAATCGCAGGCAATACAACCCAAAAACAAGAAACAATTTAGACTTTAGTAAGTCTACCAATAAAAAACGTCCCGTTTATGGGCTGATAATCGTCTGCGGATCGAATTTGGCCGGAGGCCAGCAAAATAGCGACTGTTTTCTGCTTGCCGGGCGCTATTTGCGAGAGCTTCATACGGAAAGGAAGGGCGGGAAATGTCAACATCGGTTACAAATCCGTAGCGCACAGCAAAGCGTCAGGGCGTGAGAACAGATTTAACTTCTACGCAAGCCGCACAGAAGTTGTCTGTAGAAAAAGTTGGCGCTGCGGCTGGCACTAACAGAGATTAGATCCTCCGTCCTGTTTGCCTGACAGAGTTAAATCCATACCTCTATAGATGTTTCGGTTATGGTGGGTCTAACTCCTATCTGATAAATGGTAACGTTTTAGAACCGCGTTTTTGTGGTGTTATAGGAAAAGATATGGGTGCTTCTGATGCAGGGACAGAAACGCCTGAAGACAGTAGCTTTTCAGAGGGCCTAAAGCGTTACAGCCGCACCTCTCGCTGGACGCAGCTGTCACAGTACATGGCCTGGTTGCTTATAACGATAAACCGCCATTTGCAGAGGACACACTGCTTCCAATTATGAGAACCGACCATTGATATGGCTCATGTGAAAGATGTTCCTATCTATATTACGAAAAAAGCGAGCGCTGATCGCTTTTCCATATTCTATCGGGCCGAAGGGCCGGATCAAGCGTCCCGCAGGGACGCGCAGCCAGCTCCAAAATGGAGCTGTTCAGCGGGGGATTGGGGCGCAGCCTCAACAAGCAAAAAAGACATCCGGTCTCACGGCCGGATGTCCTTTTTTCGCAAGTGTATTGACACTTGCCCTGCTTGCTACAATGGTGACACCCCCAAAACGGGGGAAGATGACCGCCCTATGCATCGGCCCATACCCAAGCTACAATGGGAGGGAACCGGACTGACGATGCCCTGCCTGAGCTGTCACGCTCGTTTTGGCAAACAGTCAGCCGGCCCTCCCATTGCGGCGTTCGATTTGCGCAGGTTGAGAAGCGGACAAGCACCGCACACTCGTGTCACAAAGCAAGCTGAATCGGTAGTGGGCAGCGGCGGGCGCCGGTTGAAACCATTTTTGATTCGGGAGGCTTGCAAATGAAAGATAGAACGATCACTGCGGTCGGCATTGACGTATCCAAAGGAAAAAGCACCATTGCTGTGCGCAGGCCGGGCGGCGAAGTAGTGCTGACGCCGTTCCAGGTGGAGCATGACGCCGCCGGACTGTCTGCTCTTGTAAAAACTCTGCGGAGCATCGGCGGGGACATCCGCGTCGTCATGGAACATACGGGGATGTACTGGAGGCCCATCGCCCTGGCGCTGAAGGAGGCTGGCTTCTTCGTCAGCGTGGTCAACGCCATGCTCATCCACGATTTCAGCGACAACTCTCTGCGCAAGATCAAAACGGACAAGGCCGATTCTATGAAGATCGCCAACTACGCCCTGTCCTTCTGGGCGGAGCTGCGGGACTACTCGCCGGAGGACGAGACACGGCAGATGCTGAAAATGCAGAACCGCCTGTACCTGCGCACCAAGAAATCCAGCGTGATCCTCCGCAACGGCCTGATCTCCCTGCTGGACCAGACCTTCCCCGGCGTCAATATGCTTTTTGACAGCCAGCCCAAGCGGTCCAACGGGCATTTCAAGTGGGTGGATTTTGTGAAACGCTTCTGGCACAAGGACTGCGTGGCGGGCATTTCCCTCGCCGCTTTCTCGGATGCTTACCGCAAATGGTGCGCCAGATCCGGCTATCGCTTCTCTCAGTCTGACGCCGAAAAGTTCCATACCGCCGCCAGAAACGCTGTGGCTACATTTCCCAAAAACGACAGCACCAAGCTGCTCATCGCCCAGGCCGTGGACAGCCTGAACGCCGTCTATGATGCGCTGTATATCTTGCGGGGCGAGATGCTCCGTCTGGCTTCCCTGCTGCCGGAATTCGATATTGTCATGGCTATGCAGTGTGCAGGCGAGGTCACCGGGCCGCAGCTTATGGCGGAGATTGGCGATGTGCGCCGGTTCACCCACAAGGGCGCTCTGGTAGCCTTCGCGGGCATGGACGCGCCGCCTTTCCAGTCCGGCACATTCGACTCCAAGTCCCGCCGCATCTCCAAGCGCGGTTCCCCCAATCTGCGAAAGACCCTGTTTATGGTCGCCAGCACAATCCTCCAGCACTCCGACCCAGCCAATCCCATATTTCAGTTCATGGATAAAAAGCGAGCCGAGGGCAAGCACTTTTATGTTTACATGGTGGCCGGCGCTGCCAAATTCCTGCGTATCTACCACGCCAGGGTGAAAGCACATCTGCTGGCCTTGGATGCTGAGGCAAGCACCGCCGCTTAACCGATAACATCAGCCCTGTTCAGCCGGTTTGCAAAAATCTCTCGCTGACCGGCTTGTTTTGTTATACTCATTTTCATGCCGCAAAAATTATGCTGACTTTTTTATTTTGGGGCTTGACACCTATTTGCAGGTTTGCCAAGTAGCGAAAAACTTATACTTCGCTAAACACTTTATAGAATATCAGCTTGGTAAACACATCATCTATCTGCCTTGCAATCTGCTTTGATCCTATCAGAGTGCCGAGTTCTATATTGCCCTGCTGCCCATGATATGAAAGGTTAGCAGAAGTTATTAAAGTCTGCTGCTGGTCAACTGAAATAACCTTTGCATGAAGCGCAGCCATCTTATCATCTTCCTGATGGTAGTTATAGATTTTCAAGAACCGACCTTTGTATCGAAGTATCTTATCAAATCCGAGCTGTTTATCAATATCGTTCACAAAGAACTTCACGAACACTCCACGCTGGCTTTTAAGAACAATTGTATCGACCAGCTCTGAAAAGTATGAGGATAAAGAGTATCCCGTGATTAGGATATTTCTTTCTGCTCCGTTTATCATGGACTGAACCACATTCATTGTAGTTCTCGCATTGATGGAAACGGATGGCAGCGCTGTGGCCACGAGTGATACCTTATCCGCTTCCGACATATTCATAGCACCAACAATCAATTCGATGATATCTTCGCAATGTGCATCGGATAATTCTGGGCAACTTCTTTTCAGCATGGACAAAGCATTAACCGTTCCATTTGCCACATCGCTTTTTACCGTATTCAAAAATATCTCTTTGTTTAGATTTCCACCTGGCATAGGTCACTTACCAACTCCTTAAAATACGAGCAATCCTCGCGTCCCGGAATAGGAACAACAAGGCCTCTGTCAAGCATCCTGTTTCCGTTTTCACACGCCGTTTCAGATATCATGCAGCATGAGTGGCAGGCAGCACCATTTGAATTTTTGCCAGCCGGCAAGTTGCTCATACATTCCGGATCATTCGTGCAAACGAGAGCTTCTTGGAAAGCATCCCTCATAAGATTTGTCATTTGATCGATATTGCCGAGTTCAACCAAGCCTCCGAGTGATCCTTCCTTATCGGAGCTTCCTGTATATAGCAGAATACCTGCCATTTTATCACCAAAGTAAATTCTTTCCCTGATGGCCGAAGAAGAATACCCAGATGACATAGACATCTGTTTTATCATCAAGTGCGCAAAAGTATGCATTAAAACATATGCGGCATTTCTCACGACCGTGATTGTCCAGCCTTTTGACTCGCAAAATTCTCTGTACGAATCAGAATACTTCTCCGACAATCCCTTTACAGCAGTAGAATTAAGCCATGATGCAAGCGTGTCTTTATTGAACTCTATAAAAATACCTTCACCATTTACTTCTGCCGCAGGAAGCCATCGCTCCTGCTTACCTTTGCTTAAGGCAACAACATTCGGTTGCTCATCAGTATCCGGATCGGGAGCGTCCACTCTTGTAAATCCAAGAAGAACACGAACTTCTCTAAGCCTAGTCACACGAATAATACGGCTGAAATATTTCTGTAAATATCCTGGCAAGCCATCTTCTTCAGCCTTGAAATGTTTTTTGTTTGACGCGTATGTAGGGTCATTATGGTGAGTAATGGCATTGTATTCCATCTGTTTGATTTCTGTGAACTCCTTGATATTGCTCATGCGACGTTCAAGTGCCTCATCAAACTCGTCCCTTGTATACGCGGAAAAATACATATCATATATTTTGGTTATTCCATCATTTCCCATAAGCTGCTTTGCAAGTTCTATATCGCGCAGATGTTCGTCAATCAGGTTGTACAACGGATTAATCCACGGAGGAATAGAGATTGCACTCCTACTTACAGCAAAGTAGACATTGGATGCACCACGCTGTGATGGAATGATAGGCTTGTTACATTTATGGTTTTTCACATTCGGTCTGAATGGATGATGCCCAGGGCAGGCAACGCTATCGAAATTATCTCGCTGTGTTGCACCGCTCATACTGCGTTTAGCACCGCAGGAGCATTCTACCCACATATCCGCAAGAGTGGATGTATTGCCTGTCGAATACATCTTTAATGTACCGTTGCAATCAGACTCACCTCTGTGTACCCACCATTTCCAAGGAAAGTCCGACATATGGCCATCTTCGCAGATCGTAATGAAACGCGATGGATAGGCTGGGCGATGACACTCAGGGCAGGTAACTCCATACTTGAGATACTTATCCAAGTCAAAGTATTTTCTGGCATCAAACAGCTTTCCACATTTCAGATTCGAGCATATGTGCCAGTATGGGAAGGTCACAACCGGAACATCACCCGAAAAACTTGTCCGAGGCATATAGAAGCAATCGACGCCCAAATATGAAGCAAGCCTGCCGTCGATTATTTTTTGTCCCTTCTGTTTCCAATAGGAGATGTCCAGAATCGTAACCGAGTCCTTTACAGCATCGACTACAGCGCCGGGGCCGAAGGTGGTTATGATCTGGTTTGGACGTAATTCTCCAAGTTTATTATTATCAAAAGCCATGTCAATCCTCCGTGTAATAGAACATATTCGCAGAACTCTCGACTTCACGCATTGAACGAAGTGTAGCTTTTTCGTTCTCATCGTGCGGTCGGTCATACGGATTCATCAACCTGTTATAGCGTTCAGTTCCAACAACATAATACCGCAGTGGTTTCGACTGAGCCGCCTGCAGTTTCCACCAGTCAATAAAGCGGTCTATTTCTTCCTCTGCATCTGCTCTTGCTGACGGCTTAATGATATTGAGACGGTCGATTATCAGTTTCTTCACAGAATCAAGCTGTTCAATAGTTAATGAACCGATAGCCGCCGCATCCGGATTGTTTGCCATGTTCGGGAAATTCAGTCTTATCGCAGATATTATCAGCGCATGCATAACACGGTCTCTTGCTCTTGCAGAGAACGGCGTTGCCGTTGTTCCCTCGACAAAACGGTAAAGCTGCGAATGATAGCCGGTAAAGTTCTCGTAATGCGATAAGTCGCGAGGACGATACGCATTATAGAGCGTAACCACAAGTCCCGGAAATGCGCGACCGATACGGCTTGTTGCCTGTATGTATTCCGAGTTCTGTTTCGGCTGACCAGTCACTACCATCAGTCCAAGGCGGTCAACATCCATACCGACAGCTATCATATTTGTAGCGATAGCCGTGTCCAAACAGTCTTTTGAGGTGCAGGTCGTTTCAAGCTGGTTCAGTTTTTCAGGTATCTTGTACGATGACATACGGGAAGTGATCTCCACATTGTGGTTCAGATACCGCTGTTTATCTAAGCCATACTTATTCTTGATGCGATAAATCCTCTTCGGAATATCGTCTTGCAGAAGTCTGACGGCACCGCCAAGTTCTCGGATACTGTTGAAGTAGCCGACCAGAGAATAGTACGGATCAATCACATCCTTGTACTCCTCTTGCAGGGAGTAAGTATAAGCGGCCTGCAAAATAATGGCATAAACACGAAGCAAAGCCGTTTTAACAGACTGGCCTGGCGCACAGACACCCACATATTTTCGGAACGGATCATCATCTACAGAAATCTCTCTGATGAAGAAACTGTCCCCAATTTCAAACCCATGCGGCGGGAACTGCGTCGTATTCTTTCTTGCGTAAAGGCATCTGGTCTGTGCCTCCGCATTTTTGATTGTTGCTGTTGAAACAACATACTTCGGCTTAATGCCATCATGGATGCACATATCCTCGATAATCGTTTCGTAGGCACCGTAAACCGTACCAAGCGGTCCCGTGATAAGGTGAAGCTCGTCCTGAATAATCAATTCCGGTGGCAAGAACGGTCTGATGTTGACCATCGTTGATGCAGGCAATGAAGCCGTTTTATTGTGGCGACCATGTTCCGCTCCAATCGCAACATATCCATCGCGGCTGCACTTTCTGTCCACTCTGCCAAAAAGAGCATTCGTATTCACATCCCAAGGTAGGCGCGCAAACTTATCAACTGTCGACAAAATGATGGTCGGGCACTTGGCGTATATTTCCTCATCAACAAGGTAAACCGGGATTGGCATCCTGTCGTTTTTGTATCTGTAAAACTGGCAATCCCGATCAGAGCAGAAAATCTCGATAGATTTCTTGTTGGTGTCAATATTAAAATTCTCTTCTTTGAGAGGCTTTCCGCAGAACGGGCAGGTAAGTAGCTGCTTGTAAACATGGTTCCTTGCGCTTCTTGCCGCTTGTGGATTATCTGCCTTTTCAATAAACTCATCAAATTTGTTTGGAGTTACTCCGCCTCCTACCCAGAACCCTATGCTGATAGGCTCCTTACCGAACTGCGGATATGCCTGCCGTCTGATCATCTCGGCTGCAAGCACCATTTTTGTGATACGGTCTCTTTGCTGTGTGGTAAGCAAGCGAAGAGTGTATCGGAGCATGACGGTCGCGCCGCCATCTCGATTGTATTCTTCTCCATCAGACGCTCTTAGCCTCCTGTTGGCGATAACGAATGCCATAAGGCCAAGGTAGGCCTCCGTCTTACCACCGCCAGTAGGAAAGTAGAGCAAGTCAACAACTTCACGGTCTTTATGCTTTGGATCGACGATTCCCGCAAGATTCATCAGAATAAATGCAATCTGGAAAGGACGCCATCCGAAGTTGTTATCGGGATTCTTAGGATTAATGAAATCCTGGAAATTGCACTCTGTTCCGGTTCCGTGTTTCTTTGCATAGCCCTTGATGCTATTCTGCAAGAAGATTACACGGTTCATAAAGCAGAAAGCCTCGAATGAGGTATCGTCATTTTCGATAATGCTGATACCTTCACGGATACGCTTCAGAGCATCCTGGCAGCGCTCAATGACCTTGTTGCCGATTTTCTCTTTGAAGTCGGGATTACCCATCCTTGCATTTCCGAGAAGCGTAGAGTTAATCCACTTTTCGTAGGATTCAGCCAGTGTATTAAGTTTGCCGATGGTTTCTGCCTTCTTCGATTTCGCTGACATGGTAAATGTTGAGAAGAAGTATCTGTCAAAACCATCTAAAGCAGCGCTGACACCTGGAAATTCATATTCGGGTATAAATGCAGATTTTACATAGGTTGTTCTGCCGTCAATCGGTGTATCCCATACCGCTGCGCAGCCACGCCCACGTCCCATAATCGGACGCTGTTCAAAATAAAACTCATCGGAAGCAAGAATTTCTCTGCAAATATGCTCGGCGATAAACGCAGCCGAACCATCTTCCGCATAAGCCTTAATTTCCGCTTGGAACATAATGGCTTCTGCGCTGTTGGCAGGATTTTTTCTCTTGTTAATGACATATGTCGTCACAAGGGAATAGCCGCCTTTCAAAGGAATACGGGACACATGAACATGGACATTGGAGTCGCAAACAAGCTGGTAATCCTTCGTCCGTGTAAAATCCCTAAACTGCACATGAACAGTTTCTCCCATAGGTTGCCGTGTATATATGGCACGGCTATGTTCTTTTTCATCCTTGCCGGTATATTTTTCAGAGGACTTCACATAGTCTCCCCATGTCACATCTAGGTTGATGCTCTCGGTATCGCTTTGGATGTAGAAACTGATACCAATAGAAGAAGGCAACTGGAAGTGCGTGGTAGAAATAGGCTCGTTGTCATCATCTTCACCAGCTGTAAAATCCTCGCCATCCTCAAATGCCATATCAGCATCTACTTCCTGCTCTCCCGCGCCTGAGTAATCTTCATCATCACTTTGAATATCGAGCATACCCACGAGATAGGCATAGCGAGGATTCTCTTCAAGAACCTCTTCCTTTTCTCTGGGACCAATAAGGTCGGTTCTTATGGCATCAATGATTTTCTGCCTGACCTCTGAATACTTAAATCTGTCAGCCATTATGCCTCCTCCTTCACTGCATGAGCCGTACCAAGCGTATATTTACAAGTGTTGCCAAGGTGAATATTGTCATCAGAAATCAGTTTGTATTCCCACGGTTTATGATCCGGGTCTGCCGTTGAAGCAAAACGACACCATTTGATACCTTCTCTTGCCTTGGATACGACTTCTTCCGAAGTCACTTCATTCAGCGCCTTAACTTCGACCATAAATTTTCCGGCAGTTGTCTCTACGAGAAAATCAGGGTTATACTGCTGGCCTGCTTTCCAAAACAAGCCCAGCTGATTAAGCGGCGGTTTAATCCAGCGGATAACATCCGGATCCTCCTCTAAGATGATGGAGAACAAACGCTCCGTATCGCTGTCGAACGCATTCGCCGGATAATATGATTTCTTGTAGCCTGTGAACAGATACTTCTTAATATTGTTTTTGTCTGAAAACGTCTTATCATACTTGACCTTTCCGTCCTCTTTAACATTCTTTACGAACTTGCGGAACAGTATAAGGTCTTTCTGAATGATATGGATATCCTGCGTTTTCCTGTCCATATGCTCATAAATCTGCTTGCGGATGTCAGCCACAATCAAAGACGCATAGCGGCGAACGATTCTTCGCTTGTTTTCTTCATCTCCTGGTATCTGGCTTAAATACTGCTCAACCACGTCAATAACAAAATCCGCATCGTCATAAGACAACTCGCTAATAGAATCAAGGAGCATACAAGCAAGAGTGTTCATAGCGTCATTGACTTCAAGAATCTGCGCATCCACGACAGAAAGAAGTTTCTGATTGATAGCGTCAAAACGCTCAATCTTCGCCATAGCCACCTCGAAGTCAGCTATTGTGCGCTTCACATCAAAACGATTAAACTTTACCTCCGAGGTGGTCTGGACAAGGATTTTCGGAACAGAGATAGCCTTCGCTGAATACTCCGATACCACTTTTACAAATTCGTCCTTGGTAAGAGGCTGTTTACCGGATTTACCGCCGGTCGGTGTCTGTATCTGCGGTTGTTCCTGCGCAGGTGTAGTGGTTTCAGTTGAATCCACGGAAAGCATTTCAGGATGAAGGTCAAAGAGAGTCATCTGACCTGGGTCTTCATTCTTGTCTTTCTTCTGTGTAGCCATAAAATTCTTCACATATTCCTGATAAATCTCAAGCTGCGTTTTCGGATTGTTGACCTCGGCAAAGGACTTCACACCTGATGCAGTAATCGCAAAGTCAAGCAGCGAAAGCTGGCCATCGTCTACGGTAGCAGATACGCCTACAGACTCTGAAGGTTCAACAGTAGCCTTATCAAGGTCACGATAACGGAAGATATCACTGCTCTTAATTTCATCCACCAGTTCTCTATAATGGTCATGAGCAACGATATCAAGAGAGTCTAGGTCTTCGTTGCCGGTCTGTTCTCCAAACGGGAGTCTTAATCCACGACCAATAGTCTGCATAGCAAGGATATCGCTCTTTGCGGCGTTCAGCGGAATAATCGTAAACAGATTATTGACATCCCAGCCTTCTTTCAGCTTGTAAACGTGTAAAACGATTTCGACCGGGTTAGAAGCACTCTCTATAGAGAGCAAAAGACGGATGTTTTCTTCCGACTCCTCGCCGGTCTGCTTTGAATGTATTTCGATAACTTTGCCCTTATACTTTCCGCATTGAAAATCATCGCTATCTATCAACGCACGGATTTTCTTGGCGTGGTCTGTATCCTTGCAGGCCACAAGAACAATCGGCTTTACATAGTCAAGGTCGTTTTCACTGCAATACTCGCGCAGCACAGCCTTGCGATGCTCATGAAGAGTAAGACCATCTCGGATTTTCATCTCCTCGATATCGTTCTGGTTATAGCCTGCCATGTTAGAGCGTCCCATAACAACAGGAATTTTCAGATATCCCTCGACAGCGCCACGAGCCAGATCATAAGCATAAATGACGTTCGATGTGGTCTTTGGCGTAGCGGTAAACTCCAGACCGAGAACCGGTTTCAAATAGTTAATGGCCTTCATTGATGCTGGAGCATAATAACGATGCGCCTCGTCCATGCAGATTACGAGATCGTCAAACTGCGCCAACACATCAGCAAAGGAAGCGCCCAGCGTTTCCTTGAACTTATGGAAATTGAACTGCGTGTCCGTCTTGCTGTTAAAGATTTTTCCGATGTTGAAAATGAAAAGTTGAATCCCTGAAGTCTTTTCGACGCGGAGAGACATCTGCTCGAACTTCACAGGATAGGTATCATAATTTTCGCCGTCATACACCTTCGGCCTGCCCATTTCCGACTCCAACCCTTTGAAGATATACTTTGGATGATTCGGATTAGACTCCTTACGCAGCTTTTCATAAATCGTATTTCCAGGCGCAAGAATGAAGAAGTGCTTATAGCCCTTTGTTTTGTACAAATAGTAGATACTGGCACCCATCAGACGGGTTTTTCCGATGCCGGTAGCCATAGCGTAGCAGAATGACGGGAAGTCAAATCCCGCTTTGACCTTGCGCTGCTTCTCGCAATATTCCGATGCGGCTGCCTCAACAACATCCTTGCTGTCCTTCCTGTAATCACAATACGAACTGATGGCATCGAGGTAAGATAGAGCCTCCTCCTGCGGAGTTCTCAAACTCATTACGTATTTGATCTTATTTACTATCTCAGACATTTACTACACCTCGCTTTCAAAATCGCATTTTTCCAGAAGGTCTTTCGGAATTTTCTTGACCTCGATGTTATCAGGCAATACCATATCCGACTGTATCTTCGTGCCATAAATCAGGAGAGACTGACCTTCTGCAAGCCGTGCGGACAGCGATTTCATATATCCCGCATTTACAAATTCCGTGGTGATGTGAATAAACCGTCTCTCCGAAGAATAACCGTGGAACATGTCCTGCGGTTTGTATCGGAATCCCTCAATCTTACAGATTGCTTCGCAGAGCATCTCGAAGGTGTAGGAAGGATTGACCTGATAAATCGGCAGTTTGTCATTTTTGACAAGCAGGCTCGGAGCTAACTCATAAAAGTGGTACCCGCCTCCACCTTGCCAGTTAACAGATTTTGTGATTCCAGAGTTGTCATCGTTAGCGATAACATCATCCAGCCTCTTCTTGCAATGCGTATATGCTTGGTCACCCATTTCAATCCCAATATATTTTCGATTCATTTTATGAGCAACCGCTACCGAAGTTCCTGAACCTAAGAAAGAATCCAGAAACCAATCTTCCTCATCCGTCGCAATTTCTAAAACTCTCTTAATGAGGTGTTCTGGTTTCTTGCCCTTGGGAAATGATACACCACCCTCGTTGTGCAAGTTATTTGACAAAATATCATCCCACAATGTGGTTAAAGGTTCGGCCGAAACGAGTTCCCCGTCAATTTCTTTTAATTTATCCTTGTAAAATAGAATCCTTTCGCCTTTGATGAAATACATATCTGGGTTGTTCTCTCTATGAAGATAATGGATAGATAACTGCTCCAACATGGATTCCTTAATTTTCGCCTGAATTTCCTTTCCGACACTTTTCATATCTGGACGAGCTGTACGAATAACAGAAGCGGCGTTTTCTAATACGAACTTATCCAACAGTTCAGGATTGTCTCTTACCTCTTTTCGTGCTTTAACCACGGTGAGTTTTCTCGACTCAGAATACGCTTCCATCAAGGTAATAATATGCCACTCATTAAACGGGGCATTAATATTTGTGATAAACTTCGTATATCTAGTATCACGTGTATTTCTCTTTGTATAGACCTTATTAGGATTCCAGAGATTCTTGTTTTTCGCAACCATAACTATATAGTTAGTTGTCGTCACACATCCTGGATTAATCGCTTTATGACCTGTTGCTGCTCCTTGCTTAAATGTGATTAGATATAACCGATTTTGCCTTCCAAAAACTTCGTCTAAGAGAAGTGTCACATACGGCAAATATGCGTCGTCGATATGAACGAACATAGTGCCATCCTCTCGTAACAATTCATGCAACAATTCAATACGCTTACGCATCATATTTAGCCATATAGACATTTCAAGATTATCGTCATAATTCTCAAATGCCTGTCCAGTGTTAAACGGAGGATCTATGTAGATACATTTAATCCGTCTTACGAAATCCCGTTGCAAAGCCTGCAAAACTATAAGGTTATCCCCATGTATCAGCATATTTTCGTTTGATGGATCTCCATATGATTTACTTATATCCTCAAGAAGGATTCTTGGTTCGATGACTTTATCATCATATTTTCCGACCCAAGTCAGTTCCAATTTTCCTGTCTTCCGCATAATGATCTCTCCTAAAACTTCAGCACAATGTTAACCAACAAAATCGGGTTAATATCAAACTGTTTATCAAACTCTGCGATTTCCCGCTCGCCTTCGGTCTTGAAGCTGGTTTCTTTCTCATGAAATGACTCCTGCAACTTTTCAAGTGCCTTGGATTTCTCGGTTATCTTTTTTCGTATGTCTATTTTCTCGTAGAAGTTTTCCGAGGCTCGTTCCTCTTCCTTCAAAATGCCGATCTCGACATCCATTTCCTGGTATGTCGCAATCAGTTGTTCCATCTGAATACGCTCCCAGTTTTCAATCTTTCTGCGGTTATAAGCCTTAATTGGTTCCGACTGCTCCCGATAGCGTTTTACCATCTCAGCGGTCAAATTATCATAAACACGCTGGTAGAACTTCATCTCAGATTCTGACGGAGTGAAGTATCGCACATCCATATCATCGATCTGCTCAAGTTCGGGAACGAGGTCTGCCTCATCAAAATCTATGTAGTTTCCCTGTTCATCGCAAAGCAACAATACCGGGAAGAGAAGTTTCGAGGAATCGCAGAAGGCTCCTATAAACAGGATTCCGTGCGATCCGAGGACTTTTTCTCCCCAATTATCGACCTTCCAGTAATGAAGGCCGCCGTCAACCTCCGGCTCGTCAAAAGCACTCCAGTATTCCACATCGTGCAGATACTTTGCGATATCAGACTTTGTGGCATCGAGTGCCTGTTCCTTTGCGCCGTTGCTTTCGGTGAGCAACAGAGAGCGGAGTTCTCTTGCTTTCTTATCCCGCTTTGCGTTCAGCTTGCGATCCAGTTTGTCAAAGGCTTTCTTAAACTCCGCCGTGGTGTCGCAAGTCTGGTAAATCTGCAATACCATTTTTTCAAAACTCGTGCCGGACTCCAATGCGCCGAGTGCAATATCCGATGCGCCGAACACACCCTCGAACAGTTCAAACTTCTTCGAGAGAATATCGTAAACACGCTGGTCAGCAGCGTTCTGCGTATTCAGCAGATTGATTGCCACGACATCATGCTCCTGACCATAACGGTGACAACGACCGATACGCTGCTCAATCTTCATCGGATTCCACGGCAGGTCATAGTTGATTACCGTGTTGCAGAACTGAAGGTTCAACCCTTCGGAACCGGCATCCGTACATATCAGTATCTTTGCGTTATGGCGGAAGTAATCCACGATGGCATGCTTGTATTCCACGCTGCGTCCGTAATTTGCTTTTCCGAAATTTTTGACCTGCCATGCCTTGTATATTTCCTTCGTCATGGTGTCATCAAAATCACCATTGAAGAGGAGGATATCCTCGTCCTCAAATCCCGTCTTGCGCAGTTCTGCGGCTATGTATTTCTGAGTACGCTTTGACTCCGTGAAGATTACGACCTTCTGAGGGATGCTCTGCTTCTGCTGATAGTCAAAAGCAATCTGTATAGCGGTCTTCAGCGCATTGACCTTTGCATTTGTCTTTATGCGCTTTGCCACATCGATGATGATATTTACCACATCAAGTTCCGCCCGGATAAACTGTTTCTGGACAATAGTATCTTCATCCTCAGTTTCTTCAAAGCCCGACTCATCGATTTCATCCTCTACATAACTCCAAAAGAGATCAAAGCCTTCCTGCGCATTCGATGGCTTGCTACCTTCGTACAACTTCTCAAGTCGCTTCTTCAAAATCTCGAAGGTCTCAATCAGTGCGAAACTCGAAGAGGCAAGCAGTTTTCTGATAACAAGGATAATCAAGCCGCGATTCGATGTTGGAATTGAATACAGCAGCTCTCGTTTCAAGAAGTCGTTTACCCGCTGATACAATTCAATCTCATCCTGCGAAAGGATGAAATCTACCGTTTTGCAGGTTCTTCTTTTGAAGTTCATGTAATTCGCCACATCCTTGCGAAGTGTCCGATAAAGAACCGACGACAACTCGTGCTTTAAGTTGGAGTAATCCTGACATTCGATGTAGCGTTTGTTAAAGACTTTCTCGCTTCCGAAAATTCGCTGGTCGATAAAGGAAATCAATCCGTGAAGGTCTGTCAGCGAATTTTGTAGCGGTGTAGCGGTCAGTAGAATCTTCGAAATCCCTTTTGACAGTTCATACAGATTCTTTGCCCGTTTAGTCCCATGAAATACATTTCTGAGATTATGCGCCTCATCGATAATAATGAAATCCCATTTAACCTCCGGGAATCTCTTCATCAGCTTGGATGAGTAATCGTAAGAAGTAAGCACGATTTGTACAGACTTATTATCGGTAAGCCTTTTGCGCCAGTCTGAAATGTCTTTTTCCACCGTAAGCCGGTCAAGTATCACTGACTGTAAGCCAAACTTATCCTCAAGTTCCATCTCCCACTGTTTTCTCAAGGATGCCGGAAGAGCAATCAATACTCGCTTTGCGCCAGACTCAAGCACATACTTCAATACAAGTCCGGCCTCAATGGTCTTTCCGAGTCCAACCTCGTCAGCCAATACGATGCCGCCTGTTTTCAAAGTCTGGATAGCAGCGCAGAACGCATTGATCTGATGGGGATTCAATTCAATATTTGCATCCAAAAGGAAGTGGAACGGAGAAGCCTCAAGTTCCAGCTTTTTATATCTGCTGAATTGTCCAAGCAGCAGGTTACCTTCCATCTGAATCTCCTTTGTATAGCTGTTCAAAAATACCCATAGCGATTCCCTTGGCCATCATTGGAGGGACAGCATTGCCTATCTGTACGAACTGCGATGTCCGTGGACCCTCAAAAAAATAGCTGTCAGGGAACGATTGTATTCTCGCCGCTTCACGAACGGTAATGGAACGATTCTGTTCTATATCAGGATGAATGAAATAGTGGCCGTCCTTTGAAAGGTGCGCCAAAATAGTGTGGCAGCACGATTCATCTCCTTCAACTACCTTAAACCTGTCAGTAAATGAATGTCTGTTTTTGTGTGTTTTCAATTCATCCGGAAGATCGTTGTAATTAAGACGCTTATGACCGTCATTCCACAGTTCAACCGCTCGTCTGTAAATCTTGATATCCCGATCTATATTTGGTCGGCAGTTGTGGTGGGTCAGCACATCATTTGTCGTCCGTATTCCTGATTCCGTGACATAGCTACTGGCTTTTGAATCTGCATATTTATCGGAACTCTCGCCGGGATGCAGTTTGGGCAAATCAGCGAAGAGATCATTTACAATGGCATCCGTTTTGATTTCAAGAAAATCAGGATATTTCAACCCGCTTTTCTTTAACCAGCCCACAATAATCATCCGGCGTCTATTCTGGAGAACGCCAAATGTATGAGCATTCTGTTCACGACACTCAATTTCATATCCAACACGCTTCAGGTATTTCTTCATGTTCTTCCAAATTGCTCCGCCATTGGCTGATTCAATTCCCGTAACATTCTCAAAAACGAACATTCGAGGCTGATAACGTTTTAAGAACCGCGCATACAGCTTATACAAGTAATTACGCGGGTCTTCCGCCATCGGCACTTCCATATGGCTGCTTTGCGCCCTCCCAACAAGCGAATAGGCTTGGCAGGGTGGGCCGCCTACAATAACATCGATTTTAGTGATGCCTCGAATTTTCATTATCCCATCAATGGTTTTGAAAATTGCCGGGAGTGTTTCGTCAGACATCGTCTCATTGATGATGGTTTTTGTTATCGAGGCCGGAATCTGCTTCATAAAATCATCGCGGGAGATTTTCCCTGACACATATTTTTTATATAAGCCGAGATTGTTCGTGCCTTTCAAATAGTAGTAAGCACTTCTCGTCTCAAGCGTTTTAGCCGCAAATTCATTCATTTCGACATGGGCTACAGGATTGAACCCAGCCTGAAGAAACCCTTCCGAAAGCCCGCCGGCTCCCGCAAAGAGATCGATGAAATTGTAGCTGTATTGCGCATCTCTCTTTGGCATATAGTTCCCTCGTCATTCCTCGTTTTCAGACGGAGTGTCTCCTTCGCCTGCCTCTTTACCTTGGCAAATTTCTGATGGTAGCGTTAGACTTCAGATAGTCTTCTTAAACTGACACTTGGGAAGAACTCCTATATTGCAGTCAAGTTTGCCTCGGTAAGGTGCAAACCATATTCCCGACTCTTGTTCACAATCTATAAATGTGATTTTGAAATTAGCCAGCAAAGCATCATAATTGGGGATGGATACGGAGGAATAGTCGTGGCTATTTAACTGTTCATCAAACTGGGACTTCTAGTGCCGCTTCGTTTTGGTAAGCCATATCTTCATCTCCATTACTTGGGGGTAGGTATCGTCTATACTCTGCTTCAAAAGCCGTGTGCAAAAGCACACTAACACAGATTAAATTATACACCAGTTGTTCCCGGAAAACAATTGATTTTCCTAAAGTTCTACGAATTTCTGCCATAGCTGGCAGGATAAGAAACGATCAGAAACGCCGATCTTCATTCCGAGAGGGATTTTGATGACATGAGCAACATTCAAGCAATCGGGTAGGAGGTAGATAATTATTTTATCTACCGACCTCCCACACCACCGTAC
>OFGE01001628.1_pt1 | contig 18947 bp, 17 predicted proteins | sample 1521681 | NCBI WGS metagenome assembly OFGE01 (sample SAMEA3504093, study PRJEB24116) | mouse gut metagenome | biome: mouse gut; feature: mouse-associated habitat; material: faeces | place: Denmark | collected 2011
GACAGGGATTCGAACCCTGGGTACCCGTAAGGGCACAACGGTTTTCGAGACCGCCCCGATCGACCGCTCCGGCATCTCTCCTTGTGGTCAATTGCGGTGCAAAGGTAGAAATTTATTTTTTAATTTCCATCTGTTTTTATTGAAAATTTTATGCTAAATTTGTGCTATGATTACTACGCGACAAAATTTCGAGTTATCATCCGTGACCACATTTGCTATTCCAGCAAAATGCGGCTGCTATATCGAGTATGACTGCCCTGAGGATATCCCGTTCATACTCTCCACTTTACGCCCTGACGTTGACTTCATTCATATCGGAGGAGGCAGCAATCTGCTATTCACATCCGATTTCCCTGGGGTTGTGGTCCACAGCGCGATCAAAGGGATAGAAGTGATTGACGAGACACCATCGGAAGTAAAGGTCATGGTCGGTGCCGGAGAAAAAATGGACGATTTCATCCTATGGGCTTGTGACCGCCGGCTTTGGGGCATAGAGAACCTGTCAGGAATCCCCGGAGAAGTGGGAGCATCTGCTGTGCAGAATGTTGGGGCATATGGCTCGGAAGCAGCCGATGCCATTGTTGAAGTCAATGCCTACGACCGAGAAAGGGAGGAATTTGTGACAATAGAATGCAACGATTGCCATTACGGCTATCGTGACTCAATATTCAAGCGACAGGAATTGCGGGGATGCATGATAATACACTCCGTTGTCTACAGGCTTTCAAAAGAACCGAAACCCAATATCAACTATCCCGCACTCAAGCACTTATTCCCCACCCCCCCTTCCACTCCTTCACAAGTGCGCGAGGCGGTGATCAATGTTCGTAATTCCAAGCTCCCCGACCCCACTGAAGTGCCGAGCGCAGGAAGTTTCTTTAAGAACCCTGTGGTCAGCAATGAGCAACTGGAGCATGTAATCGAAGTGGAAGGCAACGACTCATTCCCTCACTTCAATACCGAAGGTGGCTGGAAAATTCCGGCAGCGTGGCTGATTGACCGATGCGGGTGGAAAGGACATCGGTCCGGCAATGTGGCTGTATGGCATCTGCAACCACTGGTGATTATAAACCCTGACCGCAACGCTACAGCTTCAGAGGTATTGGATCTCGAAAATGCTATCAAAGCGTCTGTCAGAGAGAGATATGGCATCACATTGAATCCAGAAGTTGAACACATCTGACCACAACCACGTTAGCACAATATAAAAATTGTATACACATCACTCTTCCTCTATTTTATCAACTATTTAAAACAATGAGCAAATACATCATCGAAGGCGGACATCGCCTGAACGGCAACATAAAACCACAAGGAGCAAAAAATGAAGCACTCCAGGTGATTAGCGCAGTGCTGCTGACCTCGGAGCCTGTCACCATTCATAATGTGCCTAACATACTGGACGTGAAAAACCTCATTGACCTCCTCAGGGCAATGAATGTCAAGGTGGAAAAGATCGGTGAACACAGCTACCGGTTCCAAGCCGATGATCTTGATGAGGACTACATATCAAGTGCCGATTTTGTAGCACGTTGCGCCGGATTGCGAGGCTCTGTGCTCGTTGTAGGACCTTTGCTTGCACGCCTTGGTCAATCATATTTTGCCAAGCCCGGTGGTGATAAAATAGGCCGACGCAAGGTCGACACCCACATCTCCGGACTCTCCAAGCTCGGAGCTATGATAGCCTATAACGAAGAGCGTCAGGCATATTACCTTGTAACAGTCAACGGTCTTAAAGGATGCTACATGCTCCTCGACGAGGCTTCTGTGACAGGCACCGCAAACATCATAATGGCTGCATCACTCGCTGAAGGCACTACCACCATTTATAATGCAGCCTGCGAGCCATATGTGCAGCAACTGTGCAGAATGCTTTCTCAGATGGGAGTTAAGATCGAAGGCATCGGCTCCAACCTGCTTCGCATCACAGGGACGGACCATATCGGCGGAGCGGACCATACCATACTCCCCGACATGATCGAGGTGGGAAGTTTCATTGGCATGGCTGCACTCACTCAAAGCGAGCTCACCATCAAGGATGTGTCCTACGATAATCTTGGTATAATCCCCGATTCTTTCCGCAGGCTAGGCATCAGACTCGAACGCCGTGGCGACGATATCTTCATCCCTGCACAGGATGTATACGAGATCGAAACCAACCTCGACGGATCGATCCCCACCATAGCCGATGCTCCATGGCCCGGATTGACCCCCGACCTTCTTTCTGTAATGCTTGTGACCGCGACACAATGTCGAGGATCAGTGCTGATACACCAAAAGATGTTTGAAAGCCGCCTGTTCTTTGTCGACCGGCTCATTGACATGGGCGCACAGATCATGCTATGCGACCCTCACCGCGCTGTGGTGATAGGCCTTGACCACAAAATGCCCCTTAGAGCCAACAATATGCACTCCCCCGACATCCGAGCCGGAATAGCGATGCTAATAGCAGCCTTGAGTGCGAAAGGCATGTCGACGATCGACAACATCGACCAGATCGACCGTGGATACGAAGCTATCGACACCCGCCTGTCATCGGCCGGAGCATGCATCTCCAGGCGAGAATAGAAATCTCTCAAGTCAAGTCAAGCCCATCTCTACTCTACAAAATGGAAGGAAACAACAAACAGCTGTCCGATATACGCGAACTTGTACGCCGGCTCGCCTCTGAGGCTTCGGTTGTGAGCGAGCCTACCGACTATGCCAAGATTCGCAAGGTACACAAAGAAGCCATCAAATCCGGATATTTGCCATCACGCACCCACGGTATCGACCCTTCGGTGCGCTCGATAGAGACATGCATAGCACTATGTGAGATGGTATCGCCTGACCGCAACATGATTGTAGCAACACTCATATATAATCTGTGTGCGGCAGGAGTGCTTGATATCAACCGCATAGAAGAACTATGGGATGCCGATGTGGCTCACCTTGTCACCGGACTGATGAAAGTGACCACTCTTTACGGCAAACAGACTGTAGTAAAAACCGACAATTTCCGTCGGCTCCTTATGGCACTTGCCGATGACATACGTGTCATCATAATCATGATAGTAGACCGCCTGACGCTTATGAGGGCGATCAACCATCATCCTGACGAAAAATTCGTCATCGATACAGCTTTTGAAGCGAATTATCTGTACGCACCCCTCGCCCATCGCCTCGGCCTTTACAAAATAAAGAGCGAGCTTGAGGACATGTCGCTCAAATACTCGTCAAGGGAAACCTATACAAAGATAGCTCGTGAGCTCAACGAGACAAAAGCGGCTCGTGACGCATATATCGCATCGTTCATAGCCCCGGTGAAAGAGAAACTCGACAAGACCGGGCTAAAATATGAAATCAAAGGGCGCACCAAAAGCATATTCTCCATCTGGAATAAGCTGCGCAAGCAACAGGTGGAACTGTCGGGCATCTATGACCTCTTCGCCATCCGTATCATTCTTGATGTACCGCGTGAGGATGAGAAAGCTGAGTGCTGGAGGGTGTTCTCGATAGTCACGGATATGTACACCTCCAATCCGAAAAGGCTCAAGGACTGGCTCTCAATCCCTAAAGGCAATGGCTACGAGTCTCTCCACACCACCGTCATGGGACCTGACAGCAAATGGGTCGAAGTCCAGATACGCACTCGCAGGATGGACCTCGTTGCAGAAAAAGGTCTCGCAGCCCACTGGAAATACAAGGGCATAAAGAGCGAGGGCCAACTGGACGCATGGATGAACAATGTTCGTGACATTCTTGAGACCGCCGACGGCCCCATGGAGCTCATGAAAAATTTCAAGATGGACCTGTATGACAAAGAGGTGTTCATCTTCACTCCTATGGGCGACCTCTACAGGCTCCCTATGGGAGCATCTGTGCTCGACTTCGCTTTTGCCGTACATTCTAAACTCGGATGCTCATGTGTCGGCGGCAAGGTGAACGGACGAAACCGCAAACTCAATCACAAGCTCTCGTCGGGCGACACAGTAGAAATCACAACATCTCCGTCGCAAACCCCCAAACTCGACTGGCTCAACTTCGTAGTGACCAACAAGGCACGCAACAAGATACGCCAGACCATCAATGAGCGAGCCAACCGATCGTCAGAATTCGGTCGTGAACTGCTGCAACGCCGCTGTAAAAACCGGAAAATAGAACTTGAGGAGGGCACACTGATGCGATCCATAAAAAAACTGGGATATCGCACAGTCACTGACTTCTATAAAGCCATAGCAGATGAATCGATCGATGTCAACGATGTCATAGCCACCTATGAGCTAATTTATTCTGCCGAACATAAAGCTGAGATTGAGAGGCGAAGCGCAGAGGAGTTCGAGCTAATAGACCCGAACGAACGCCTTTCAGATGGCAATGATGACATACTTGTGATCGGCGATAACATAAAGGGGGTCAATTACCGGCTGTCAAAATGCTGCAACCCCATCTATGGAGATGATGTGTTCGGATTCGTATCGGCAGAAGGTGTCATCAAGATCCACCGCATGAATTGCCCGAATTCAAATCACATACGCGAACGCTATCCTTATCGCGTGATACGCACACGCTGGTCAGGGAAAGCAGGCAATCAGTTTGCCGCCACAGTGCGCATCTTGGGCAACGACGACATAAGTATTGTGACCAATATCACATCCATAATCAACAAAGAGAAGGATGTCAATATGCGCAACATATCAATCGAGTCGCATGATGGAATGTTCTCTGGCTTCCTCGTGCTTGGTATCAACGACACATCCGCGCTCAACAATATAATCAAAAAAATAAAAACCGTAAAAGGCGTAAAAGATGTTCAACGCAGCAATTAGACAATGGCGTACACCACTCGCCATATTTACCTCATTAACCCTGCTTGCCTCCTGTTCAGGCTCGGCAGACAAGGATAGAGCACAGGCACTCCTTGACTCCGCCACTCAGGCGTTCGATTCAGGCAACTATATCCTGGCTCTCTCTATTACGGACTCTCTAAAAAGAAGCTATCCCTCACAGATTGACATACGCCGCAAGGCATTACATCTCACTACTCGTGCCACTGAAGGCCTGACGCTCCATAGGCTTGAGACAGCCGACTCCCTTCTTGCGACTCTCGGAGTGAAAGGAGATTCATTGCAGAAACTTATCCGCTATGTCAAGAATCCGATAGAAGGATACTATGTAGGCATCAATGCCAAGGACGGAGGCATAGTCGGCTCCAACGGCATTCAGGCACGACTTACACCCAACGGCAACTTCTATCTTATATCGTCACTCAAGTCCAAGGCTGTGAAAAGCACATCGGTCACAGTGGCATGCGATGGGGCAAGCGCATCGACCTCTACAGTTGCATACGACGGCGAGCGGAACGACCGTTCAATGGGTGCTGAAGTAATTACATACATGGGTGCTGAATGCGACTCCCTTGGTCATTTCATCCAGCTGCACTATTCCCAGCCCATGACTCTGACATTTAATGGTTCCACATCATACTCCATGCCTCTCCCACAGGCTCAGGCTCAGGAAATAGCCACCTTGTATGAATACTCCACCACTATGCGACGAGCAAAAGTGGCATCACTGGAAAAAGAAAAGCTCACCCGCGCGCTCGATATAGCAAGAGCCCAGGCAGCAAAGACATATGTAGAGCCATCTGACGATGAAAAGTGAAAAGAAGTTTACCGAAAGGATTGAATCACGTTACAAGAGCATCTACGCTCGTGTAATGGCCATATGGGCATACTGCTCAGAAGGAGTGTGGGAGGACCATAGGACCACGCTTAAGGTCAACATCATCAAGACCGTCAATCTAACTGTAAAGACTTTTTTAAGCTCAAATCTTCAAAGCAAGGCGTGCGCTATGACCTATCGCACACTTCTTGCCATAGTCCCGGCTCTGGCTTTGGTATTCGCCATAGGCAGAGGATTCGGATTCCAGAACCTGCTGCAAACACAGCTTTTCCATTATTTTCCATCCCAGCATAAAGCACTGGAGATGGCTTTCTCGTTTGTCGATTCCTGCCTCGCCCAAGCTTCGGAAGGGATATTTGTAGGTGTGGGTCTGGTTTTCCTCCTATGGACCATTATATCGCTCCTTGACAGCGTTGAAGAGACTTTCAACGAGGTGTGGGGAGTCACTGTCGACCGATCCATATTCCGCAAAGTCACTGACTATCTTGCCATCTGCATAATTCTACCTGTGTTAATGATATGCTCCGGTGGTCTTCAGATATTCATGTCAAAAACCATACAGCACCTTCTGCCGTTTGATTTCGTTACGCCTTTTATCGAATTCCTCCTTGACTGTGTCAGCTTCCTGTTCGCATGGTTATTCTTTACAGGAGCCTACATGCTAATACCTAATGCCAAGGTTAAGTTCAAAAACGCATTTCCGGCAGGAGCTATAGCAGGAACCTCATTTCAGGTGCTGCAATGGCTGTTCGTCACAGGACAGCTGTATGTCTCCAAATACAATGCCATCTACGGCTCTTTCTCGTTCCTTCCATTGATGCTCATATGGATGCAGATGTCATGGCTGATCACCCTTGCCGGAGCTCTTATATGCTGCTCAGCACAGAACATATCTCTGTTCAGTTTCAACAAGCAGACGCAAAACATATCTGAGAATTACCGCCGCAAAGTGTCTATCGCAGTGCTGTCAACAGTCCTAAAACGATTTGCAGCAGGCGAATCCCCACTTACTGTAGCCCAAATAGCCAGCAGATATGACATCCCGTCACGCCTTGCAGCCAATATCACAGAACGGCTGCTCAACTGTGGCCTACTTGTCAGGGTCGCCCCTCTGGGGGAAACAGAGATATCCGATGATCTCCCCATACAGCCCTCCCTGAGCATTGATCATTACACTGTCTCCTTTGTCATCGACACGCTCCGCAATCATGGAGAAGACAACTTCATACCTGGTTTTGATAAAGAATTCCCAGAAGTCGTGAAAGTGTGCGACGAAATATATCGGCAGATATCTTCGGCAGAGGGAAAGACCCTTCTTACCGATCTTTAAATACCCCAATTTTCAATTATATATTCATTATTAATCATTTCTAAAAGTTATGAAAGAAGTAATCTCCACAACATCAGCTCCAGCAGCTATTGGTCCCTACAGCCAGGCCATCAAGTGCGGCTCACTGCTTTTCTGCTCTGGTCAGATCCCTGTAAATCCTGCCACCGGCGAAGTCCCTGAAGGCATCCAGGCTCAGACAGAACAATCTCTTGCTAACGTAAAAGCCCTCCTTGCTGCGGCGGGAACCAGCATTGACCGCGTGGTTAAAACCACCGTTTTCCTTGCCGACATGAGCCTTTTCGGCCCCATGAACGAAGTATATGGCCGCACATTCTCTGAGCCATTCCCGGCTCGTTCAGCTGTCGCTGTACGCGAACTTCCCAAACAAGTGCTTGTTGAAATCGAAGTGATAGCTGAGGTATAAAGCCTTTTAACACAACAACGTCTTTTGGATGGTTGCGCTAATCATGCGCAACCATCTTTTTTATATGCAGTTGGATTCATTTATGGTATTTACAACCATTTATTACTCAATAATTTGCAAGCAATAAGTCAGAAATATGGTCGTAACCTTTAACGGTACATTCTAAAGGATGAAGATTTAATGCTTTTATTGATTCTTAACTTATTTGGGGTGTCAATACGAACGGTTTCTTCTTTTTTCAGTGCAGTTTGTTTCCGATATTCCACTTCTATTTTAGCTCATTGTCAAAGCCACTGCAAAGGTACTATATTTTGTTAGCCTTGTCTTTTGGTTGCACTGTATTTTTCAAACACGATATATGAGATCATGAAAGTTACGGAAATAAGAGGTAGTATAACTTAAAACTCAAATATGTCTTGACAAAATTCGTCAAGGTACATTTGGTCAAGTGGCGAATTTGTTGTAACTTTGTCTCCTGAATGACAGAATCAGCCGTCAGGATGTGACGAACAGTCAATGGAAAAAGATTAAGGGAGGATTCCCCGAGCGTAAGCAATTCGGAAGTTATCCGGCTATCAAGATTGGCCGATTCGCAGTATCGTCACAATATAAAGGGCGTAATATCGGTACTGACCTGATGAACCTCCTAAAAGGTATGCTCAACGAGAATCCCAACTACTCCGCTTTCCGTTACCTGACTGTTGATGCGTATCTATCCGCCATCGATTTCTATCAAAAGAATGATTTCAAGATATTATCAGAGAAGATTTTGAGTGACCACACCCGTTTGATGTTCTTCGATATGATGGAGTTGGAATAATTAGCTCTTACGCATAACTCGCATTTTGAGATGAAAACGACCGACGATTTCTTCATTCCCGATAATGAGTCGTATCGGCATCTACCCATACATCTCCCGGTCATATCGAGATACACCGTGTCGATTCTTCGGAATATTTTGAATATAACCGAAATACCCGCAGATGGGACAAACAGCAGATGCCATCTCTTACCGATGGGGAAAAGGCGGTGCTTACTCTTTCAATTCAAGGGTATACCATGTCGGAGATAGCCGACAGAATCTGTCTGTCACCTGACACCATCAAGAAATACCGTCAGCGCATATTCGAGAAACTTGATGTTCGCAATATCTCTGAAGCCATCGTAGCGGCTACAAACAACAAGTTACTCTAAATTCTTGCACTGGTAGAATCGAGGGAAGTGTTTGACCTCACGTCCGACCGCGATGTTGGCTGCTATTCTTGCGCTCATATATGCCGCCGTTTTGTTTGCAGTATCGTTAGTTACCCCTTTCTCTATATCCGTCAGAGAATTGCGTAACCAGTTGCAGCCCTCCACATTCCAAAATGCGCAGTAACCCACCATATAGTTAGCCGCCCACTGTCTGAGGTTCGGTTTATTCAACAGATCTCGGCCTTCGCCCGGCATTACCACAATAGCTCCGGCTCCATTTACAAAGTCAAATGGAAGGATTAAAGGTATAATCGCATCTTTTGACCGACAAGAACTGCCTTCATTGACACTTTCTGCAATAACATCAACATTACTCGGCATAGTCATTCCATCAGAAGATGTTATTATTTGAATGGACTCAAAGCCCAACTGTTTAAGTTCAGCTTTGATGCTGTCTATAAACTCTATCGTCCCTATAACCGCAATCCGGCAGTATGCAATCCGGCGTTTTTCTTCACTTGTCATATTCATAATTTATTTTCACTGCAAAATTAGAACTACCCCCTCTGTTGTGCCATACCTAAAAGTGTATGTTTTCACAGCTAAACGCATTTGTACACTTTTGGGTATGGCAAGGAATTTTTCTCAGTATTAATTTTGCATCAGAAAAATTTTGGTTATGAACAAGACTCTTATTATATGTTGCTTAGCATTGTCTTTGGCATCATGTACTATGCAAAGACTTCCGCCATTCTCCTCTGAGAGCTGGCATATTGACAGTTATTCCGGTAATGCCAAAAGCAACACTGGTCTTGAGTTCGGATTCGGTTGCGAATGGATGATTACAGATACCGCGCTGATTCAGACATCTGAACAGATTGCATCATTTCCCAAACTGGCTGAATATCTGACACACGGGATAAGGCAGTTCCCGGAGATTACCGTGGATTCGATATACTTTTATAACCCTGCGCGCGGTTTGTTGTTTGTCTCATATCATCAAAACAAGCCATTGAAACCCAATACAGAGATTACTCTTTATAATGATTCCATGACGGTCTATAGCAAAGAGTTTACACGCATATTCGGGTGGATGAATACATATATTGAAGATGACGGTTGGGAAAACGGACCTGTAGAATCAGTTTATTCCAATTTGCATTACAACAAGGGAGACAAGCAATTTGTATTGCTGCAACGCATTCCCTACAAGGACAAAAATATCGCAGTGTTCCATATATGTTCCTCCATGCCGAAGAAAGGTAAATGGTGGGAGGAATATCCTCGGGGCATATTTTGGAGAGTAGATCTTGGGAATACAGACAACATCGAACATATAGCTTCTTATTTAAACTCTGCAAGAACAGTTGCAGTTTCAAATTTACAAATAATCCAATCGAAAGAATAACTATGCGAAATCTTATTGCAATATTTCTGCTTGCAGCTTCAACTGTTATGGTTTCGGCGCAAGAATCAAAGGATACAATCGCCGTTCAAGAGTTGAAGGAGATTGTAATTGAGGCTCCAAAGGTAATTCACAAAGCCGATATGGATGTTTACCATCCTTCGCGAAGCGCAGTTGACAATGCAAAAAATGGTGTCCAACTTCTCTCTAACCTGATGATACCGTCGCTATCGGTTAGCGATGCCCTCGGAACCATCACCTCTGCCGGACAGACCGTGCAGGTACGGATCAACGGGCGTGAGGCTTCTGTAGACCAAGTCAAAAACTTACTGCCGACAACCATAAAGCGCGTTGAATGGATTGAAAATCCCGGATTGCGCTATAACGGAGCAAACACCGTACTGAACTTTATCGTTGCCAATCCCACGGTTGGAGGCTCGATGATGCTTTATGCAACTCAGGCCTTAAATCAGGCATGGGGACAATACAATGGAAATGTCAAGTTTAATTTCGGACGTTCTCAGATTGAAGTGGGCGGCGGTTATAAACTGACCGAAAATCTCAAAGTTCACCGCAACTATACTGAGACATTCCACTATCCTGACGGCAAAACACTGACGCGCAACGAGACTTCGCGGGGTGGCAATATCGATAATTCCATTGCAAACCTTTGGGCTACATACAACTATATAAAGCCCGACACCACTGTGATAGTTTTGGAGGCACGAGGGTGGCACAAACCTTCCAACAGGCAGGCTTACTATGGGTTGATGTCCTCAAGTGATGCGGCTAACGACTATTTTCTCACCGACATCAAAGGAGACAAAGGTATACGTCCGTCGTTCTCAGCTTATTGGGAACAGCATTTTGCAGGTCGTCAATTATTTGTAGTCGATTTCAAAAGTCAATTTTATACAGGACGAACTTTCTCCGACTATATAGAGCAAGACCCATCGACACTCAACTTTCTGACCGACATTCACACCAATATCAAAGACCGCAACCAGGTCTATGCAATTGAAGCCGATTATATCAAGAACTGGAATAAGGCGCGACTTACAGCCGGAGTGTCTTATACCGCCAACCGCAACCGTTCTGTTTACGAAAATCTCGGCGGAGAGATATTCCACCAGCGTCAGGACAAAGTCTACTTTTTTGCCGAATACTTTCAACGTATTAACAAAGTGACCCTTACCGCCGGACTCGGCGCGCAATATACCGATTTCCTTTTCCGTGAAACAAATCTCGGAAGTCATTCATGGAACATGCGCCCGCAGGCCGCCGTGACATATTCAATAAATCAGAAGCATCAGCTACGACTGAATTTTGAATCATGGCAATCCACTCCTTCTCTTGCCGAGACCAATCCCACGCCACAGCAGCTCGACGGCTTCCAATGGCGTATCGGCAATCCTGATCTTAAGACATCCAACAGCTATATGCTGACTTTACGTTACAATTTCCAGATCCCCCGTGTTTACGGCCAGTTCGGTGTTCGTGCTTATACATCGCCCAACGCCATAACACCTTTACTCGAATGGCAAGATGAAAAACTGGTCACAATCTACGAGAACAGCCGCGGCTTGCAAAATATCTCGCTATTTCTTGCTCCTCAGGTGGAAATCGTGCCGAAATGGGCAGTCCTGAGCGGTTATCTTCAATGGCGAGCCGAACGTATGCGCGGAACCGGTTACAATCTTCATAACAGTGCATGGAGCGGCAATGTATCTCTGCAAGTAATGCACTATGGCTTCACTCTTTCGGTTCAGTATGTTCGTGCACAACGAGACCTTTGGGGCGAGAGAATCTCATGGGGAGAGGATATAAATCACATAGACCTCACCTACAACTGGAAGAAATGGTCGTTCTCAATCGGCTGCATCATGCCATTCGGAAAGTACGACCAAGGCTCAATGTCTCTTAGCCATTGGAATACCAACGAAAGCCACATGCGGACCAATTTCCGAATTCCTTACATCGGTATAAACTACAATCTGCAATGGGGACTTCAGAAACGTAAGGCAAACAAGATGATTAACGCCTCGGGAGAAACAGACCAATCAACAGCCGGGGGACGGTAGAATCTAAACTATAATCGTGTTGAAAATGAAAAATTTTATAATATTCTTGATTTTGGCAGCAATAAATGTGGCTGCCTACGCAAAGCCGCACTGTCAGGGGGTCAACAACTACGATAACAAAGTCACTATCGTCTTTACTGATTATAAGGCTGGAAGTCAATATACAGTTTCCGATGTAATTTTCGTTCCTTCTTGGAAAGGGAAGGAATATAAAGCCACATCAGTCAGTACAACAGTTGAGAATGGAGTGGCTACTGTGACCCTCGAATTTCCGCATATAACCCAATTCTCAAATCCGAAAGTAATCCTCCGGATTAACGGTAAAAAGAGAACTTTCAAAGTATGCCAATAAAAGCGGATACATGGGGAATCAACCATATATCGAGGTTGATAGAGCTGAAATAATTCATCCAAGATTGAAAAGCTTCCTCAGTGACACCGAGAGGCTAACAAGAGCAAATGCCAATAACGGTTGCAGTGGATACCACTCCCGTTATTGGCATTGTCATTTTCACGCTATTGTCATTCTATCGGGTTGATAGCGTAGTTGTTGGGCAATATATGGTAGTTGAGAGGTATCAGCAGCTCTGACATATTGCGTTTTCCTACTGCATCTATCGCGGAATAAACCATAGTGTCGTCGAAAGCGATGTGACGGAAGCCGTGCATTTTGCCGTGGCGCATCAGGAAATCATGGAACGACGGGAACTGTCGGTCAATGGTTTTGGGAGAGCATCCGAAGCTGGCGACAATCAGAAGATTGTCGGGCAATCCAAGATAGCTGTCGCTCCGCTCCCAGCAACGGAGATATAGATTGAACATCATAGGCTGGAACAGCGAGAAGTTGCATCCGCAGTTTGTAGGGTCGCAAACGACCTGAAAACGCTTGTCGAGATTGCGCTCCACCCACAGCTGCAAATCCTCGCCAAAGTCGAGAAGCCTGTCGGAGAGTCTTGTCCTAAGATACGAGATAATAAGTCCTTTCTGTCTCATAATTCCTCAATTTCAGTGTTTCAATCCCCTGCGGGGCTTTTGTGCATATTTCTTTCGCATACAGTCGAACTCCTCCAACGTCTGAGGGTCTTCGGGCGCATGGGTCTGGAACAGGTCGCCCAATGCTCCTATCGCACCGACCGTCATGCCGACGCCTTCTTCAAGCACAGATGGCTGTTCTTTCGGAGGTGTCGGATTCGCCCATGTGGCCTGAACCTCGATTGAGCGGGTACGTTTCTCGTAAGCCTTCTGATTGCGGTCAAGAGTCCGGGACAAATGTGCGAAACTATACTCCTTGCCGACTTTAGAACCGGGGAACACATGATTCTCTTTACCGTCATCATATCCGAAAGACACTCCCTGACGCTCTCCGGTATTGGGATTGCATTTGAACTCCACCGAAATGCCGTTGGCTTTTAGAGCCCTTTCAAGCTGCTCCCAGTTACGGCACTGCGGCACCACCACTTCAAGAATGTCGCTGATATGATATTTGGCGGCATCATGCGGTCGGAGACGCTCCCGGTTGACTTTCTTCCGGCTTTCGCCCCAGTGCAGTCCATATTGCCGGGTTATATCCTCGCAAGCCTTCTGACTGCGGAAACGGTCGTTATGGTCGGAGATAGTCTTGCCATTGTTATCGACACGGCTATAGACAATGTGGCAGTGCGGATGGTCATGGTCGTTATGACGGACAATCACGAAGAGGGTGTCCCTGATACCCATCCGTTCCATGTAATCATGGGCGATTGTCTTCATCAGTTCCAGGTCTGCCTCCAGCTTCGGCTTGTCCTCAGGAGAGAAGTCGAGAGAGATGTGGACACAGTTGATTTCGACACGAGGATTCATTTTCGCCTGTGCGTCAAATTCAAGACACATAAGGTCGGGTTCATCTGAGGCCATGCAGGATTCCATAGGCTTCAGCTTCCAGTGCCGGGTGATATATTCAAGCGCACCGCTTGCGCTTGATCCCTTTGTTATCTTAGCCACCATAGGTAATCGAGTTTAGGATTGAACGGATTTCTTTGGCAAGCGCGGTCAGTTCAGCAGCCGCAGAGCGATACCCTGCGGCGTTTGCCTGATGCGCCGCCTGATTGAGATTAGTCGCCATACCGATAAGTTTCCGGACTGCCGACATCATGTCGGGAAAGATGCGTTCCTTGACGTATCCCTTCTCTATCAGTGAGCGGATGACACCGCTCTTTGTCTCACCGCTTGCGCGGGAGTAAGCGCCGAGCCGACGATAGAGAGGGTCGGAAAGGCGGGTCGAGACCATGTGGTCTTTGGGTAAATTATTTTTCATAATCATTGTAATTGTTAAGGTGATTGAAATGGCAACAGCAAGTTTTGTGACCGACGGGAGCTGCCCCTTCTGCGTTTCGTGCAGCATGGGGCGAGTCGCCGGATGTATTACATCGGCATAAACTTGCTTTGCCGATTCTTTACGGTTTGTTTACGATACTGCCGTCTATGGCTTGTCAGCCATAGAGCCATAGGTCTATAGGTAATTAGATAGAAACATAGATTACCGGATGATTCAAAAGATACATCGGTTGATATATCTTACTGTAGATTGATATGTCAATCCATAAATCTATAGTTAATATCCTAATATCTATATGCGTGTTCACGTCTATGGTCTATGCCTGTTCGGATATGCAGCCACGTCGCTACAGACAGACAACATCATGTGTGATTTGTCATGCGCAAGGCAAATCACAGGAGTGAAAGAATGAGGATGTGAAATTATGAACGCCTGAACCGATGAACGTCTGAACCTGTGTTCAACTGAACGTCTGAACAACTGAACCAATGAACGTCTGAACGTCTGAACAGATGAGAACTCAGTCGTTCACAAAACTGAATCGTCATTCTGTCATCCGGCATCACTCGTCGGCTTGCAATCAGTATACCTGTTACGTTCTTCTTCGGTCATCTCGCTTATCCCGACAAGCTCCATGTCGAATGTCTCGACAAGTTTTCGGAGTGCGGGATTCCGTTGCATCATACCTTCGAGTATGCCCTGCGGCGTAAGTTCCGAAACGAGATAGTCGGCAATATCGAGACCGGAATGCCTCTGCTCCTCGCTTGCGTTTCTTTCAAGGAAGTCGAAGATACGGACGGATATTCCGAGGGATTTCAACTTCGGTATCCTGCTACACCAGTCTTCCGTTGCACCGAGGTCGGGAACAAGGAACACCTCTCTGCCGGAGAGCACCGAAAGAGCCTCGCTGTTGAACGCGCCGTTCTTGCCTCCGGTGGCAAGCCATACGAACTGCGGCATGTAGTGGGTAGCGATGACAGCTGACTTCTCACTCTCGACAATGGCGACGGCATCATCCGGGCGGGCCCTCAACTGATGCTCTCCGAAGAAACACTGCCTGAGGTTGAAGTCGGGCAACCTCATCACGGAGTGAGCCCAGCTGACATGGATGAACGGCTCCTTGACACGATGCCCGGTTTTCCAGTCGTATAGCATGATTTTTCCGGTGCGGATTTCTCCGTTGACATCGGTCTGCCAGAACACACATGAACCCGGCCAGTGGCGTGACGTGCCGATATTGAAAAGTTCCATCAGTCGTGTTGCTTCCTCTCGGCCGACAACGGCGGCTATGAAAAGAAAGAAATTGTTGGAGTCATAGCCCTTCATGGTCCGGCGCATCAGATCGCGGTCAATCGTTGACGGAGGTTTGGGCGGCTGACTTTTCGGGATATGTCTGCTGTATGCCTTGCCGCATCCTTGCCCTGAAATGTACGGCGATATGTCGCTGTTCTTTTCGGAGACATCGGGATGGTCGGCAAAGTATTGTTTCGGAGTGTAGTGATAGCCGCATTTCTGCTCACGGTTACAGCGTCCCACATGGTCGGGAAATATAATCTTTTCTTCGGTGTCGATGTAGCGGACAAAAGAGCGTGGACGGTGGCACTCCGGGCAACAGTGCCGGCTGCCGGGATTGCGGTACGGCTGGAGTATAAATCTGAACTGACTCATAATCGGATTGTAATTTTTGTTTTGCGTAAAACCCTTTGCATTTTCCGCACTTTCGCACTTTGACAGCCGAAAGGCGGTCAAAAATCGTGTTGAAAATGCGAAAGTGCAGAAAGTGCAGGAGTCTTTTCAGATTTTGGAATATTTGCCGTGGCTCTCCCTGATGAAGAGTATCCCGTTCCCTTTGTCTTTCAGCCACTGCTTGAAAGAACGCTCCGACATGCCGTTTCTGCCGGCTATGGCTACTCCCTCAGCCGTTGTGAAATGTTCAGGCAAATCAGCGAGGACGGCACACTGAATGTCGGGCATTGCCTGTTCGGTGATTATCTTTCTCACTTTGGTGGCTGTGGCTCTGAAATACTCGGTAAGCCTGATTGCCTTCGACACGGTGTCGGCTGATACTGTCAGTTCTCCCTCGCCACACGCCCAGTGTGCCGCCTGTAATATCAGGCAGAAACGGACAGCGTATATCTCCAGTTTGCTGGCGATAGCCCTGACGGTGTCGCTCTGTCCGGCATTACAACGGTCGGTCGTCGCGTTCTGCCAGTCGAACAGCAGGTCTATCGCCTCTTGTGTGAAGCAGAGCATATGGGGAACAAAGTCTCCGTTTGCGTCAACCTCTGTGTCATGTGACATCAGTTTCTGCAAAACTGCTCTCCATTCCTCGGTCATGGGGAATGTCGGGAGCCGGCGTTCTTTGTTCCATTTGCCCATGTCCTGATTGATTGGGATAACGAAGAGTATTCTCTCAAGGAAACCGTTTGACGAACGGCTGTTGGAGGCGAGCTCCCAGAGGATTTCCGGTTGAATGGTGCCGCATACGCAGATGAACGGACGGCGGATGAAGATACCGCTTGCACAGCTCTTTCGGTCGGACATGGCAAATTTATGGCTGAACACCGACATCCAGAATTCGGATTCCGAACCGTTGTTATAGCGGTTAAAATTCTTGAACCAGCCTGAAAACTCATCTGACACAAGACACAGACCGCGTTTGTTCTGCGAATGGATACGGTGTACCGCTTCGGGCGTTATGTCGGAGATGATGAACCTCTTTCTCTCAGGCTCACGGGGATTAGGGTCGAGTCCCTGCTCGGCTCTTTTCTTGGCGGGGACATTCAGCGTGTCGAGATACTGGCGCATTTCTTTCTCGAACTGCGCCGCCATTTCAGAATCGTGGTCAATCAACGGCTGCATGGCATAACTCAGCGGATGTGACTTGCAGGCACCGGGCCTGCCGACAAGTGCGAGAAAAAGGATGGCGTTCTCCTTCCATCCGGGGATATGCTCCACCATCATCGTGTTGCCTATGGCTGTGGCTACCGCCACAAGCATCGAGGGCGCGAGATAATCCTCCGGGAAACCGATTGTGACTCTTGCCTCACGGACTATGCGCTGCATTTTGTATGGCAGCACGTCGATGGGGAAATCAGTCCCGGTGTTGCGTCCTGTGGTTTCCTGTTCTGTTTCCTGACCGGACTCACGGAGTTTCTCCATCTCGCTGATGATTGCATCGGGAGTAATCATCTTTTCTTTCATCGCTTACCCCCTTTCTTCTTTGAATCGGAGGGTTCAAGAATGCCGATGGCGTTGCCGTCTATCAGCTTGGTACGCACCCATTCTTCGAGCTGGGATTTGTAGAAGTGGAGACGGTTCGACCCGTCAAACTTCTGATAAGGAATCTCACTCTTGCTTGTCAGTTTGTAGAGCTGGGCGTTGGAGATCTTGTAGCCTCTCGAATTGAGGAAGTCCAGTGCTCCCTTGACACCCAAATGGTCGGAGTCCTCGACATGGCTTTCCTGACGCTGCGAGGGTCGGAGCTCCTCTATCAGTTCATGAAAGACTTCGGTCGACACACTTCGGATAAGCTCCTTGAGCATACCGATGATGCCCGCGTTATCGGCGGGCAAAGGATTCATAATACTTGTGTTCATTGTTGGATAGGATTTAGTGGGGTTGGAATTTTTGTTTAGAGACTCATAGCGCATAGGCTTACGGGGTGATTAACTCTGAATATGGTTTCTTCCATACCAATATCTGGGGTGTTGCCGAAAGGGTTGAAAACGTCACTGCGGCCTCGGCTACACCCGGAGGGATTTAGCCGCTGTGACGGTTACAAAATTAATTTGATCTACCGGGGTCTGTACTATGCAAAATTCGGAAGAATGATGAAGTATGTATTATTTTCTTCGATTTCGGGTAGATACAAGACAAGCCGGACACTTATCGTGGCGCATATCGAAATGCGTTCGGTAGGTATCGCGTTATGTTACGATATGGGTGTAAGGAATCCTCCCTCTGCCTTTGAGGGAATTTTGGCGCGTATGGGTGCATGAAGACCTTATCCGCTTCCGTGCGGATTTGTGACGCGTCTGTCTGCGTCGGCGAGGTCATGGAAAATGCCCCTTATGACTTCGCAACACACGGCTTTCAAAAAAGTTCACTCGACAAGTGAATTTTTAACATTTTAGCCCGAATTGTCTTGAATAAGTCGTGCGTTGTCCGATACGCGTCCGATGTTTTCCACGTTAAGCCAATAAATTAAGATTGCCGGAAAGCGACTCTTCGCAATCCCTTATTTAAGTTACAAAAAATCTCAGACATATCCAAATTGTAGATGTGTAGGGACACATATTTTTGAAAATCAGGCGACGTTTTGGTGTCTCAGTTATTCTTTTTCGCCGTTCAATAACTCCCAATCCGGAATGTCTTTCAGACTATCCTCCCGGACAGCCTATATTAATATACAAAAATTTTTCGAGATTACCAAATTTCAAGACAATAAAACCGCACATTTCTTATAAAGTATTGAAAAGCCTACTCTCAACTGGCAAGTGCAAAATTAGCTATTTGACGAAAGAAAACATTTT
>OFGE01001629.1_pt1 | contig 18941 bp, 20 predicted proteins | sample 1521681 | NCBI WGS metagenome assembly OFGE01 (sample SAMEA3504093, study PRJEB24116) | mouse gut metagenome | biome: mouse gut; feature: mouse-associated habitat; material: faeces | place: Denmark | collected 2011
TGTGAACAGACACCATGACCAAGGCAACTCTTACAAGGACAACATTTCATACATCTGCTTTAAAGTGATAACTTTGGCGGAACCATCCTTACTGAATTGAAATAAATCCTCTATAAAACTTCTAATTCCTACCCCTTTATAAGATAGTTTTTTCAAGTCTTCAGGTTGCAAATTGTTCCATTCCTCTCTGGTTAGCCTGTCCTTTATCTCTCTTGTATAAGAAAAATAGGGGGTATTCAGTGCATAATGCATTGGATGAATGTTCACGACTTTCAAACCGTTTTTTTCAAACTTCTCCCTTACATTTTCAAAGTCCAATTTCCGGTTTTTAATTATATATGCGCCATCTTCTAAAAACACAGGAAAACTCACCATTCCCGACCTATGTATAAAAGGTTCTGTCTCATCCATATCTGTACAAAGATTTGATTCATATCTGAAGCCGCTATTCCATAGCTTATCATATATGTCATTATCCCCATACCACTTATGGCTTCTGAACACTTCTGTCTCTGGCGCAAGCCGCCTGCAATAGTCCACTATTTCATCCTGTGTCTTCCCCTGGCTGCTGGGATGTATGAAATTGGGATGTATGCCTATGTCTATTTTATCTCTATATTTTTCAATTACTTTGCTGTAATGTGTCAAAAATACTGTTGGCTTTATATCATTTATTTCAAAAGCTTTCAGCAAATTTTCTATTGCATGCTCCGCTGCCCAATCCAGGTCAGCCGTAAAACATATGTAATTGTCTGAGACTAATAGCTTCCTTAGTTCAACGATATCCATGACACTACCTACCATATCTTTCAACTACGTAATCCACAATATCATTTATTGAGATAATCGGATTCTCAATCTTGTTTTTCTTAAAAATATATTGTATAACATCGCTGGAGTGGGAGGGAGTAATTACAATGGGAATATTCTCCAAATCCACATCATCACTCATGTCATATACTTCCATCCCTTTAAATGTCTTCATTGTTTTTGCTTCTACAATAAAACCTTTTATTACAATTTTTTCATGAATATCTTCATATAAATGTCCGGCAATATCCGCCGTTCCATATATATAAACCTCATGTATATTTCTGTCATCAAAATAGGGTTCAAGCGAGCCACCTCTCATCTTTGTGCTCAACCACTTATTTAAAACATCATAATAATTCCTGTATCTATTTTCAGCATCTCCTGATGAAAATAGATGCTTGACATCCTGTGTGATTCTTTCGTCTAAATAAATATCTTTTGGGAATTTCCATACACCGCTTTTCGTACTCAGCGGCACCTCATATCGGTGTGTCGCCACAGTAGAATTTGTCCCACTTCCGTCCCTCCCTATGTCTGTTGCCAGATTTCTCTTAGGCGCTATATGATAGCGCTGTGAATCGATCTGGTATAATGCCCAATATGTTGCCCATGTATCGATTTTATTCTGAATAGACTCAGTAACATAATGTTTCAAATCCCCTGCCAGCTCAAGCACTTTGCTCTTTTCCCTGTCCTTTAGAATCCCTGTTAAAGTCTTTGGGTTTCTCTCAAAGCCCGCCCATCTATCCCTCCATGTTCCAAACCCCAAGCTGCTCATCCGATATAAAAAGCACACGTCATATGGATAATCCTCTGCTACTTCCACATGATTCCCGCCACTGACTCCCATTATTTTTTTATCATTTTTATACCTAGTGAAGCATGCTGTCATAAAGTCTTTATAGTCTTGACTCAGCAAAGCATCATCCTCTAAGGCAATAGCTGTCTCATGTCTTTCAAACACATAATCCATGCCTTCTACAATAGAGTCTGCTAGGCCTTTGTTTCTATCTGATATATGAATTTCTGTATCTGTAAAATCAATTGCCTTTACCATGGCAGACACTTCTTCCCATTGTTCTCTGTCCTTCTCATTTTTCAATCCATCCTGAAAAATGTAGATTTTCTCAAAATTGTTTTTCTTGATGCTCTCTATGACCCTTCCCGTACATTCAGGTCTCTTATATACAAAAAATGCCAATCCTATCATATTAATCTCCTAAAGTTTATAAGCATCTGTCTCGCTCAAGACATTTTTGGTGTCAAAAACCACTTTACCCTTCACCATATTCTGATTTCTGATAAGATGCTCATGTGCTACCATTACTACCAACAAATCTATTTCCGAAAGGAACTCTTCAAAGTCCAGGCATTGATTTGGAACAATTATATTTTTGACATATGGATCATATACTTTTATCCCCCGCGCTAAATGTTTCCTCATGCAGTCCAGCAACTGCAATGTGGGGCTCTCTCTTACATCATCTACATTTTCCTTATATGTTAAACCATATAGACCCACACGTCCTAACTCTGCAATTCCGTTTTCCTCCATAATGACATTGATTCTTTCCAGCACATATTCAGGCATGGAATCATTAATCCTTCTGGCCGCTAAAATGATATTAGAGAGTCCAGGGTAATCCCCCACCAAAAACCATGGATCCACAGATATGCAATGCCCCCCAACCCCGGGGCCCGGTGACAAAATATTTACCCTTGGATGCATATTCGCAATTTTGATTATTTCATAAACGTCAGTATCTGCTTCCTTACATATCTTTACCAGCTCATTGGCATACGCTATATTTACATCCCTGTATGCATTCTCTACCACCTTTGACATTTCTGCCGTTTTTATATCTGTCAGCACAATCTGCCCTTTGCAAAATCTTGCATAGATGCTCCTTATTTTTTCGGCAGTATCCCCTCTGTCAGCTCCTATCGTTCTATTGTTATTTCGAAGCTCCCTAATCATTTTGCCCGGAATAATGCGCTCTGGTGCATGTGCCAGTTCAATCCTGTATCCTTTTTGGCAATTGACCCTATTTACAATGGGACGAACAAATCTGTCTATTGTCCCTGGAGAAATGGTTGATTCAACTACAATAACAGAATCCTTCCGGCATACTTTCACCACAGCCTCTACCGCTGCAACTAGATAGTCTGCCACAACTTTCTTGCTTATTTTATTGAATGGTGTCGGCACTGCTATGACATATATATCGGCCTCCACATAATCAGATGTAAATTTTATCCCTTTTGCAACCGCTCCGGCAAAAAGTTCTGAAATCCCTTCTTCGCCAAAGGTCAATTGATTGTTCTGCAGCATATTTATTTTATCTAAGCTTTTATCTGTTCCCACAACCTGTATGCCGCTTTCAGCCATCATCAGTGCAGTCGGCAAACCTATATATCCTAAACCCACAACATTAACCAGCATTTCCAACCCCCAGCCTTCTTTCCAGCACATCTGCTATTTTTTCCGAAGCATGTCCGTCTCCATATGGATTTACTGCCTTTGCCATCTTTAAGTATTCCTGTTCATCCTCCAATATCTTCCTCAATTCTCTTTCTATATTCTGTCTTTCTGTACCTACAAGTTTTAATGTACCGGCTTCTACCCCTTCCGGCCGCTCGGTTGTATCTCTGACAACTAATACCGGTTTTCCCAATGCCGGCGCTTCCTCCTGAATCCCACCACTGTCCGTCACAATTACATATGCTCTATTCATCAGATTGTGGAAATCCACCACATCTAAAGGCTCTATCAGTCTGATTCTCTCATCCTCTTTCAGTATACTGTCCGCAATACTCTTTACCTCAGGGTTGAGGTGCACAGGATATACTACTTTTATACCCATTATTTCGTTTACAATAGTTTTTACTGCTCTAAAAATATTTTCCATCGCCGAACCAATATTTTCCCGTCTGTGTGCGGTCAGTAAAATCAGCCTGTCATCTCCCGCCCAATCCAGTAGCTCACTTTTATATTGATTGGAAATCGTTGTGGAAAGCGCATCAATCACGGTATTGCCTGTTACAAATATATTTTCTGCCTTCCTGCCCTCTCTCTTCAGATTTTCCGCGGCAAGCCCTGTGGGTGCAAACATAAGCCAAGATATGGCATCTACCGCCTGTCTGTTAAATTCTTCTGGATACGGAGACATAATATCATATGTTCTAAGTCCGGCCTCCACATGTGCAACCGGTATCCTGGCATAGTAACAAGCCAGCGCTGTCACAAAAGCAGATAAAGTATCTCCATGTACCAAAACGATATCCGGCTTTATTTCCTGTAGCAGCTTGCTCATCTTCCCTAACAGCAGGGTTGTCGTATCACTAAGGTTCTGAACCTTTCTCATAACTTTCAAATTATAATCCGGCTCTTCACCAAACACGTCCAATACCTGCATCAGCATTTCCTTATGCTGGCCTGTCGCACAAAGTTTTATATCCAGTCCGTTTCTTTTTTTCAGTTCTTTCACTATGGGACACATTTTAATTGCTTCAGGACGTGTCCCAAACACTAATAGAACGCGCTTTTTCATCTCTTTACCTTTGTTATTGGAAACACATTAACTTATCCTTTCTCACAAATGTCAGTTCTTCTTCCGTTTCAGACATACAAATCAATGCGTAGCCATTTCTATACAATAACTCTAAAAGCCTTTCCCTTTCTTTCGCTCCATCCTCCATCAATCTATCGTGCAGCTCTACACATATTTGTTCAATAGAAATTCGGCTTTTTAATATCTGCGGAAGCACTGTAAATTCAGAACCTTCAATATCCATCTTCAACAAATCAATATGATTATGTCCCAACATATCCAAAATTCTTTTCAATGTATACATTGGAACCTGGATATAGTCATTCTCATTTACAGAATAATTGTATCGTGCCGATCCAGAAACACAATTCTTATCTTTAGGTAAATAAAACTTCTGCATCCCATCAACATCTGCCAATCCAAATTCATAAAACTGAAAATGAGGAAATTTTTTCTTATCGTATTCTTTCATAAATTTGATTGCTTTAGGCGTTGGGTCAAATGCATGTATTTCTGCCTGACTATATTCATTGGACAATTCCTGACTGAAACTTATATTCTCTCCTATCCCAAAAGAGTAAACTAAGATAGAATTTCTTTTACTATACCCTTCACAGCAGACGGAAAATGCGTACCCAGGTTCACCAAAATTTCTAATGTGGATTTTGGGGCTAAACTTAGAATAAGATACCCCCCCAAAACTTCTAAAGAAATAGTCATACAATTCCCATCTGGTTACAGAGACAAAGTCATCAAGTTCTTTTAGTCCATTCTCCTCAAGCTCTTTTGCCAATGAATCAGAATAAAGTACCGCAATGCAAATATAACATCCCTTTACCTGCAGAGCCTCATGAATAGAATATACCTTTCTGTTTTTATAACCACTTTTTTGCTTCATCTCGGCTTTGTCAATATAATCCCACTCAGTAATATTCAATCGTTCTAATAAAGATTCTCCTTTTGGGGAATACTTTCCGGTTCCCCAAATAAAAACTTTTCTATTCAATAATTTTTTACTTAGATATTGTACTAGGCTTATATCCGCAACTGACTTTTTCATCTTAACCAATCCTATCTTTTTAGCCTTCGCATCTTGTCTAAATATTCTTTTTTCTGCTCTTCTGAAAGAAAATATTGATATAAACGGTAGAACATTTTCTCTAATTTTTCATATGCTGTTTTTTCATCTTCAGTTGATGCAGCCTGAATCACACTAAGATAGTTTAGCATGCATAATCTATAAAGGATACTTTTTTCATTCTCTGTAATATGTAATGGCAAATCAGCCAAAATAGTCATTCCTAATCCATTGTCAAGCCAGTTCCAATGGTCACCATCCGGCGGGGAATATGATACTATTTTTTTATTACTTATCCGAAGCTTTAAATCTTCATTATCTAAACCAAATAAAATTGGCATATTTTGTGGAATTGTTGTATATGAATAAACAAATACCTCCTTCAAATACTTTTTGACATATCTCATATTAAAGACCTTATTGGAAAAAAAAATGAAATCTCCACCTACACCGCTACTATTTTCCTCATTCATAACATCTTGGTAGAAAGACAACATTTCACTTAGTTTGCTAAACTCTATATATGCCTCGTCCAGATATTTTCCCATATCTTGTATAGAGAACAAGATAATGCCCACCTCAGTAGAATTTTCAATCTCCTGATGTACAAGTTCAACTGCATAGATAGATGGTATATCATCATCAGCTAATGTCCATATCCATCCCTCCTCCACTTTTGTAAAAGCCATTGCTGTATTACTTGCCAGTCCAAGATTGCCTATATTTTTTTCTGTCCTAATCCTCGACGCAAACCCACATTCATATTTGCTTACTATTTCATCCACATCATAATCTGATTTGTCGTCCAAAATAATTACCTTAAAATTTTGATTTGTCTGTATATTTAACAAATTTAAAGTTTTTTCCAACCGCTGTTTTCTATTATAAGTAGGTATAATAATAGTCAAATCATTTATGTTGTCTGCAAGTTTCTCTCCAGGACTTGTTTCTGCTCTTCCATACAACTCCAAGCAATATACCAATTTTTCAGGTTTAAATTCATATTGCAATATTAACTCTTCCCTCATGCCAAAAGAATAATTGCATAAAATCAATATGTCATACTCCTTAGTTGAAATGTCTGAAGGTATTATATATTCAATGCCCTTACGGTTTTCAGCCTGTCTATCATTTTGATCCGAACAGTATACTATATCAAAATCATTCAGCAATCTTTCAGCATATTGTTTCCAGCAATTCCCTAGACCATATATTATTGCTTTTTTTTTGTTTTTTATCTTGTTATCAATCATCTTTTCTTTCCCCTATCATTTTATAAAGTGAAACAATCCATACCGCCATTCACCATTGTGGAAATCATCATCATACTTATGTATCTCCACATCATGTTCTATCTCACCTTGGGAAACACAGGCATATTCCTCTAATTTTAAAAAGGAAAACTGGTCGATAATCGTACTGGCAAAAAATATTCTGTGTGCATTAAATTCCAAGCGCTCCCTTCCTACTGGGACTGACAAATATAAATGGCCCCCTTTCTTTAGCTTGCTCTGGATTGCTTTAAAACATTTAAAACATGCCTCTGGATCTATGGGGTCTCCATACCTTCCCAGACCAAAATGCTCTAAAGAACACAGTGCCGATAAACTTTCCACACTATTATCCTCAAATTGCCTCAAATAAGTCGCATCATCAACTATCGTTTCCAATCCCGTAATCTTCTTAGGAAAAGGTCTGATATCAATCATCTTGACTGGGATTCCCATAGCTAAAATATGTGCGATGAAACCATCTAATCTTGACCCAATGTCATAATGTGTTTGTGGCATTACTCTGTGTATCAAACAGGCTGCCCAGAGATCCTGCCCAAAATAATTATGTATGGTTCCTGCACTTCCATATTTATCCTTCATAACTGGCCAGCATAACTCATCCTGAATCTCAAATTGTTTTCTCTTATTTAACTGAGAATATAACTTTTTGTCCTCCGCATAAAATGACTTCTCAAGCAATCTGTATTCCGTACAATACCGCTGAAACACCTTATATCCAAGCACTTCTTCTATCATATCAATCTTTTCACTCTGATTAATCAAGGGACAATAACACAAAAATATTATTTTATCCAAGTCCAAATTACTGCTGTTGATATAACTATATACTTCTATCGTATGCGTATTAGCAACAATAATATAATCATAGTTCGGCAACTTATCTGTTGTCACCTGATATACAGGCAAATCTTTGAACCTACAAACCCCTCTATAAGTCTCAATAAATCCTATAATAGTTCCGTTAATTCCCTGCTCATATACACTTTCTCCTATTTTCCCTGTTCCCCATATCAAAATCTTTTTCATTTTATCACCCTACTTAATTATCTACTCTCTATCCAGCTAATTTTTCGTATCAGGCAGGCTTAAAGTAATCTGTAATGTCTTCCATAGAAATAACCCTTAAGAACTTATTATTTTTCAATATTTTATTCTTAACTTCCTCAAACTCATCGACAGATGTTACGATTACTGCATCTACCAAGGGCAGTTTTTCTTGAATATTATAATGTATCTCCTGGTCGTAAATAAAATCTTCCATTTCATCTATCACATAAGAAATCGAAATTCCCCCTTTATTCAATTCATACTTCAAATGACTTCCAAGTTTACCCATCCTATATATTGCCACTGATTTAATATTATTCTCATGAAAATACTCAGAAAATTGATTTCCATTTTCTTTGCATTCTAACCACCTATCCAAAAGATTAAAAAAACTGTGAAACTTCTTTTCTCTCCCTTTTTGTCCCTCTAAAATGTATCCACAGCGATATACCATAAAAATAACTCCTACTAAAAATCCGCATAAAATCAATGCTAACTTTAAAAATAAATTTTTCATATCTTCCCTTTCCTATAGCAAGAACCATGATTCTGGAATTATTTTTTTCTTCCACCCCTTTGGTGATATCACCACCTTTTCCTTATTACTATTTAGCCATGCTCCCCAATAACTAAATGTACTATTTGCAGTGATATTGTGCCTACATAAACTCATCATAAATAATTCTTGGTTGTCAGAAAATCCTTTATCACTTATGAAAAAATGTTCTTCTTCAAATTTCTTATTCGCCTTAACCCATTCTATATCATCCGAAAAAATGAATAAAACAATATCTCCAAGTCTATTTTTTAAATATTGTATGGCTTTCTCGTAATACTTATCTTCACTTATATTTCTCCCTACTCTTAAAAAATCTCCTCTTCGTATATGTAGTGATACCGTTTCTTTTGTTTTTAGTATACGAGTCATCTCTTCTGGTATTTGCATCTTTTCTTTTGGTCTAAATTCTCTTTTTAGAATATTTCCTATGGTTTCACTATATCTTTTATCAAAAAAATAACCCTCTATATAGTAATCCTGATATTTTGTAAATTTTACACCAACTTCTCTATAATCTGTCTCGCGTAAGTATACAATAGGCAATAGACGAAGCAAATCGCAATAATTTATAAATTTGTATTTGCTATTTGTCTGCCTGCTCATTTCATAAGCTTTTTGCTCATCAATAATTGGTAAGGAAATTGAAAAACTATTTAATTTATATTCTCTTTTGTCACATAGTCTATTCCATTTCTGAGCTTGCTGATTATGTTCTCTTAGTTTATTAATATCACTGATATCCAAATAAACTTTTTTTGACAGTTTCACTTCCAAAAACTTTGCGTAAGCGTATTGAAACATTTGGTTACCTAATCCATCTGTAATCTTAACTACAATCACTATTGATTATCCTCTCAAAATTAGTGTCTTTATTTATAATCATCTATAACATTTTGTTTTTAACTGACATCGAGCTATCACTACATACTTGTTTTATTAATGATATCCATTTTTTTATCACTTCACTTACATCATACCTTATACTTTCTTTTAGTACGGCATTACACATGCATTTATATTTATCATCATCTAGTGCTATGCTGTACTCCATAGCGAAATCAAAACTTTTCACATCTGTCAAAGAAAACATAATTCCTGTCTTATCATGTGCAATAATTTCACTGGGGCCAACAGCATCTGAAACAATACATGGCACACCACATGCCATAGCTTCTAGCAAGACAATTCCAAATAGTTCCTCCCTGCTCGGTAATATTAAATAATCGTATTCATGCAAGCGAACTTTGATTTCATCAGAACTTAAATAACCTAATAAATGTACTCTTTTATCTTTTGACGCATATTCCTCAATCGCATCTCTCAGAACACCATCCCCTACAAAATCTATACTAATATCTTTTTTAGGGTGTCTCTTCATATAATCAAGAACTATGCGGAAATTTTTACGCTCTATTAACTGCCCTAGAAAAATATATTTTCCGCTCCTCACAAAATTATTCTTCTTCACATAATCATCTACTTTAACAGCATGATTTACAACTTGGGTAAACTCTTTCCAATTAGATATCTCCCTTTCTGTCTTGTGGGATATACAAGCAACTCCATCAATGCACTTTTCTAAAGTTTCCATAAATCCCGCTTTATTATCAGGATATGGATAAGGGACATAATCCGTATGCCAATCTGCCCATGATGTCATATATATACTATGATTTCTCTTTAATACCTCCTGATATTGAGCAAACAATCTATCATATGGTGCCAGACCAACCACGACTATTTCATCTCTTAAAAGCCATAATCTCCCCTGAGCCACAGAATTGTTGGTATACCATTCGTCAGCTGTTTTCAGCCCTTTTTGTTCAATCAACATCTGCCTATGCTTTACGGCCGACATAGGGTTTAATACGATAAGATTTTCCGCTTCAAATCCATAGATATTCGCACATTCGTATAATGCCTGAAAATGATTTGGCGCATAATATTGATGACATATATATATCTTTTGCATCTTATTCCCCCTTGCTTTATTCCACACAGATATCTATTTACCCCAAATATCTACTTCATTACAACACTTTTATTTCGTCTATCATATATTGAACTGTTGTATAATTTTCGCTTTTTTTATAACCAAATCCTTGTAACTGTTGTTCAACCTGATTTACTTTATTTTTAATAGCAACAATTATTGTTTTTTTAAAGTTATCCAATTCTTTAAAACTCATAATTTTATAAGATTGTATACGCTTTCCGCATCGGCTCATGTCATTATCAATAAAACCAGCTATCTTAATACCACTCTCCTCCAATTTGTACATCAATGAAATTCCCCACAATCCCGTTCCCCATATATATACGCCTTCTATGTTGTTGTAATAAGTTACAGGCATTAAATGTTCCATTTCATCCTTACTATATAATTTATTGCAGAAGGCATTCATTGCTTTGGTAAAATCAATGGCCTCTAAAACATGCTTATCAGGTGTTTCTACCGTATATCCCTGTTCCTCAATTAGTTTCTTCCACAAGTAAAAGGTATAACGCTCCCATGCATGGCATCCAAAAGGAAGATGCCCTTTTGTCAATTGCATACACCTATCAAATTCTGTTTCAATGGAAAAAGATGCTGCAACATCCATAGGCGCAATATCAAGAATCGGAGAGCCATATGCCGCAATCAGCAAATCCTCATTAATATAGTTGATATATGAATTGTATCGTATTGATTCCGTCCACTTTATAAAGCTACTTACCTTACGTAAAGATAAACCACCATTTCCGACATACCACATACTTTCTTTTGAACTTTTCCGGAAGTATACCCCTTCTATCCATGGAGCCCCAATATAGTCATACCCTAAATCACAAAATTCTTTCAAATTGTCCTTAAAAACGAAAGCATCTAATTGATAAACCAGGATATATTCATAAAAACAAAAGTCCTGATAGAAAGATGGATTCAGCATGAATTTATTATATTCCCGAGTGGACGCAAAGTTCTCATCAGGATATCTTTTTTCCACTATATCACTACATCCATAGTCAATTTCTAAAGAATCAGGCAGTAAAAAATATATATCAAAATTACCCAAAACCTTTCTCACTTGCTTCAACGAGACTATTTCATTATATTTTAAAGACTTCGTGTGGCTGGGAATAACTACTGCAATCACCTTATCTACTATTCTTCCTTTCTACCTTATTGCTCTTAATAGCAACATTTTTAAAACATTTTATCAGTCCATGTTTTTGGTGTCTTATTATTAATGATTTCTACATCTAAATGGTATCTGAATTTTTTTGTTCCCCTACTCTGAATATATTCTATCATTTCACACAGCCCATCTCTCAAGGAATACTCTGTATGGTATCCTAAAAGTCCTCTTGCCTTATCTGCAGAGCATGTTGCCAGTTTCACCTCCTGAGGACGTCCAGGAACATATATCGGATCTAGTTTAAAATTCAAAATACTTGCTATCTCCGTAGCCAAATCATTAATTGTTACAAATTCCTCATCCGGGCCAATATTGATAACCTCTCCGACTACATTATCTTGAAAGGCAATCGCGTTTAAACAAGAGATATCATCATGTATGAATGAAAAGCATCTTTTCTGAGATCCATCTCCATATATGATTGGCTGTCTTCCCTGCAACATAAGATTTATCATGATAGATGCTACGTTGCGGTAGGGATCATCATATTTTTGACGCGGCCCGATAATGTTATGAGGTACTGCAATGACCAATTCCATACCATGCACCTCTGAAAGACAGCGTAATAGATTTTCTGCTGCTAGCTTTGATATCCCATACGGATCCTGCGGTTTTGGTATCAAGTCCTCAGTAAATGGTACTACCTCTTGTACGCCGTATCTTGCCATACTTGAACAATAAACAAACCTCTTCACTCCTTGCGCTACAGCAGCAGAAGCGACTGATGCCGTGATTTGATATGTGTTCTGACAGACAAGATTAGGTGAAAAAACACTCAGGCCTTCATAAGCTGTACATGCTGTATGATATACAATATCTGTCCCTTTCATCAGCTTATTCATTGTATTTAAATATTGGCAATCAACCTGATAAAACTCTACACCATCCGGAACATTATCCAGATACCCACCAATTAAATTGTCACATCCAATTACCTCATGTCCCGCTTTTAACATTGCATCTGCTAAATGGCTTCCTAAAAAACCTGCTACACCTGTTATAAAAACTCTCATTTTTCTTCCCATAATGTCTATACCAGCAAGATATTATATTCCTTTCCATGTAATCTTTCTGCTTAATTGATACCTATACTCTCCAATATTTATAGCGCATACAATACCGTCTCAACATCACCAAATGAATAATGCCTCAAATAAAACTCTTTTCTATCCTCTAGCTGAGGTAAATCAAAATATTGTAGATGACTTAGCTTCTCATATTACATTCCAATATTAATGATATTCACATTTTTAAAGCCTTCCTCCAACAACTGTTCTAATATCTCGTTTGTCCAGCACACTTATTATCAGCAAAACACTCAAATTTGATAACATTATATACCCGAGCAATTCTCTTCCCAAAACTTCCTGCTCCGAATATGACATTTACCTGCGTACTGGCTTTCAATCTCTCATAAAATTCTTTTCCTTTTTAATGCTACAAATCACATTTCTAATACACCACATATCATCTGTCAGACTATACATTAGCCGGTTTGAGAAAATGTTTTTGGATAATTTGTCCCCTAATAATCCATATATTTCTTTTACTTGACTTCTATCTATTATTCCCATGCTTTTCCTTTTATCTTTCCACCATCGCAAACAAACATTTCCTGCACAATAAATCTATATCCGAATTTCCTGCTATCCCTGCAAATACTTTCTTCATCTCTACCCCTTTTCTGATTTCATCATAACTCTCCAGCAATAGATTCCCCAAAACATGCTGCATGCCATAGTCCATATTACACAAAAGCAATGTTCCATCCGGCAATACCACATGGTTATTGAGCTTCGGCCCGCTAAAGCAACAAGTAATCCTTTCCTTCGTCAACAAACGCTCGCGCCCTGCAAGCTCGCCTCCTTCCAGATTCCCTGCCCTATCCTGAAGAGATATCAAAACCTCATATTTTCCTTTACACATTTCCAGTATTCTTGGAATAGGTGCTGCCTGCGCGCTCATATCATTAATGAATGGCTCACCGTTTGGCTTTGTTGCGTTAATCATCCGCTCCACAATTTCATAATATTCTTCCGAAATTGTAATCTTTGCAAAATTCTTTTCGTCTGCCACATGCAATCCTACAAATTGAAAAGGCAGTTTTAAAATCTCATCTACATCATTCTGCGTAATACCCTCTAAAGTTGTATACAAAGAAACATTCTTCCCTGCATCGCAGGCCAGCTTCAGCATTTCCGTACAATCCGGATTCAAATACGGCTCTGACATTCCCGCAAACATGAAATCACATTTATCTGGCGTATGCCGTAAAAATACTTTAAAATCTTCCAAAGACATTGCTCGTTTTCTGTCTTTATCTTTCTCAAAGTACCGTCTCAGCAGCACATTCTGGGGGCAATACCTACAATTTACTTTACATCCTATCACAGTCGTAATCTCAACCGTAGGATTATCCTGCAAATCTTTGGAGCCCCTGTCTTGCGAAATATATCTTCCGCCATCTACCACCCGGTTAAAATCTACCCCCTGCTCTCTGAGGTATTCCGTCACCTCTTTTGTATAAATATCCCCTAACCCAATGATAATCCCAATATTATCATGCATCACTGTACTGGCAGTAACAATCGGGAAGCCTATTGCTTTTGCTGCTGCCTGTGCCTGAGTGGTAATGAAACCCTCTATCTGAATATGATTGCGAGTTAAAATATGGCACAATTCCTTACCGCGCAGTCCAGCGCCATAGATATATAATCCATCCGTTTTTTCCTTCAGCTCTTCTACTTCTCGAATAAATTCACCATAAAACATCCATTCACCCCTGCAAAAAATTTCTTACTTTCTCTCCATTTGCTCCCCAGTCACCACATAATTCGTATTATCTGCCCCACAGCCTCCGCATATCCTACAAAAACTGCTCGTCCCCCTGCTAAGTTCGACAATCTTCCTACATGCAGTTTTATCATTAGGGCGAATCTTCCCAAGTTCTATATAATCTTCGCTTTGCAGCTTAAAATGTCCGCTCTGCTCCGCACACCAAGAAACATTACAATAATAGAATCTCCCCTGCTGCAAAGCGTTCCAGTTCGGTCTGCAGCTCCGTAAATGTTCCTCCAACTGTTCCGGTGTCCTTTTGAATGGGCGCTCTGGGAATCCAAAGTCTGTCCATACAATAGAAGAATTCCGATAGTAATCTATCCCATATTCTTTCGCCTTTTCCACCAGCGAATCTATCTTCTTATCATACGGAACCCTACTCGTATAGTCGCTGATACTCAGATACATATCATACTTTTTAATAACCTGCAGCAACGATTCCGCCGGAGTTACCGTGCCATTTGTTATCACCGTTATCCTCCCTATCTGCTGCCGATAATTCTCCCCCAGATAGATGATAAACTTCTCCAAATCCGGGTTTAAGAAAGTCTCCCCTCCGATTAATCCAAAGTAGGTCACGAAATCTATCCGCTCAAAAAACAAATCTATCGTCTTCTTCATTTCCTCGAAAGAAAAATGAATATGCTCTTTATGATAAGGAATGAACAAATTACAATGTCTGCAGTTTAAAGTACACTTTGTGGTAATCGTCATATCCACATGGAACACACAATTCATCTGCTTCGCAGACCACAGCCATTCCGACATAAAATGTCCCACATTGCAGAAATCCTCAAATTCCACAAGCCCCTGCTCATTCAGGAATCGGGTAATATCTCCATAGGCTACATGTCCAGCCATCACTACAATCTTCTGTCCACTCAGCCTCGGTTCTGCCTCCTCATACGAAATAATTGGAACACCTTTCCATTTTGTCCCCTGCTTTTTCTTGTCACGGTCAATCACAAACGGGATATCCAAATCCACTCGTTCAAACAGAGTCTTGCAGATACCCCCTACAATTCCCGCCCCATATAGAACAACGCTTCGTATATCGTTCCAGTCTTCTGTCAGCTTTCCTAAATCGCTCCGCATTTGACTCCGCTCCCGTCTTCTTAGCCCGAACATCCATAAATCAATAAAACACCATCGATTCTATCCGATTCATCATCGCATTATCATTATAAAAACTCTCTTTCACCGCATCCCCAAACTCCATGTGTCCGCCAAAGCAATGTCCATAAAACTTATCAACAAAGTCTGTATCCGGATGGAGCTGAAATGTTCCGAATCGGCTTATATAATCGGAAATAAATTGCTTTACACCCTCATTTATTTCTTGTTTATCATCAAAATGCCTTTGGTTTCCGCCTGATAGTGCACATACAAAATTGCCTTGCGCATCTATTGCCTTTATCATGCCGTATGGGGCTGTTAAAAAGCTTTCCAGATATATCTGCTGCTTTAAAACATGACTGTTTTCTCCCGCAGAATCCTCCTCGCGCTGAAAACATGCCCTCATGTTCTGGCATCTGCTATTCTCATTTTTCTCCGAGAGATTCGCGTTAAAATAATAGCCCTGCATCTCGGTTTTCAACAGCTTATTTAAATATTTCTGGTTATTTCCATAATATCCGATATCAATTACAGCGCATTCATTATCCAGTTCAAATTCTTTCAAATACGTTAAATAATTTTCTCTCAGTTCTTTTAAATTCCTCTCTATATCCGGTAAATAATCAGAAATCAGTTCTTCCCCTGTCCAATCCCCTGCCTTATAGGCGCTTTTTACTCCAAATCTGTCTTCCAGCATTTCCTCTGTTCCGCCCGTATACGGCATATGCACATATTCCAACAAATCCTGTCTCGTATCTACAGAAGCCGCCATGGCGAGCTGTCTCGATATCCCTATATAACAGCACTCACTCTTCTCTCCCAGGAGCTCACATAAATACTCAAAATCTTCTTTCAGAAAGTAGCCGTCTCGCGCCATAAATACCAGCTTTTGGATACCAGATTCTTCCCTCTGCTCCCTTGCCCACAGCAAAAAAGTTAATATAACCGGCCCAAATACACAATAGCCCATCTCAGAGTTGCTGTTTATGGTTACCGTGCTGTCTTTATCCTGAAAAACATAAGGATTACCAAAAAACTTCTGTAGTACACACCCCATCACTGTCACCGCAAATATGCTGCTTACATCCGGGGCAACTCTCCTTAAGGATGACTTCAAAAACATATCCCATACACTTGGAGCCAAATATGTCCTTATACCGTATTCTTTTGGTTTTTCATTGTCTGCCTGAAGATTATCACCTATGTGTAATGCATGTTTTCCCTTCACGATATCTTTCGAATAATAATACCACAAGGTCCCGTCTTTCTTATTGGCATCTCTTTCATTGGATAGCAACATATGGTTATCCGATACAGCAATTCCATATTTCTTGAGAGCATCCATATAAAAAGGCATCGGAAGATACATATCACTGATAATATAGACCTCTTTTCCCTGTTCCAACAAGCTTTTTAGACAAAACAGCATACACTCTCTGGGAATGAGCAGCTCTTTCTCTAATTCGGTTTCCCTTGCCTTAATGGTTTCCCACTGCCCGCGGGGCATCTTCTCCAGCAATTCCATCTGCCGATAAAGCTCATCTAGAGAATAATTATCCCTCAAATATTTTTTTGCATTATTACGCACCTGGAGGAACGGAATGCCAAACTCGTTTTCTATCAGCCGGAATATGTCCTGTGGATTGCACACACTCCGCAGGAAGAGCGTATCAAAAAAATCGAAGGAAACGATTTCAGCTTTTTCAATCTCCAGAAGCAATTCTGCATAGGATAAATCTCTATATGGATTCTCTGTTGAAATATCTTCTTTCTGCTCTGCCTTTTCACCATTCAAATAGTAAATGGGAACCGTCATATCGCTGATGCGGTTATAAATCACATTCCAATATGTCTCTGCAGTGTTTATAATAATCATGTCGGCTATTTTTTCAGCCGTTGACTTATCCATGACAGGGACTCCGAACATAATCTTTCCAATATTGGCCGGATCCTTATCCATAAGTCCTACAATGTGAAAGCCCCGAAGCCCTTCCAGCAGCGTAGCCGTATATCTTCCAATACCGTACAAAACAATATGGGCACTTTGATATTCTCCAAACTTCTTTATAAAATTTTCAATTTCACCCTGGTATTTTTCTTTCATATGACAACGCTGCCCATTTATATAATATTATATATATACTTTAAACGACAAAATGATATAAATCAATAAGACTCTCCAACACAATAAATTTCCGCCTTGATACCAACCACCAATGTTACAATATTCCTGTAAAATGTGCTGCCCATAAATCAACGGTTCGCCTTTATCATAGGTATATTATCAGAAAAGCAACTTAAACTTGGGTATCGCGGTTGCTTTTTTTATGCCAAAATATACTCATTTTGGCTGAAAGCGAACCCCTGTCCATTAAAGCAATTCTTCCAGAAAGTCTTCGGGCAAAATGGCCGGAACTTCTGACCCAGAAAAATCCACTTTATTTCTTGTGATGATATATTTAGCTCCTATCCCTTTTGCACATCTGTCCTGCAGGCAATCTTCAAAATCCTTAAACTCTTCCATTTCAATTGCCCTGACCACTTCCCTATGGCTGGCGCCTGCCACCTTCAAAATGCTGCAGATGTCTCCCAGCCATTCCCTTCGCTTATCTTCCGGCACCTTGCGTAAGATATACCAAAGATTCGATACAGAATGAAAAGCGATATATCCAGACAGTCTGCCATCCGCTCATCTCTCTATTACTCCTAAAGCCGCCTTATAAAACGGCTCTCTCGTTATAAGGTAATCGATAATCACATTTGTATCAATCAATATCACCATATCTCTCTGCCCTTGCTTCCTCTAACTCTTTGTCTGAGTCAAAATCTTTTGGCAGGTATTGCCAAATCTCTGCCCTTGCCGCCTCCAGCCTGCGAAATGCCGAACTACTTTCCTCTTCCTCCGCTTCCACCTCTACAACATGGGCTGCCTGCGGCATAAGCCTGCGTATAATCTCAATCAGAAAGCTTACATTATCGTCAGATAATCCGCTTATCATTCGAACTGCCTGCTCCTGCAATACAGACATCACTATACACCGCCTTTCCTTTCCATCATGCTCACATCATGGCTTTATTATATGACACTGATACACACGATGTCAACCAGCCAATTCTTTCACGCTGATATAAATGTAGACCTTGTCACCGTCCACTCGGATGCCGCGAAATGTTTTCGTCCGCTTTTCACGTGGCAGCCCCAAGGCTGCATGCACCAAAACGAACTGTTCTTACCCAATTCATGACAATGAAATGTCTCCATTCTTAACAAGGCTGCCGCATAAAGTCCGCCACCCTCCCCGCAGCCCTGCCGTCCTCAACCGTCTCCGTCTCCCGGAACAGCGCATCCAGTTTATCCAAATACAACCTCTCATCAAATCCCAGAATTCGTCTCTCCAGCTCCTCGTCCTCCAGCGCCAGCGGAAACGGCAGCTCCCTCAAATCCCACAAAAGCCTCCCCCGCTC
>OFGE01001632.1_pt1 | contig 18915 bp, 20 predicted proteins | sample 1521681 | NCBI WGS metagenome assembly OFGE01 (sample SAMEA3504093, study PRJEB24116) | mouse gut metagenome | biome: mouse gut; feature: mouse-associated habitat; material: faeces | place: Denmark | collected 2011
CGCTCAAAGTATATAAATTTCAAAAAAGTGTGACATATGATTGACTAACCTACACTACGTTTGTTCTATAATAGCAAATATGGTGTACAAATAAAGAAAAGTGTGTTATAATAGTCAACATAAGTTTTATATATTTATAAAATCCCAAGTATACATCATAATAGATGTGTACAATAACAAGAAAAACACATTACAAAATAAGGAGGGTATTAAATATGCTAAACAAAGTAACAAATTTATGGGCACTAAAATGTAGAGCAATTAAGATTAAGGAGGGGGAGAGCCTACTTATCTATTGGCCACAGTTTAATCGGACTTCAGAGCAGAAATTCAGTTTTGAAAATGACTACTGTGTAAAAAACCATAGCTATAACATTAATCAGAATGTTATTGCATTTTATGAAAATAAGGAATTATTTGTAATTCCATATTTTTCAGAAGCAATAGATATTTTGAAAAGAGAAGGATTTTCACGTAGTGAAATGTTTGTTCCATTTTCTAATAGAGAATATCCAATAGTGTACAAAGGATATTGGGAAGAATTATTAAAAAAAGCAAAAGAGCAGTTAAGTAATTCATATACAGAACAATGTCTTAAATATTCTAAAAAAATGGGAGTAACAGCACTTCCTAAAGAAATTTTGAGTTCTAAGTGTTTACGAATTCCTGATAATGGAATTGTAGTAGCGAATCCTAATAAAGTAGAAAATGAAACAATGTTTCCTGTTATAAATGGATATTGCTGTGATCATCTTACATTGGATTATCTTGGAAGATATTGTATTAACAAAGGCGTAATTAGTTTTGTAAATGCTGATGGAAAACAGTATGTTAGCAAAAGTCTTGAAGTACAAAATAAGCTGATTGAACTGGGATACAAATACCGAAATTTTTATGTTATTTTTAGTAATGGAGAAGAACCTGTGGATTCAGAAATTGAAGCACATTGGAAAAAAATTATCGAAGAATAAAAAGTAAATAATAGCATATTTGATTTATCAAAAACTCAGTCTAGAAATAGTTCTGAGTTTTTGTGATTTTAGAATAGAATATTTTTCATATTAATACTTGACAAAACAAATATAATTATGCTAATATAGATATGTTGATACATAATAGTATAATCAATAAAATATGCGGATGTGGCGGAACTGGCAGACGCGCTAGACTTAGGATCTAGTGGGAGACCGTGGGGGTTCAAGTCCTCTCATCCGCACCATAACTTAAAAGTAAGAAATAGCAAGGTTTTTAAGAAACTTTGCTATTTTATTTTTTATAAATTATTACTATTTTATCACATTAGGATTATATATTATCAAAAATCGAGGCAGTTAAGGCTGACTCGAAATGAAGACAAAAACTATCCAGAGGATAGTTTTTACGACGCGGCTCGCCAAGTCCTCTCATCCGCACCAATAGTAGTTTTCAAGAATTTTGAAAACTACTATTTTTTTATGAAAATCTTAAACTGCTACATGTTACAAGTACAATATAGAATAATATAGAAAATAGAAAGATTCACTGAGAATTGCAATCCGAATAGTATTTTTAACATTAGTTGAATTACTTTACATAATGTGATATAATATATAAGTTTTATTAACAGACACTTTAAATTTTAATTAAAATTTTAGGAGGTATGCAATATGAATAAACTACTTGAAAAGAAAACTGGTGTTGTGCGGTTAGGAAATGGAGTGATATTACCATGTGATGCAACTATTAATATAGATAATACTTTTGACACAGAACTAATGGCCACTATAGGCGAAACTATGTATCTCCTACTTCCCAAGGCTTATGAACAAATACCTTGTGATGATGGCTTTGGCACAGTTTTGGGAAAAATGATTATTGATGAAACTTGCATATATAAGGTTGTTATTTTTAGAATAACCTATGCAACAGGTTGCGGATTGATCTTACATGGAATTACAGAAGATGGAGATAAAAAGAGAGCTGTTCAAGAACTTTTTTATCGAACTTATGATGAAGCATTACAAGGAATTGATACAATAAATCAGTTTTATCTTAAAAATCCAAAAGGAGATTGGATTTCTGACTGCAAGGGATATGTATCTTTTCCATATCAGTACATGCTTACATTTCCTTTAAAACCACAAGACATTTTACTCGAGGATAATATGCATTATGTAGCCAATAGAGTGATTGTAGATATATGTTCAGATTATGCAACAGTGGAATACCAAGGACATGATGATGAGTCATATAAAGATGGAAGAGAAGTACATTCATCACATGAGTATGCAGGAGTAAAAAATCAATATAAAATTGTAAAACGTATAAAACAGCACCAGCAGATAATTGATGTCTAAAACAAAAAGCGAGTGATTTTCACTCGCCTTTTGTTTTTCTCAACCAACTTGCAATTTTATGTAAAGTAATGTATAATTAATTAGTAGCACTTTGTAACTTCTGAACAATTAGAGGGAGGAATTACCATGGATTATGAAAAGATGATAGTAACAATGGATGACGGATCGAAAATTTTTTTCTGCTACGAAGTAGATGAAGAAGATGAAGAAGACAGCACATTAAAAGTCATTATGTGCAATGGTGGCTGTATCAACGAAAATGAAGTACAGGAAGGAAGTATTCATGCTGTTGTAGGAGAACCCTTGTCCTATACTTACTATTATGGGTATGGAAGTAGGAAAGACGTAAAGACAGAAACCTTGGTAAAAGAAATTGAATGTGAATAATCAATTTTTGCAAAACAGTCGAGAGATTCCGTTTTATCAGGAATCTCTCGATTGTTTTTTTGTATTGATATGTAAATAATTGTTTTTATAGGATTTTTATGGTATAAATAAGACAAATTCATAACACTAATTTAGACACAAAATATTCTATATTGAAAATTAAAAAAAATGTTGATACAATACTATTGTTTTAATAAATTTATTATATAAATAATAAAGAAATAAAAAAATTAATTTAATATGAGGAAACGCTAAATGGAAAGAATAGATAAAATCATTTCAAATCAAACTAACTATACAAGAAGTGATGTAAAAAAATTAATTAAATTAAAAAAAGTAAAAGTGAACAATATTTTAATAGATAAATCAGATATGAAAGTAGATATTAGTAAAGATAGTATCAATATTGATGGAGAAGATTTATTGGTTAAAAAAAATATATATTTAGTTTTAAATAAGCCTAAAGGATATATTTCAGCAACAGAAGATAGAAAAATGCTTACTATATTAGATTTAGTTTCTAAAGAATATTCAAATAGAAATCTATTTCCAGTTGGCAGACTAGATAAAGATACAACTGGATTAATTATTTTAACAGATGATGGTAATTTTGCTCATAGTATATTATCTCCTAAAAAAGATAGTAAAAAGATTTATAATGTAACTATAGATATTCCAATAACTGAAGAAATGATTGAAGGATTTAAAAGGCGGAGTAGAATTAAATGATGGTAAATGTAAAACCTCAGAGTTAATAAAAACAGGAAAGTATACGGCTGAAGTTACTTTAACTGAAGGAAAATATCATCAAATAAAAAGAATGTTTGGATGTTATAAAGCTAAAGTTGTGGAACTTTGTAGAATACAGATTGGAAATTTTACATTACCAAAGGATTTAAAAGAAGGAGAACTTAGAGAATTAACAGAAGAAGAATTAGATAAGGTAAAAGGGTTAAAGTAGAAAATATAAATAAAAGGAGAAATTTATGAATAGAAATAAAAAAATTATATTAACAGCATTTTTTTTAGCGATGCTTATTATTTTATCAAGATTTTTATCAATAAAAACACCAATTGTAAAAATAAGTTTTGGATTTGTTCCTACAATGTTATGTGCTATATGGTTAGGTCCAAAATGGACAGTTTTACTAAATGTTTTAGGAGATATTATAGGAGCTACTTTATTTCCAACTGGGCCATATTTTATAGGATACACAATAAGTACAGCTATAGCAGGGTTTATTTATGGAGTATTTCTTTATAAAAAAGAAATTGATTCATATTCTGATAAAAAATTTTTAATAAGATTAATTTTTTCAACAGTATTAGTTGCAGTTATTGTTAATATGGGGTTAAACACACTATGGACAAGTATTACTTCTGGTAAAGCATTTATGGTATTATTTGCAACAAGAATTGTAAAACAACTTATTATGATACCAATACATGTAATTATAATTTTCTTTATTGAGAAAAGTATAAGAAATTCTTTTTATAAATATATGGTGAATAATAATGATTAAAATAGAAAATGTTTATTTTAAATATAAAAATAATAATACTCAAGTACTAGATGGATTAAATTTTAATATTAATGATGGTGAAATTATAGCTATTGTTGGTAAAAATGGTTCTGGAAAATCAACTATTGGAAAATTGATTGCAGGAATTACAAAACTAAAAAAAGGACATATTATAATTGATGATATTGATATTTCTAAAAATTATAATTTAATTCGAGATAAAGTTGGTATTGTATTTCAAAATCCTGAAAATCAAATTATATTTAATAATATTTATGATGAACTTTCATTTTGTTTAAAAGGATTAGATAAAAATGAAATTAATAATAGAATTAATGAAGCTTTAAATCAAGTTAATATGAATAATTTTAAAGATAGTGATTTATATTCACTATCTTTAGGTCAAAAACAAAGAATCATGATAGCAGAAGTATTAGCTAAAAAACCAAAGTATATTATTTTAGATGAACCAACTACTATGATTGATACTCAAGGAAAAGAAGAAATATATGAAATTATAAGAGAATTAAAAAATAAAGGATATACCATAATTTGTATAACAAATTTATCTGATGAAATGTTACTTGCAGATAGAACTCTTATATTAAATGATGGAAGAATTGTGCATGAAATTGAAAAAAGAGATTTAATTAATAGTAGCGAAATTTTAAAGAAATATCAAATAAAAGAACCAACATTACTTAAAATAGTTACACAATTAAAAGAAAGTGGAATACACTTAAATTTGAAAGAACTTTCTATTAATGAATTAGTTGATGCAATGAAAGGAATTATAAATGAAAAATATAATTAAATTTTTGTGTTTTATATTATATAGTACTTGCATTTTTTTCCTACCTAACAATTATGTAATAATTGTTTTTATTGCTATTAATTTGCTTATAATGTTAATTTCAAAAGTAATTATAAAAAAAGTAATTAAAAGTACTTTAGAGATTTTTCCTTTTATTGTTTTTACATTTCTAATTAATTGGTTATTAGATGATATTATAAATGCGTTTTATATTGGAATTAAATTACTGGTTGTATGTAATATTACAATTATATATTCTAATACAACAACTATTGTTCGGAATTGCTGATACAATAAAATTATTATGTACGCCTTTAAAAATATTTAATATTAATACTGACGAAATAAAATTACTTACTTGTATTTCATTATCAATGATTCCAGTATTAAGAAAAGAGTTGTATGAAATAAAAGATTCTTGTAAAGCAAAAAATATATCATTTAATATAAGAAATATTAAGTACATACTATTAAAGTTTTGTATTTGTGTTATAAGAAGAGTTAATGAACTTGAAGAGGCGCTTATTGCTAAAGGATATAACTAATAATCCTAAATATACAAATAAGTTACTTAAATATATTTAAATGTTAGAGAATGTTAAAAGAGGTGTTTTACTCTTACTAAAGAATAAAAAAATATATTATGCAGAATAATATTATTTAATAAAACTAAGAAATAAACAAAATCTATTTAGTTTTAATTATTTAAGTAAGAGGTATTTATATGTCAGAGAAAAAAGAAAATACAACTAAATATGGAGAACAAGTATGTTCAGAATTTGCGTGGCTCCCACTAGATAAACAAAAAGAAAATGCAGAAAAGTTTGCTAAAATTACAGAAAAAGATTCAAAGAAAAATAAAGAAAATAGTAAATAATCTAAATATAGATTATTTGGCTAATTATAATAAATATATCTTGTTAAAATAGAATAATATAGTTAATTAAATTATAAAGAACAAATATACAGATAATTTAATCTTACCTATAAATTGTTTCTTAATAAAACTGACCATAAGTTCTATAGACAACAAATTAAAAAAATGGTAAAATGCTTAAGAATATAATGAAAAAATAATAGAAATAATTAAAGAAAGAGTATAAGGATAAATAAAATGAAAAGTGTTAGTGAATGTGCAAATTATTGTTTGAATTGTAAATTAAAACCTTGTAGTATAAAAGGTTGTCCAATGCAAACGAAAATTCCAGAATTTATAATGGAAGTAAAAAATGAAAATTATAAAAAAGCATATGAACTATTACAAGAAAATAATATATTTTCTTATATTTGTAGTTTAATATGTCCACAAGAAGAACAATGTGAAGGAAGCTGTATAAGAGGAATAAAATCTGAACCTACAAGTATTGGAATATTAGAAAAATTTGTTAATGAATGGGCAATTGAAAATAAAATTAAATATGAAATAAATAAAAAACAATCAAACGGAAAGAAAGTTGCAGTTATTGGTTCTGGTCCTGCAGGACTTGAATGTAGTATAGAACTTTTGAAAAATGGATTCGAAGTTGATATATATGAAAAAGATGAAATTCCAGGTGGAATATTAATTTATGGAATACCAGATTTTAGATTACCCAAAGATATAGTAAGAAATGTTATTAATCAGATTGAAAATCTTGGTGGAAAATTCTTTACCAATAGAGCTTTAGGGGTTGATTTTAATTTAGACGAAATTTCTAAAAAATATGATGCAGTTTTTCTTGGATTAGGAGCTACAAAATCTTCTAATTATAAATTATCAGAACAAAATGTTTCAGGAATTTATGATTCAGATGTGTTTCTAAGGGCATATAGAGAAAATAAATATCCTAAAGATTTAGGTAATGTTGTAGTTATTGGTGGAGGTAATGTTGCAATGGACTCCGCAAGAGTTGCTATTAGAATGGGTGCTAAAAATGTAAAAATTCTTTATCGTAGAGATAGAAAACATATGCCAGCAAGAGAGGTAGAACTAGAAGAGGCAATTCAAGAAGGAGTAGAATTTAAAGAATTAGTAAGAGTTGCATCTGGAAATATAGAAAATGGAAAAATTGTTAGTGTAAATTGTATAAAAACGGAAATTATAGAAGGAAAAGCAGTTGATAAAAATCCATTAGAAGAATCAATAGAAGAAGCTAATACTATTGTTTTTGCAATAGGATTAAAACCTGATAGAAAACTTATTGAAGAAAATGGAATAGAATTAGATGACTGGGGATATATAAAAATTGACGAAAATGGTAAAACAAATTTAGAAAATGTTTATGCAGGTGGAGATAATACAGAAAGTAAATCAACTGTATGTAGAGCGTTATCTGCTGGAAAAAAATCTGCATATGGAATAATAAAAAGATATTTGGAACAATAATAAAAAATATTTAAATAAGATAGAAAACTCCCATACAGAAATCTGTATGGGAGTACTTTGTTTTACTCAAGGTGTGGATAAAGAAGGAATGGCGTTGATTTTTATAGAAGAAGTGTTCAGGTTTTCTACAAAGGAAATTTCTTTATTACATATTGGACGAACTAATTCGATTTGATGAGTTGCCAATAAAACAATACGATGTATATCTTTTTGGGAATATTCATAAACAAAATGGATACATTTTTCAGCAGTGGAATCATCTAAACGATTAAAAGCTTCATCAAGAGCAATTACTTGGTGATTTGCAGTCATAGTATAAAGAAGTTTTGCAATTGCTAAACGCTGTTGTTGTCCACTGGAAAATTGTCTTGTTTTTCTAAATTTCAGAAGTTGGAAAACTTTATCGTCATCAGAAAGATTAGCAAGGTTAATATCTGTATCTGATTTTGCCATTCGAAGGAATTCAGAATACAGGCATAAACCATGCAAAATCTCAAATAATTTTGTGTAGTCAGTATTTGTATCAGGATTGTCATTAAGAATGAGTTCATTAATTACAAATCCATTTGCCATTGCTTTATCTGTTTGATATGCAATAGAATTAAGGTATCCACTTTCTCCACTACTAAAAATTATTGGATTATTTTGAATACGAAGTTTTCCAGTAAGTAATAAAAGTAAAGTGCTTTTTCCACATCCTGTAGGACCATGAACAAGTGCAAAATCACCTTTATTTAAATTAAATGAGGTATCATTTTTAAGTAAATAACGTTTTTTAGGATCCTGTGTAGCATAAAATGGATTGATTGTAATACTATTAACATTTGTTTTATTGAATTGTTTGTTTGCTTCTTCAATATACACATCATTAATAAGTTTGAAATCCGGATACAAAGTTGTAATATCAATTATATTATCTGCAAGAGTTTCGCATTCATCTAAAATTGTTTGTATTTTATTTAATATTGTACTGTATACAGATGAAACTGCTATAACATTTAAAATTACAGATAAATCTAAAGTTTGAGCAGTAACAATTTTAAATAAAAGTATTATAATCATAAATCCAGATGCAATAAAACTTCTTTGAATAAAAATCCTGTTAAGGTCTAAATTTTCCTTTTTATTAATTTCATTTTCTATAATAAGATGATCTTTAAATTGTTTTGCATGATAATCAAAATCATTTTTGGAAATGAAATCAATATTTTTAATTTCAGTGAATAGTACATCTTCTTTAGTCTGTGCTTCTTTAGTAAGTTTTCTATAGTTCTTTTTTAGTTTAAGTCTTTTCTTACCAAGAATGAAATAAATTACTATACAAACTATAAGTAATGTCATAATAATTGCTGTTTGCATTGGATCACTATCATGAATTTCTATGAAAATCATAGCAATAATCATTCCAAGCAAAATGATACATTGTGAGATTGTTTTGGGTAATCCCCACCAAAATCCCCAAACAGAACTTAAATACCATTTAGATTTTTGTAAAATTTCTGCATTTTCCATAAGTGTTTCTTTACCATTGTCTTTTTTAAAAACTTTGGAACGGGTCATATTACAGATATTCATAACAAATTGAGATGATTCAGTAGAATAAATTTGTTTGAATATATCATTTTGCAGACCAGCATATGCGGAGTAAGAAGATTCTAAAATGCGTTGACTAAAATATAATATCAACATAAAGATGGATAAAGGAATAAGACCTGCTTTCATTGCAGACTGTGAAGCTTTTAAAGAAAAACTTGTTATATCAAATAGTAGTGTTGCAATAATTGATATAACTATAATTTTTCCTTTAAGCTTTTTAATTTGCTGAGGTTGCTTTAAGTTGGGAAAGTTTAATTGAGTTTTAAAATTCCGTATTGCGTTAATAACCTGATTTACTTTTGACATATATATTACCTTCTTTCATATAATTTTCAATGTGCTACAAAGTATGTTATTCATTAATAGTGAAAAATATTTCTCTAAAATAAATGAAAAACACATGTTAACATAATTATAACATATTCTTTCAAAAAAATCTATATGTAGAAATGGCGAAATAGTTGTATATAATTTAATAACTTTAATTTTATTAAAAACAAAAAAGTTTACATAATTGACTTTCTAATATAAGTTTGCTATAATATAAACATATGAAAAAAATAGAAAACAAAAACTTATAGGAGGATGTAAGATGTTTAAGCTTAATGGTTATGAAATTCAAACAGAACGGTTTGCGAACAACGAAGCACGAGTAAAGGATTTTGAACATTGCATTTTTACAGATGGAAAACAAAATGTTCTTGAATTCAAATACTTCAATGATGAGGATTTGGTTTTATTATTGTTTATAAAACAGCGGATTGATGAGTTCAAAGTACCATGTACACTGTTTATATGGTACATGTCCTATAGCAGAATGGACAGAAAGATCGAAGGAGACTTATTCAATCTCAAGTACATTTGTAACTATATCAACTGGCTCAATTTTGAAAAAATTATTGTGATGGAGCCACATTCTGATAAAACCATGCAGTTATTAGAGCGTGCAACAGCAGTGTATCCTGTAAAAGATTGGATAAAGCCAGAGAAACTGAGCAACGATGTTCAGATTGTATTTCCTGACAAAGGTGCAGTTGCAAGATATAGTGATTGCGGTTATAAAAACATATGCGTTATGCAGAAAACCAGAAATCCTTTTACAGGATGGATCACAGATATGCATCTTAAAGAAGGAAACATTATACCAGGTTCAAAATGTATCATTATTGATGATCTTTGCGGAACAGGGGGAACAATGTACAGAGCTGCTAATATTTTAGAAGCAGCTGGTGCAAGTGAAATATATCTTGTAGTTTCACATTGTGAAAAGAAGGTGTTTGATGGTGAACTGTTAAAAGAAGAATCGCCGGTAAAGAAAATCTATACAAGTAAATCGATTATGAGTATAGAGCATCCAAAGATACAGTATATGGATATTGACGTAATGAGATATGTAAATGAAAGTAATTAGTTTTTGATTTGTTATCAGATTTATTAAATTAAGCTGGTAGTAAAAACATTAAGGAAGTATAAAAGTGGGGAAGGCAAGTGTCTTCTCCACTTTTTGTATAAATTATATTGACAAATTTATGTTAATGATGATATTATATTAATTGTTAATAAGTAAAAATTTTGAAAAGGACACGATAAATAAAAATAAAACCTTTAGAGAGCAAGCGGATTGGTGAAATGCTTGTAGGAGAATAATTTATTTATTATCACCTTGGAGTTGATTATTTGAAAATAAGCAAAATTTATTATTAAAATAATCCGCATTGCTTTGCGTTAAAAAGAAAAGAGATAATTGTTAAATTTAAATTTATACAATTAAATTTAGGTGGTACCACGGAAGTATATCCATTTCGTCCTAATCAGGATGAAATGGATTTTTTGATATTAAATGACCAATTGAGTACGTTAGTTTGGACATAAAAGGCTCAAAATTAACATATGTTAATAAACATACGTACCTAACTGGTCAAAAATGTCCAAAAACTAACGTCCCCAATTGGTCATGAAAGGAGAAAAATATGTGTGATAATTGTGAAGAAAAAAAGGATTATAGTAAAACTTTAAACTTACCAAAAACTGATTTCCCAATGAGAGGAAATTTACCAGAAAATGAACCTAAAATTAAAGAAAAAATATTTGATAAAGGTTTATATGAAAAAATTCTAAAGAAAAATGAAGGTAATACACCTTTTGTATTACATGATGGACCTCCATATGCTAATGGTGAAATTCATTTAGGGCATGCTTTAAATAAAATCTTAAAAGATACAATAGTTAGATATAAAAATTTACAAGGATACTATACACCATTTATTCCTGGATACGATACACATGGTATGCCAACAGAGAAAAAAGCAATTGAAAAATTAGGATTAAATAGAAATGAAATTCCAGTAAATACATTTAGAGATACATGTAAGCAATTTACAATGGATTACAAAGATAAACAAACAGAAGGATTTAAAAGATTGGGGGTTTTAGCAGATTGGGATCATCCTTATATAACATATCAACCACAAATGGAAACAAAACAAATAGGTGTTTTTGCAGATATGTATAAAAAAGGTTATATCTATAAAGGTTTAAAACCTGTTTATTGGTGTACAGATTGTGAAACAGCATTAGCTGAAGCTGAAATCGAATACAAAGATATAAATTCAAATACTGCATATGTTAAATTTCCAGTTATAGATGGAAAAGGATTAATTCAAAGAGATAATACTTATGTTGTAATATGGACAACAACTCCATGGACATTACCAGGAAACACAATGATTGCAGTTGGAGAAGATTTTGATTATGCTGTAGTTAAAGTTGGAACAGAAAGATTAATCTTTGCAAAAGACTTAGTAGAAGAAGTTATGAAAATTGCAGGAATTGAAGATTATGAAATAGAAGAAGACTTTAAAGGTAAAGCTTTAGAAGGAATAGTTTGCAAGCATCCTTTCTTAGATAGACAATCAAAAGTTGTTTTAGGAACAGAAGACAGTGTAAATGTAGAACTAGGAACAGGTTCTGGTTGTGTACACTGTGCACCAAGTTATGGTAAAGAAGATTATTTATTAGGTTTAAAACATGATAGTGATATAATAGTTACTGTTGACGCTAAAGGTGTTCAAAGAGGAGAAGGAGCAGGACCTTTCCAAGACATGTATTATGCTAAATCTGATAAAGAAATTATAAAATGGTTGGATGAAAATGGATTACTACTTACAAGTCAAGTTGTAAATCACTCATATCCACATTGTTGGAGATGTAAAAAACCAGTTATATTTAGAGCTACAAGCCAATGGTTTGCATCTGTTGATGGATTTAGAAAAGAAAGCTTAGAAGCTATAAAAACAGTAAAATGGTACCCAGCGTGGGGAGAAGAAAGAATTACAAGAATGATAGAAGATAGAAATGATTGGTGTATTTCTCGTCAAAGAACATGGGGAGTTCCAATTCCAATTTTCTATTGTAAAGATTGTGAAAAAGAATATGTAACAGAAGAAAGTTTAAAGAAAATTCAAGAAATAGTAAAAGAAAAAGGAACAAATGCATGGTTTGAACTTTCAGAAAAAGAATTAATGCCAGAGGGGGCAAAATGTTCTTGTGGATGTACAGAATTCAAAAAGGAAACAGATATAATGGATGTTTGGTTTGATTCTGGTTCTACACATGAATCAGTTTTAGCAGAAAGAGGATTACCAGAAGCTAATTTATATTTAGAAGGAAGTGACCAATATAGAGGGTGGTTCCAATCATCACTTTTAACATCTGTTGCGACAAAAGGAAAGGCTCCATATAAAGAAGTTATAACACATGGTTATACTGTTGATGAACAAGGTAGAAAAATGTCTAAATCATTAGGAAATGGTATAGCTCCACAAGATGTTATAAAAGATCTAGGAGCAGATATTTTAAGACTTTGGGTATTATCATCAGATTATAAATCAGATATAAGTGGATCTAAAAATATTATGAAACAAGTATCTGAAGTTTATAGAAAAATAAGAAATACAGCAAGATATATACTTGGAAATATTTCAGATTATGATGTAAACTCTCCAGTAGCTTATGAAGATTTAAAAGAAATAGATAAATGGGCTTTAACAAGATTAAATAAATTAATTAAAGATTGTACAAAAGCTTACGATACTTATGATTTTCATGATGCATATCATGCTATAAATCAATTCTGTGTTACAGATATGAGCCAATTCTATTTAGATATTATAAAAGACAGATTATATACATTGAAACCAGATTCAGTAGAAAGAAGAGCTGCGCAAACAACAATGTATGAAATATTATCAGTATTAGTAAGAATATTAGCTCCAATGACTTGCTTTACAGCAGAGGAAATTTGGAGTTATATGCCTCATAAATCTGATGAAAATATTGAAAGTATAATGCTTGAAAGATATCCAAAAATTAATGCTAAATATGAGAATAATGAATTAGCTTTAAAATGGGCTAAGTTAATAAAAATAAAAGAAGAAGTCGCTAAAAAATTAGAAATTGCAAGAGCAAATAAAGATATAGGACTATCTTTAGAAGCTAAAGTAACATTATTTGCTGAAGGTGATGAATATGAATTTATAAAAGGAAAAGAAGAACTTTTAAAGGAAATTCTTATTGTATCAGATGTTGAAATTCGTGAAAACAGAAGGAATGAAGATGAAGAACTTTCTATTGGTGTAAAAGTGGAAAAAGCAAAAGGTGAAAAATGTGAAAGATGTTGGATGTATTCAGAAACTGTAGGTCAAAATTCAGAGTATCCAACATTGTGTGAAAGATGTAGAGATAATTTAAATTAGAAATTATAAAAAACAATATTTATAAAATGTGAAGTAAACTCAAATTGTTAGACAAAAGTTTAACAATTTGGGTTTATTATATTTTGTTAGATTACAGAATGTAGCCACAATCTCTATAATGTAAAATTTCGAATTAATTTTTAATTTACTTAAAATAAGAAAATAGAATTTTTAAAAACTTAATTTATTAGCTACAAAATTAATTATAAATTTAGGAGTTAATCTATCAGGATAAATTACACCAAAATATTGTTCTATTTTTTTATATGTATCTTCACCATTTCTAAGATATAGATAATTAATACTTCTTGCAATAGCCCATTTAACAATGTTTGGCCTTGTATTATTAATTTCGGCAACATGTGAATAAATATCTTTATTCATACTTTCAAACGAATAAGATCCTTCATAAGAATTAGCATACAAAATAGAATCTAATAAATAATTTGTACCAGATAATTTAAAATCAAATCCAATTTCTGATAATGTTTTAATTATTTGTTCTTTTTTAGAAATAGATACATTTTTAGTTATGAAATTACTAATTAATTTCAATATAGAATTGAAATCAGAATGATGATCAATAAGAATTGCTTTTTTATAAGATAGCTCATTAATTTCTTTTGGATCAGAAAGATAAATAATTCCAGGATTATATATAAGAAATTTTTCTTTTATTAACTTGAAAATTTTTAGGTTTGTTGAAATTATTATATCTGGTTCGAATTCTTTCATTATATTTAATGCTTCTTTTAAAGTAATTCCAATACCAATAATTTTGGTATTTTCAATATTTGAAGCAATTTTATTTGTAATTGTTTGTGCTGTATTTAAATTACTACATAATATCATTAATTTTAACATATTTTTTATACCCCTCTACTAATAAAACAATTTAAAACCCGAAAATGTGACAAAAAAATGAAAAAAAATTAAAAAAATTTTAAAAAATTTTTTGAATAATTTGTTAAATTCAATATTACCAGTTGATTTATGGATTTTTTAAAAAAAAATTATTTAAATAAAATTTTAAAAATTGAGTTTTATATTTAAAGGGAGAAATCTGATAAATATTATTAATATAAAAAAGAAGTACATCCATTTAATAAACTTTTATATTTTTTGTTTACTAAATGGACATACTTCAAAAAGACTTTAATACATAATTATAAAATTACATACCTTGTTCTCCTGGAATTATATAATCAATTACTCCATATATTAGAGCACCAATTATGGCAGCCATCCAAGAAATTGAATATCCTGCAACGAAAAATTGTGTTGCATATAAAGTAATTACTGCAAGAACAAATCCTACAAATCCTTTACCAAAAGCCATTGCATGTAAACCAGTAAATTTTATAATAAGATAATCCATAACTGTTAAAACAATTGCAGATATAGCTAATGTCCAAATATTATTTATAGAAAAACCAGGTGTAAAAAATGCAGTAATTCCTAAAATAATAGCTGCAACTATAAATCTTCCAACTACTTGTCCGAAAGTTCCTAAAGTTCCAGATGATTTTGCATTTGAATTATTATTTTCCATTTGATTTCCTTTCTAAAGTATTTATATAGTTTTTAAATAAAACTATAATCCTTTTATTTAAATTATATTTGAATAAAAAATAATCAAATATAAGTATATTTTGATAAATTTTGCGAAAAATATTCATATAAAATTTGTAATAGGTGATAAAATGATACTTATTTTTTCGAGAACTATAATTATATATGTTTTAGTACTATGTGTTATGAGAGCTATGGGCAAAAGAGAAATAGGACAAATGCAACCATTTGAGTTAGTTATTTCAATTATGATTGCCGATTTAGCTTCTACTCCTATGACAGAAATTGGAATACCAATTTTATATGGAATAATACCAATATTAGGAATGTTATTTATGCATATAATAATTTCTGTTATTAATATTAAAAGTATAAGAATGAGAGAAATTATATGTGGTAAACCACGTATATTAATCAATAAAGGACAAATAGATGAAAAAGCATTAATAAAAGAAAACTTTACTATAAATGAATTACAAGAGAGATTAAGAGTTAATAATGTAAATAATATTTCAGATGTAGAATATGCTATACTTGAAACTTCAGGTCAAATTAGTGTTATTTTAAAATCTAATAAATGTCCAGTAACACCAGAAGATTTAAATATTCAAATGGAGAAAACTAAAATTTCTTATGATTTAATATTAGATGGAAAAATTATGTATGATAATCTAAAAAAATTAAAAAAAGATACACATTGGGTAGAAAAAGAGCTTGCAAAATTCAATATGCTTCCACCAGAAGCTTTAATTTTTGTATTAAATGGAGATGGAAGTTATTATTGTCAAAAGAAAATTAGGAGTTAATTATGAGATTTTTAAAAGAATATACAATTTTATTTATTATAATAGTATTTGTTATTTTAATAGAAATTATAACAGATAATATAACCCATAAAGCTATTAATAATATAAGCAAAAATATAGATGAGCTAGAAAGTGTATTAGAAACCGAGGAAGCCAAAGATAGTATTAATGAATTATGTTTATCTTGGAAAAATGAAGGAAAAAAATTATCTTATTATATGGAACACAACGAACTTGAAAAAATTAGCATTCTTGTAGATAATGTAAAATCTGATATAGAAAGCGAAAATACGGAAGAAATTAATAAAGAATTAAATGAAATGAAATTTTTGTTAGAACATGTGAAAAATAAGCAAAAATTGGAATTAAAGAATATATTTTAAAAAATTACAGCATAAGTATAAAAATACTTATGCTGTAAAATATTATTTTCTAATATTTGTATCTTTAATAAAGAATAATGGGCGTTTTTTAATTTCAAGATAAGTCTTTGATAAATACTGTCCTATAATTCCTAGACAAAACATTTGAATTCCACTAACCATAAAAATTATACAAACAAGTGATGGCCAGCCACTTGTAGAATCACCTAGAATTAATGTTTTGAAAATTATTATAAGAATTAATAAAAATGAAATTAAACAAAATAATAATCCTATAGCAGATGAAATAAGAAGTGGTGTAGTTGAAAAAGCTGTAATTCCTTCTAAAGCATATTTTGTTAGTTTCCAAAAAGACCATTTTGTTTCTCCAGCTATTCTTGTTATATTTTCATAATCAATCCATTTTACATCAAATCCAACAAAACTAAATAGTCCTTTTGAATATCTATTATATTCTTTTAAAGAAAGGATAGAATCAACTACATTTCTTTTCATAAATACATAATCTCTAGCACCATCAACCATTTCAAAACTTGTCATTTTATTTATTAATTTGTAAAAAAGTTTTGCAAAAAAACTTCTTATAATTGGTTCACCTTTTCTATTTATACGTCTTGTACCAACAGCATCATAATTCTCATCTGTAACTGAACTATACATTTCTTTTAAAAGGGCAGGTGGATCTTGTAAATCAGCATCCATTAAAGTAACATAATCACCAGTAGAATTTTCTAATCCAGCATATATTGCAGCTTCTTTACCAAAGTTTCTAGAAAAAGATATGTATTTAATAGTATTATCAGTTTTTGCTAGTTCTTTTATAACATTTAAAGTATTATCTTTTGAACCATCATTCACAAAAAGAATTTCAAATGTAGCTTTTTTAGGAAATTCTTTTATATTTTTATTTAATTCTTCATAAAAAAGTGGTAATGCTTTTTCTTCATTATAACAAGGTACAATTACAGATATTTTTTCCATATATTTTTACTTCCTTTACTATTTTATTTATTTGATAGAAAAATTAAGTCTTATATCTTAAATTTATGTATTTTTATATAAATCGAGGATATTATAACACATATAAATAATTAATACAAACAAAAATTGAAATCCTTTTATATAATATATGTCTAATAATATCAAAGAAATATGGTGTAAAAAATATTAATTTAATTATAAAAAGGGTTGATATTTATAAAATGATGTAATATAATCGTAATGCAAATGTAACATTAGGTTTGCTTCTTAAAAAACTTGAAGGGAGAATATCAATGTTTGGACAAGATATTGGAATAGATTTAGGAACTGCTACAGTAATAGCATATGTTAAAGGTAAAGGGATTGTACTTAGAGAGCCCTCTGTTGTTGCTGTAAATAATGTAACTGGTGAAGTATTGGCTGTCGGACATGAAGCTAGAAGAATGCTTGGAAGAACACCAGGTAATATTGTAGCTACTAGACCTTTAAGAGAAGGAGTAATTTCAGATTATACAGTTACTGAAAAAATGTTAAAATATTTTATTGGAAAAATAGGAGGAAGATTTCTATTTGCACCAAGAATAATGATTTGTATACCATCTCAAGTAACTGAAGTTGAAAAAAAAGCAGTTATAGATGCTGCCTCTAATGCAGGTGCTAGAAAAGTTTATTTAATAGAAGAACCAATTGCTGCCGCAATTGGTGCTGGAATAGATATATCAAAACCATGTGGAAATATGATAGTAGATATAGGTGGAGGAACAACAGATATAGCTGTTATTTCTTTAGGTGGATCTGTTGTTAGTTCTTCAATAAAAGTTGCTGGTGATAAATTTGATGAATATATAGTAAAATTTATTAAGAAAAGACACAATGTTATGATAGGAGAAAGAACAGCAGAAGAATTAAAACAGCAAATAGGTTGTGTATTTCCAAAAATTCAAGATATGGAAATGGATGTTAGAGGAAGAGATTTAATTACAGGACTTCCAAAAACAATTACAATATATTCTAGCGAAATGATGGAAGCTTTAGAGGAACCAGCAATGCTTATAGTAGATGCTGTACATTCAGTATTAGAAAGAACACCACCAGAACTTGCTGCAGATATTAGCGACAAAGGAATTTATATGACAGGTGGAGGATGTTTAATAGATGGCTTAGATAGATTATTACAAGAAAAAACAGGTATAAATGTTATGATAGCTGAAGATGCAATTTCTTGTGTTGCTAAAGGAACAGGGAAAGCATTAGATAATCTAGATAGCATGGATAGAATGAAAAAATAATAAAATCCAATATACTTAAAGAAATACTCACATTTTGAATGTGAGTATTTTTTATATTATAAAGATAACTTCCGGCTATGCCGGTAGAAACGTAGGCTTTAGCTTTGTA
>OFGE01001641.1_pt1 | contig 18854 bp, 15 predicted proteins | sample 1521681 | NCBI WGS metagenome assembly OFGE01 (sample SAMEA3504093, study PRJEB24116) | mouse gut metagenome | biome: mouse gut; feature: mouse-associated habitat; material: faeces | place: Denmark | collected 2011
CGGGTAAATCTTTTGAAGATGGGGAGCATATTCTTTATGTGAATGGTGAATATCGTGGAGAATCCGATATAGGAAAACTCATGCATGATTTTAACTGTACCAAAGCAGATGATATGAATTTTGAATTGATGGCAAACCGAACACGGTATCTAATAGAGAACCCGAAAGGAGTGAGCGAGATGTGTAAAATTATGGAAGATATGAGAAGTGAATCTTTAAAAGAGGTTGCTCTTCGCATGCTGTCAGCTGGAAAATATGCTCTGGAAGAAATTGCAAATATTTCTGGACTTTCTCTTGATGAAGTAAAAAAACTGAAAGCGGAACAGACAGCATAAATGATACTGACCGGGAATCTAAAAACAGATTCCCAGTCTTTTTTGTTTAACAAACTTCATCAACCTGAAACAAACTCCGCATAATTCTGCTTCTGCAGATCATACATACGCCAATATGCCCCTTTTGCCCGAACCAGCTCATCATGCGTCCCCTGTTCCACCAAATGCCCCTTCTCCATGACAAGAATCCGGTCCGCCGCCCTTGCCGCCGCAAGGCGGTGCGTAATAATCACAGCCGTCCGCTCCCTGCAAATCTCCTCAAAAAGCAGATACATATGCCGCTCCTCCAACGGGTCAATCGCCGCCGTCGGCTCGTCAAGAATCAGCATCCCGCGCTCCCGGAAACATCCTCTCGCAATCGCCGCCTTCTGCCACTGCCCTCCCGACAAATCAATCCCCCCGAACTCCCGGGACAGCATCGTGGAAAGCCCCTCAGGCATCCGCTCCACGGGAAACCCGCATTTTTGCAAAATCTTCTCCACAGTCTTCTCACACGCCTCGTCTTCACAGGCTTCCTTCATACGTCCGGCACATAAGGCATCCTCACATCCCGTTCCCATGCATCTGCCGTCCAAAGCAGCACACTCCGCCTTTATACGCCCGCTGTCTGACACCGCTACATTCTCAAAAAGCGTCATCCCATACCGCACATAATTCTGGAACACCCCGCTCAAAGAATCCGCAAAAGCCTCCCATCTTAGTTCCCCCGTACATTTCCCGTTAATCCTGAGACATCCGCCTGTCGGAAGATACTGCCCGCACAGAACTTTCAGAAGGGTAGACTTTCCTGCACCGTTCTCCCCCACCACAGCCACCGTCTCTCCGGGACGGACCACAAAACTCACATCCTTCAAAACTTCCGTCTCACATCCTGGGTAACAAAAATCCAGATGCTCTGCCCGAATCTCAGGGTTTCCCTCCCCAATCTCCGTGCTTGTCCCATTCACAGGTTCTAAGTCAAGAAACGCGGCATAATTCCTGATACTCCCATAATTCTCGCTAATCCTCCCCACATGGCCGCAGACCAGCTCCTCCATAATCCGGAACATCGTATTCAGCGACGTAAACAACGCCGCAAACGCCCCCACAGAAACGCCTCCGTTCCACACCTCCCACACAAACAGCAGCATCACGGCAAGATACCCGGCAAGCGTCAGGCTCTTAATCAACATCTGACGGACTCCGGAACTGACCTGCACCCGCCACTCCTTCCTGCCATACCTCCCCAGAGCTTCGAGAAACAGCCGCTCAAAAAAATGATACGCCCCTAAAAGCCTCGTTTCCTTAAAAAATTCCAGCTTCGTCATGCAGCCCTGGTAATACTCAAACATCCTGCGGTCCTTCACAGTCTCCTGCTCAAGCTTCGCAAAACTCCTGCTCCGATACCTCTGCTGCGCCAAAACAGGAAGAAAAATCAACAAAAGCGCGGCTAGAAAAACCGGTTTCAGCATAGCAAGATAAATCCCCATCAAAACAAAATACGGCACATAATAAGTAGCAATCAAAAAGCAGATATTCATAAAAAACACGCTCTGCTCCACACCCTTCTTGGCATTCTCATGGCGTTCCAGAAAGGAAGCGTCCTCAAACGCTTCCGCCGGGAATCTTGCCGTCTGCATCTGAAGGCGGCGGTTAAACTCCTTTACCACCCGAAAGGAAACGCCCTCAACCACAGCATTATGAACCGTGCCAAAAATCAGCCCTGCGGCAATCACTCCCGCCAGGATAAGGATACTCTCCAAAATCCCCCCGTTTCCAAACGAAAGCCATCCCCAGCCAGGCGCCGCCTCTGTCGGATGCCGCGCCGCCGCCAATACCTGCAGGTTTCCGGCAGAAACCCGTTCAAAAAATACCTGCATACAGACCGTCTGCAATACCAGAAACACACTGTGAAGGATTCCCGTCAGCAAAATAACCGACACTCCCACAGGCGCAGCACGAAATGTCAACGCAAGGATTCTTCCAAACACAAACTTTTTATGACGCTTCTTCATACCAGCTTCTCTGCACCTCATACATTTCCCTGAATTTTGATTCATAACCCATCAACTCCTCAAACGTCCCCTGCTCCAGAACACGCCCCTCTCCAAAAACAAAAATCAAATCCGCAAGACGGACAGACCCTAGCCTATGGCTGATAAATACGGTCGTCCTTCCCTGGCTCAATTTCCCATATTCCTGATACAGCCTACTCTCGCTGACCGGATCTAAGGACGCAGACGGCTCGTCCAGAATACAGATTGGGGCGTCGCTTACAAACGCACGGGCAAGTGCAAGCTTCTGCCACTGCCCGCCGGAAGCCTCCCCATTATCCTGTTCAAACTTTCCAAGCGTCGTATCGATCCCGTCAGCCAAACTATCCACAAACTCCGAAAGCCCTACCTGTTCCAGCGCAAGACGGATCTTCCCGGCATCCGGCCGCTTCCCCAACGTGCTTTGCCCAAACGCCGCACCTCCAATCCCAACCATCTCCCTGACCGAAATCTGATATCTGGCAAAATCCTGAAAAACAACCGCATACAGGCCCTTCTTCTCCTGCGGGCTATACTCCCTAAGCTCCCTCCCATTCACAAGAATCCTTCCCTCATATGAATCATAAAGCCCCGTCATCAGCTTAATCACCGTAGACTTCCCGGCGGCATTCGCCCCGGTAAATGCATAATGCTTCCCCGCCTCCAGCCGGAAACACACGTCTCTTAGCACATATTTTTCCGTCCCCGGGTAACAAAACGACACATGCTCAAACACAAGCTCCCCAAACCCTGCAAAAGCGTTGTCCGGCGCCTCCAAAATGTCCTCTCCTTCTTCGGGAAGCCCCATAAAATCAACCAAATCCTTCCTAAATTCCCGATTTCCAGACAACTGTTTCAACAACTCCGACAACTGCTGCACCATGATTGAAACCACGTTCAAAAGCTGGGAAGCGGCAGAGACAAAAATCCCCACCGATATCTCCCCGCTTCCCAACGGAAGAAGCAGCGCCAGAATCATAAAAACGGAAATCATTGCAGCCGCCAGCCCATAACCCCGGGCAGCAAAAAAATACTTCAAAAAAGACTTCATATACAACCGGGAAGCCAAATCATACTCCCGGCTCCATTTCCCCTGCAAAAATCCGGTAAAAGAAAAAAGGTTCCTCTCCAAAACATCTTCACGGCTGTTCAGCAATTCATCATAATACCCATATCTGCGCATATGTCCCGAGACCTCTTTGCCAACCTGGTACATATTCTCCCCATTCTTTTTCGCCAGATACACCAACGGAAGAAACAGCAAAAACAGGAACAGGCCGCACCACCACACCCGGGCGCTGACAATTCCCCCAATTCCCAGCACCCGGACGCCAATCACAGCAATGCTCAGCATAATATACAGACCGTCCACAATCTCTTTCTCAGGATTCTTCGCAAGACGCCCAATCTGATCCTGCACCCTCTGATTCTCAACCAGATAATAAGGCAGGCAAGCCGTCTTCCTCGTAAGTTCTGCCCGGACTCCCTCCCGGACTCTCTGGGTCAACCTGCACAGAATAAACTGAACCGATTCATTCACCACCCACGTAACGCCAATTACCAAAATCCAAAGAATCACCAGCAGGAAAATATCCGCCCCGACCTCATGGGACACAAACACGCCCGAAACCGCATCAATAAACCTTGCCGTAAGCAGCATCTCAACCAACGGCAGAATCCCCGCCGATACCTTCGCAAAAATCAGACCGTATGTACATAGCTTCCCATACTGCCTGTTCTTTAGGAAATAAAATCCTTTTTTATCCCGCCATGCTCCATCCATATTACTTCATCAAACTCCTTCAGTCTCTCCGACAAATCATGTGTAACCATAATCAAAGTCGTCTCCGAATCCATCTCTTTCAGCAGATAATCCAGATAAACCTCCCGCGTAAAAGGGTCAACGGCAGAAAAGGGTTCATCCATCAAAATAATCTGAGTATGCGCCAGCAACATGCGCAGAAATCCCAATGTCTGCCGCTCCCCTCCGCTCATATCCTGACAGTTATCCGCCTCCGTCCTCCCTGCCACAGCGTCAAGCACCGGATTGCCAAGCCTCCTCTTCAACTCACAAAGCAAATCATCCGGATACGCCCCAAACACCGTCACATTATCCCAAAAACCTGCCCGGAAAACATGCTCGCCCTGATGGACGCAGGAAACCAGTTCCGAAACATCCAGTTTTGCAAGGGGTACGCCGTCAATCAAAACCTCCCCCTCCTCCGCCTCCAAATCTCCGGTAAGCAGATTCATAACCGTAGACTTCCCAGAACCGCTATGTCCCGTCAGCGCATACTTCTTCCCCTTCTCAAAAGAATAAGAAAAATGCTCCATCGAAAACCCGTCAAAATGAACACTGACATTATCAAGACGAATCGCTTCATTAAGAGTATCCGCCTTCTCCCTCCCATCCGGCTCTCTTTCCGCCAGGAAATCCATAACCTTCCGCTTTACCTCTGCCACCGACTGAATTGCACTCACATCATATAAAATTGACTGAATCGGAGACAGGAAACTATCCACATAACCAAAAGTGGCGACGCATGTACCAATCGTTATCTCCCCCTTCGCCAGCAGGATTCCCGCCGCCGCAAAACTCGCAATCCGAATCACCCGCACCGCCATATCATTGACGGCAATGGAAGCCGATTTTGCCTTTCCATACAGCCTGCGTTTCCCACACATCTCCTCGAGTTTCTCATCCTGCACGCCGATAAACTGCCGCCTCGTTCGGGAATTCACAAGTGCGAACCCCTCGAGCAAATCCTTGACCACTCCCGTGTACTCGGCAATCTTCTCCTGATGCACACTGCGCGCCGACGCCATCTTATCTCCAAATAATTTCGGTCCCGCCACAGTCACGATTGATGAAAGAAATAACACCAATCCAATCCTCCAGTCCACCAATCCGAAAATCACAACGCCATAGATGAGAAACATATTAATGGAGCGAACAATGTCAACCATAGGCTGTACATAATCCATCTCCACCGCCGCCAAATCATTACTCTGCCATGACAGATACGTACCAATATCATGCTTCACAAACTCCTTCTTAGGCTGCCGCACCACACTCTTAAAAAAATCGTGTTTCATCGCCCGCTCTATCCCGATTCCCTGTGCAAATGTCGCTCTCATTCCAACATAATTAATCAAAACATCTAGCACATGAAAAACAGCATACCAGAAAATTACCGTCAGTTTTTGGTCAGAATCAAACAACAATTTCTGTAGATACGGATACATAGACGCCAACAAAGTACAGACAAAATCTGCCGCAATCTGGAAAATAATAAATGGCATAACTTTTCTCACATAAAATCCCATTCCACGCTTTTTCACAACAAAATCCCCTCCTATCCATATCCAAAACAGAAACAAATTATTACTCAATCTGGTGCAAAAAAAAGAGAATCGAGCAACAAAAATCCTACTGTTATTATATCATAAACCACCTTGAAAATCTTCATTTTATTCCCAAAAATCTGAATATATTTCTTTAAAATTACTGTCTAAAACCTCTCAGAACCAACAAAATTCATATCTATTTTTCTATGTCGAACAACGTCGAAAAGAACTACAAACATATTCACAAGTTCCAACAGACATCAAATACAGGTTTAAAAATCAATCTGTTGCAAAAATTTATATTCGTAGCGCTTGACATTTATAAGGAAAACAATCAAAATAAAGCTATAAAGAATCGGCTGGACGGATGGCTTACTTTTCTAAGTAGTGATACCCCTGAGGATATCATTGCATTAACAGAAAAGTGAAAACCAGTATCTAAAAGCTGAAATCGAACATCTCAAAAAAGAGATGGAAAAAATCCGCAATTAGAAACATACAAGATAAGGAAAACAACCGAGGAAAGCCATGTTGAAAAGTGGGAAAAAAGTACTCCCCGTTATCTTACGGGAACTCAAAATTTTAAAAGAAGCAAACAAAAACTATTTATACTTATGTATGCTGGCAGCCATGCTGTGCGCCGGCATCAAACCAACCCTGTTAGCCGTAATCCCCAAAATCTTCGTATCATGGATGTGTACAGGCAATACAGGGAACCAAAACGCATACGCAATCGCGTGTATATTTGCAGCAATACTGTTAGCAGGACTCATTGGAATCCTGTGCGACAACATCCTTGAAATGCGTTTAGTAGAACTACGCCGCGACGAACTGCAAAAATATCAGAAATGGTATCAGCAAATCGATTATCACCACTTAGAAGACGCTGCCTTTTCTACCAAAAATCAGAGCGCCATCGACGCGTTAGGCGGCTACGATGGATTCTACGGCACATACATGGCTCTGATTGATATGGGAAAATATGTGGCAACCTTTATCCTGTGCGGCGCATCCCTACTCCGTTTCCACATTGGCATCATATGTATCTGTCTGCTATCGGTATATCTCAGTGGAAAACTCAACGCCTGCATCGCAGCAAGCATTGAAAAAAACGAACCGGCAAGAGCAAAACTGAATAAACAAAAAAGCTATTTTTCCGAAATAGGCTACGATTTTTCTTATGGAAAAGACATCCGAATCTTCACACTTTCCGGTATGCTAAAGAAAAAATTCGTCTCAAAATCCGAAGAATATGTCTGCAACCAGCAAGGCATCTTCCGCCGGAAACGGAATCTCGGTTTCCTGAACGAACTGCTGGTATGTACACGCAATCTGAGCGTCTGCCTGATACTGGCATTCGAGTATTACTCTGGGAACATCGACCTGAGCCAGGTAACGCTATATCTTGGAATGACGATCGCCCTGAATCAGGCTTTGGATTCCGCTTCCGACAAACGGGTGGAATTGATACAGCACGCTGTCTACAGCTCCCATTACTTCGACCTGATAGACGACAAGAGCTACATCAGCCAACACAACGGCAAAGACCTTCCCGGAGGGCATATCGGGACAATCCAGTTCTCACATGTATCCTTCCGCTACCCAACATCCGAAAAACTGGTGTTGAACAATATCAACTTCCAAATCGCTCCCGGTGAAAAGATTGCATTCGTGGGAATCAACGGCGCAGGGAAAAGCACCATCATCAAACTGCTCACCCGGCTGTTCGACGCAACCGCAGGGGAAGTCCTGATAAACGGGGTAAATATCAACACCATCGATAAAGACATCTACTACCGGAAAGTCTCTGTCGTATATCAGGATATCAACATTTACGCCGCCAGCATCCTTGAAAACGTCACAGGCTATACGGAAGACACAACCAGCCGGGAACGTGCAGTCCAATGCCTGAAAGCAATGAATCTGGATAAAAAGATCGAAACCCTTCCCCGGCGGTATGACACCTCCCTGCTGAAAATCATCGACGAAAACGGCATCGAAATATCCGGCGGAGAGGCGCAGAAAACCGCCATTGCAAGGGCATTGTACAAGGAAGCTGACCTGTATATCATGGACGAGCCCACCTCCGCCTTAGACGCTTTGGCAGAGATGGAAGTCTATGAACTATTCAGCCAAGCCGCAATGGCGAAAACGGTAATCTTCATCTCCCATCGCCTATCCAGCACCAAATTCTGTGACCGGATTTACCTCCTGTCCCCAGAGGGCATAGAAGAAGCAGGGACACACGAAGAACTGATGGAGAAAAGGGGAAAATATTACAACATGTTCATAACCCAGGGAAAATATTATAGAAAAGGAAAGGAAAACAATGGCATTAGGGAGAATACTGATTAAATTTATCCGCATTGCATATCAGGCATACCGGAAAATGTTTGGGGTCGTCCTATTCCGCTGCCTCGTCTATGCTGCACAGGCATTTTACATCGCAATGTTTGTATCGCTTATCATCAAATGCTTAGAGTCCAGGCGGCTAAAGGACGGGGTCGCAGGAATTATTGTCTGGGTACTGGCAGGGACAGGGATTTATCTGTTAAAAAGATTTTCAGATTATCTATATGAAACCAATCAGGAACGGATGAAAGAAAGGCTGGATCACATTATATTTGATAAGATTTGCCGCATACCTTACGAATATCTTGAAAACCCTTATTATCTTGATTTGGTCAAAAGAGCAAAATTCTGCATCAAAGAAGAAGGCTGTATAGATTCCGTCTTCCGGCGGGGATTCGGATTTATACAGAATGTATTCGTCCTCGCCAGCATATCCGGAATCCTAATCCATTTTGATCGGATAGTATTTATCATTCTGGCAGGCGCGGCGGTTTTGAATATTATTTTCTATATGATATTTGTACACATTGAACAGGATTTTTTTGAGAAAAGCGTAGAAATCGACCGCAAATATGTATACTATTTGGATACACTGTTATCCAAGGAATATGGCAAGGATTATCGGTTTTACACAGTCGGAAAATTACTGCTTGAAAAATTCGGACAGTTCTCAGGCAAACTGACACAGTATTTTGACTGGTATCGCAAAAAAGTTATCCTAATTCAGGGAATTGTGGAGACAGTCAAATATATCTCCATGATAGGGATTTATTTCTCCGTATTCCGTAAAACGATGAAGCTGAAACTTACGGTATCCTCATTCAGCTTCTATGCCACGCTTGGAATCACATTTCTCAATACGGTATCCGAATGTATCGAAAATGTCATGCGGTTCTATATGTTCCTGAAATATGCCGAACCAATGATTGAGCTTATGGAGCTAAAAGAAGAGATTTCCGACGGTACGCTTGAATTGGGGAACATAGAAACCCTTGAATTCCGGAACGTGACATTCACCTATCCCAACAGCTCCAACGCCGTGTTAAAGGATGTATCCTTTGCCATCCATAAAAGGGAAAAAATATCCATCGTAGGGCTTAATGGAGCGGGCAAAACAACGATCGTTAAGCTTTTATGCAGGCTATACCAGCCAAACGAAGGGGAAATTCTGGTAAACAACCAGCCAATCAACAACTACCAGTATTCGTCATACATAGCACAGATATCCACACTGTTTCAGGATTTCCGCCTGTTTGCAGTCAGTGTGGAGGAAAATGTCGCCGATGTGAACGCCAACGGGCAGGATATTCTGGAGATACTCCGGAAAGTAAACCTGAAAGACAAAGTGGAGGCGCTGCCCCAAGGTGCGAAAAGCATTTACTCGAAAGTATATGATGAGGACGGCGTTGAATTCTCAGGCGGGGAGGAACAAAAACTGGCTCTGGCAAGAATGCTGAATAAAAGAAGCAGTTTGAAAATTTTGGACGAACCTACCTCGGCAATGGACCCTTATGCAGAAGCAGAATTCTACCAGACCTTCGATGCATTAGCGGGGGAAAGCATGGTCATCTATATCTCCCACCGGATGTCCTCCTCGGTTCTGGCTGACCGGATTCTCGTGATTGAGAACGGGACAGTCGCAGATTTTGACACCCATGAGAAACTTCTGGCGAAGAAAGGGCGGTATCAGGAACTTTTCAATATTCAGGCGGAACATTACAGTTAGCATTGTATGCTTGACAAAGACATTAAAGTGGGCGCAAAATACAGCATCTATTTTGCGCCTGCTTCCGTGTTTTTCATGCGCACGGACAAAAGAAGCCCTAAAACATGAATTGCAATCCCCAGTATAAACGGCAATTTATTGCCAATCTCATACGCCACCCCGCCTAACAAAGCTCCTATACTGGAAGATACCAGACTCACACTGCCAATCATCCCCCAGAATTTGTCCACCTCTTCGTCCGTAAAATTCACAAACACATAAGAGTTCGCCGCATTATTCAGTATGGAGGCAAGACCTCCAAATATGACAGCGAAAGTAAATATGTAAACATTAGAACTGCAATACATACATGCTATGATAATAAAAATAACAATGTCCAACTGAAACATCCTCTTTTTATTATATTTATCTACAATCATTCCACCTACAATTGCCAGCGCCGACGTTATCACTGTAGATGTAGAAAACAGAAAAAATATACTGTTTTCCTGAATCCCAATGTCCTTTGCCACAAGGGGCACATACTCTGCGCATTCTGCCCCGATTCCCAGAATAAAGGTAACGGCAAGATAAAAAACCAACTCCTTGCTTACGCCTGTATGTTTTCCTTTTTCTTGCTTTTCCGGTGTTTCCTCTTCGTCCCGGTCTTCTGCTTTCTTCCGGACTTTTTTATCAATATAGCTTACGGTAACATATATAACGGCAAAAATACAGAAATAAAATATCCATATTGCATTGGTACTATCGCTGATTCCCTTTATAATGCCTACGATAAACAACCCCAGAAAACACCCTGCGTACAGGAAAACATCCCGGATTCCAAAGACCTTTCCTACATGCTCTTTTCCTGCCTCTTTTCCAAGAAGGGGATTTAAAATAACATTCAATACGCTGGTTGTAATGATTATCATCGAAAGTCCTGCTAATACAATAAATGTAGGAAGGCGGTTCAAAAATATGAGCATAACCGCCATATCCACAAGCAGCCATATTTTCAGGCAATTCATCTTCTTTTTTATTGACCACAGGGAAATCGGAATGATGACAAGCGCCCGCATGATTTTCGTGAAGGACAGCAATCCGCCGTATAGCCCCATATTAATATCAAGTTTTTTAAAATATAAAGGGATTACGATATCTATACTATCTGATATCATAAAATATAAGAAAAAAATAGCAAACATAACCGGCACATTTTTACTCATTGATTTGCGGAACAGTTTCCTTTCCATCTCTCATCCTTCTTTCTATTTCTCATTCAAATCTATAATATCCGTTTCCACAATAAAATGTATCTCACAAAAAGTAAACCCTCTATTGTTTATGCGAACATGTACTATAGTTATATTAAATATTTTCAACCGCATACAATGGCAAATTCACCATCCACTCCTGCTCTCTGTAATCGGACATGGAAATTCGCACCGCATATTCCGGCTCAAACTTCTTACAATAGGCTTTTAAACTCTGCGCCCGTAAGTTTTCCTCTGCCTTTACCTCCACGGGTACAATCTTCTTCCCTTTCTGAATCATAAAATCCATCTCATAGGTTGACTTACTGCCCGCATAATAATAAGGCGTATACTTTGCAGACGACACAATCTGCTGCATCACATACTGTTCAGATAACGCGCCCTTAAATTCTGTAAAAATATCGCTTCCTTCCAGAATAGATTCTGCATCCAATTCACTCAAAGCCCCCAGCAGACCTACATCTACGATAAATAACTTAAATGCACTAAAATCAATATATGCTTTCAGCGGCATAGCCGGTTTATTTACCCGGTATACCTTTTTAATCAGACCACAGTCCAACAGCCACTCTATCGCAATCTCAAAATCTTTCATCCTTGCCCCCTGCCTGATCTGCCCAAAGAAGAACTTCTTATTCTCCTTCGCCAGCTGCATGGGAATAGAATTCCAGACCATCCGGATTCGCGCAAGCTCCCCTCCGGATGCATGCTTGCCGAAATCGGCTTCGTACTGTCCTAAGATGGCTGTCTGTAACCTGCGCACTCCAGCATAATCTTTGTGCTCACTGAAAAACTGCACGACCTCCGGCATCCCTCCGACAAAATAATAATTCTTCAGCCAGAATATATATTTATCACGGAAATTCCCCATCAGACCATAGTCTTTCACAGGAATCAGATCCGCCAACGCTTTTTCACCCATCGCTTCCAAAAATTCCCGATAATCCATGGGATGTAGTTCCAGCGTATCCACCTTCCCTACCGGGAACGAAACTCCTCCGTGAATAGCAACTCCAAGCAGCGAGCCTGCGGCAATCACAGCATACTCCGGAGCATTTTCACAGAAATACTTCAAAGCCTCAAGAGCGCGCGGCGCTTCCTGAATCTCATCAAAAATAATCAGCGTATCCTCAGGGGTGGCTTCCAGCTTAGCCTCAACATTAATGCTCATAATAATCCGATGGATATCGTAATCATCATCAAATACCCTTTTCATCCTCTGGTTATTATAAAATGTAATATATGCTGTTTTTTTGAAATGCAGTCTCCCAAACTCCTTCATCAGCCACGTCTTCCCCACCTGTCTGGCGCCTTTTAAAAGCATTGGTTTTCGGTTCTCTTTTTGTTTCCACAAAAGCAACTCCTGCATAGCATAGCGTTCCATCCAATCGCCCTCCATTTTCTGCTCATTTAATTCTTGATTTAAACATTTTTTCTGCCCATTTTAACGTAAATATCTACACTTTTTCTTTATATTATTACGAATATTATACGCACAAACCTGACTTTTCGTCAACCGCCAAACCTGTCGGTGGTAATTTTATCAACTACCACTTTACCCGCTATTCTTTACATGATATAATCATATCGTTCGGTAACCAGTTGGCAAAATCCAACAAAACCAGACCGGCTTGGCAAGATATGAAAATATAACTACCAGGAGGAAGCAAGAATGATTACGATGGAACACGTATGCAAATCGTACAAGATTGCAAAAAGAAACGCAGGCTTTGGCGCTGCCTGTAAAGCGCTCTTTCACAGGGAGCATGAACTCATTCATGCCCTAAGCGACGTATCCTTCACCATCGGCGACGGCGAGATGGTGGGCTACATCGGTCCTAATGGAGCCGGAAAAAGCTCCACAATCAAAATTCTAAGCGGAATATTGACCCCTGACAGCGGAACCGTCCTTGTGGACGGGCGTATCCCCCATAAAAACCGCATCCGGCACGTCCGGGAAATCGGCGTCGTGTTCGGGCAGCGTTCCCAGTTATGGTGGGATGTCCCCGTCATTGATTCTTTTGAATTACTGAAAGACATCTATTCTATCCCGGATTCCCAATATAGGAAGAGTCTCGAAGAACTGACAGAATTACTGAACTTAAAGGAACTTCTGCGCTCCCCAACAAGGCAGCTCTCCCTCGGGCAGCGGATGCGCTGTGAAATTGCCGCTTCCCTGCTGCACCGCCCGCGCATTCTATTTCTGGACGAACCGACCATCGGGCTTGACGCAGTGTCCAAATTGGCAGTCCGCGACTTTATTTTACAACAGAATCAAAACCATAAAACTACCGTGATTCTCACCACCCACGATATGCAAGACATCGAAGCCCTGACAAACCGCATTATCCTCATCGGCAAGGGACGGCTTCTGCTGGACGGCACAATCGACGATATCAAAAAAGGCGGCGAAAGTATCGACGAGACGGTGGCGGAGCTGTACCGCTCCTATGACATTTAGGAAAGGGGATATGAAGAATGAAGAAATACCTATCCTTTTTCCGGTTAAGATTTTCAATGGGGCTCCAATACCGCGCCGCCGCCCTTGCCGGGGTTGTGACCCAGTTTGCATGGGGATTTATGGAAATCATGGTCTTCCGTGCATTTTACCGCGCCGACCCGGGAGCCTTTCCCATGAGCTTTTCTGCCACGGCGTCGTACGTCTGGCTGCAGCAGGCGTTTCTTGCCCTGTTCGCGCCATGGTTGATGGAACAGGAAATCTTCAGCTCCATCGTGAACGGAAACGTCGTATACGAACTATGCCGCCCGCTCAGTATCTACAATATGTGGTTTTCCCGCAGCGCAGCAACTCGCCTGTCGAAAGCCGTTTTAAGATGTTTCCCTATCCTTGTGGTCGCCGCATTCCTCCCAAGCCCCTATGGAATCGTACCGCCCGCAAGCCGGCGGCACTTCATTCTGTTTCTGGCAGCCTTAATTCTGGGACTGGCAATGACGGTATCCTTCTGTGTCCTAATCTACATACTGGCGTTTTTCACCATTTCGCCCCAAGGACTACAGATGATATTCATCACACTGACAGACTTTTTCAGCGGTGGAATCATCCCACTTCCATTTTTTCCGGAGAAAATGCGGGAGTTCATGGAACTCTTGCCTTTTGCGGCTACTCAGAACGTCCCGCTGCGCATCTATAGCGGGAGCATGACAGTTCCGGAAATCCAAAAGGCAATCTTCCTACAGCTCTTCTGGCTTGTGACCGTCACGGCAATCGGGAAGCTGCTCTGCCTTGCGGCACAGAAACGTGTTACTGTACAAGGAGGTTGAAATACAATGCGGCTTTATTTCCATTATGTATCGATCAATATCCGATGTACGATGCAGTATAAGGCTTCGTTTTTACTGACGGCAATCGGGCAATTTCTGGTGTCATTTACCATATTTCTGGGAATATTTTTTATGTTCCAAAGATTTTCTAAAGTAGAGGGTTTTACCTACAGCGAAGTGCTGTTATGTTTTGCAATCATGCTGATGGAATTTTCTCTTGCAGAAATGTTCGCCAGAGGGTTCGACCAGTTCTCCGGCTTGGTAAAGACCGGGGAGTTCGACCGTATACTGGTTCGTCCCCGGAATGAAATTATTCAGGTATTAGGCAGCAAATTTGAACTCACACGTATTGGAAGGATGATGCAGGCAGTCGTGATGTTTATCTATGGGATTGCAAAAAGTGAGATTACATGGAGCGTTACTAAACTCCTTACCGTCGTCTTTATGCTGGCTGGGGGAACTGTGGTCTTCACTGCCCTGTTTCTGATTTATGCGGCATTATGCTTCTTTACGCTGGACGGATTGGAATTCATGAATATATTCACGGACGGCGCAAGAGAATTCGGCAAATATCCGGTGGGAGTATATGGGAATGGAATCCTTATCTTTGCGACATTCTGTATCCCATATGCGCTGGTACAGTATTATCCCCTGCTGTATATCCTTGGGCGAAGGACGGAGATCTTCCTGATGTTCTTACCGATACTTGCCTGCTGGTTTATCGTTCCGGCACTCCTATTATGGCGGTTCGGGGTAAGACACTATAAATCCAGCGGGTCTTAGGGCTGTTTTACGATTTAAATGGGGGCAGTTGAAAATACCTGCCTCTTTTTACAAATCTACCGAAATAATCTGCATCTTTACAAATTCATCAAATCTTGGCAGCGCCAAACGAATCTTTCCATATTCCCTGGTATCAGCCACACCTTTCCTTTTCAGCCTCTCACGGTATACGGAAAACAACTCCGATTTCATACCCAGCCGCTCCCTGAGACACTTCACCTTGCATTCTCCGCTTACCGAAATCTCTGCCAATATCTTTTTGTCCCATTCTGAAAGTTCTGACCAAATCTTGCCGTATACATACTCATCCAAATATTGATCGTACTCCGGTAGAATTTCGTTAAGGTCTTTTTCTCGGTTTTCCCAATAAAGATATCCCAATACCTGAAATGCGAAAGGATATCCCTTTATCAAAACAGCCATTTTCTCCGCGGTATCCAAATCTAACTGAAAGATATCCATATAATTCTTTCGCACAGCCGTATAATTCAAAGGTTCCAGCGTAAGCTTAGGCGCCCTGTATAAGAATGTGAGGGAATCTTCATTTTGTAAATCATATATATTCTCATATAATCCGGTCATGAGCAGATAAATTGGGAAGCCACGTCTCAGAAAAATCTGAAAAGAGCTTGCAAAAATCCTTATATATTCCGAGTTTGTCACCTCGTCAACCGTAATCAGCAATCTTTTCCCAGACTGTTTCACCTGTTCTAACATCCGTTCAATAACATTTTCAATATCCGTAACAGGGGCCGCGTTCTCGATGGACATTCCCAGCCCAAAAGCCGAAAAATCTAATCTGGCTTTTAAAAATCTTGCATGCATTTCCGGAATGCTATATAACTTAGCAGCCAGACTTTGCAGCAGATCCCGCATGGGATTTAATTCTATCACAATCCAGTTCCCTTCTTCCCGCATTGCATCGGCAATATTAGACATCATGACCGTCTTTCCGGAACCTCTTACACCTGTAAGCATATATATCTGATTCGGAGAACTCTCCGCATTAAAGTTATCTATAATCTGATTTGTCTGCGCTATCCGCGAAATGTATTGTACCGGTTTTTTTCCAAACGACAGTGTAAATGGATTATGCAACTGTATCACCTTCTTTATAAATCTTTATAACTTTTTATAACTTATAATTTATTATATAACTTTTTATAACTTTATTCAACCACTTCCCCCAATGTTACAATTCTTGCAGCCTCATTCAGCAAAACCCTAAGGCACAAACAAGCATAAGATGCATAAAATGAAATAAAATAAGACCATAAAACAGAAGGGTTAAATAGAATGAATAATAGATTATGTTGTAACTGTTGCTGTCCTGGACACGTCGGACCTATGGGACCTCAGGGCGATGTCGGGCCTCAAGGGACTATGGGACCCCAGGGTGATGCCGGGCCCATGGGACCTATGGGGCCTCAGGGTGATGCCGGGCCTCAAGGGCCTATGGGACCCCAAGGCGACGTCGGGCCCCAAGGGCCCGCCGGGCCTGGAGTTTTGCCCGCTTATTTTAATGCAGTCATGCAAGGCGGGTTCCAGACCATTCCTCCGGAGGGAGAAATCAATTTCCTGCTTGCATTTCAATCCGGAGATTTTTCATTTGTTCCAAATACTCCGGAAATTATCGTAAACACAGGCGGTATCTACCGGATAGACTATTCCCTGCTGCTCCGTCCTGCCACCCAAGCGTTGAATGTGGCTTATGCCGTAGCGATTAACGGACTGGAAAACCCATTGTCATTCTTTGGGACTTACTCCGACGGGCTTGTGACTGCGGAACGCACAGAGTTAACCGGCATGTTCATCACTTCGATTGCCGCCGGGTCAATCGTCACGCTGCGCAATAAGTCATCCACTGAAGACTACCTTGCCGGAACAGGGATTGACAACCAGGCTGTCAATCACGCATCCATCCTATTACAGAGGATTGCCTAAATAAAGCAAAGGGGCGTCGGAAAATCTTGTGAAAACCTCATTTCCGACAACCCCTTTCTCTTCTTTTGTATTCAAACATGCCAGTACAGACGTTGACCTTACCCAAATATCAGATGCATATTGGTATGTCTGTTCAAAGAATTCCTCTCCTTTTCAATATAATCCCAAGTCTTTTGATACGTCCCCTGAGACATAATCTTTCAGAGTAATATCGCCATGCACAACCACAAACTGCACCTCATTACTAGAAAAGTACTCTTTCATAACAGAGCCAAGCGCAGCTTCATCACTTGTCCCTTCCACTATAAATGCAACTACTTTCTTTTCACTCATGCCGTGTCGCCCTACCAGCCTTTCTAAATGCACGCGCGATTCTCAAACTATCTGTTTCCTCATAAATCACTTCATCCTGGCCTCCAAGCGTAAGACCTCTAATATAAGTATCCCTGAGATTGTTTGACGGTTTTATATTTTTCATCCGGATGTATCTTCTATCTGGATTTGCCGTAGAAAACATAATACTATCTTTGTCCAGCATCTCCAAAGCCCGTAGATTATGGGATGTAAATATTAACCCGCCATCTTTCTGGCTACCATTAAATCCATTTTATTCAATAGATTGGCTTCTATAACCTCATCCAGCCTCTTTTTCGGGGCAAACACATTCTCCCTATCCGATCGTTGATAATCCATAAATACGGTCTTATTGCTTCTGGAACCATCTCTATTTACCGCACAGCTTAACGTTTCACGGACAATCTCTGCCTCCTTGCCGTTTTTCTGTATAACAATCTTATAACTTGTTTCATACGTAACTTTTTCTGAAAAAATATTGAAATCAGCCATAACCTCTGCCTGACTGCCATTCACATCGATGTAATCTGCAATTTCCGTATCCAGCGTATTGCCTGTCATGATTCTCTGTAAATAGTACAGCGTGTCAATCACTGTGGTTTTCCCGGAACCATTCTGGCCATACAATCCCAGCACCTCCGCCTCCTTATAGGACAACTGCTTTTTGCATGTATATGGCATAATAATCTGTCCATTTCTAACATTTTTAATATTAGAAATCTTTAAAGAAGATAATCTTACAATACTCTCCATAGTCCCAATCCTCCATGGACTTCATTTTAACACAGGCAACATCCTATTTCAATTATTTTTCCTATATTTGCATTTTTTATTCCTTTTCGCAAAAAACTATATTTCTCGTTTCACCACATAACGGTCATGAGGCATATCCGCCCCCCGGTAGTGTTTCGTCCACCTATCTGCCGCAGCCATGCCATTTCTGACGGCAACATTCTGAGAAGCTGTATTCGTATCCCTGATGATTGAGCAGACCTCTTTCGCATCCAGTTTCTCAAACGCATATTTTTTACAGGCTCTTGCAGCTTCTATGGCATAGCCGTTATGCCAGTACAGACGTTGGAAGAGATATCCGATTTCAAGCACTTCCGTTTCTTTCCATGGCTGCATCGTAAGCCCGCATTGCCCAATCATCTCATTCGTTTCCTTCAAAATGACTGCCCATAGGCCGAATCCCCATTTTTGATAACGCGCAATCTGCCGGTCCAGCCACTCCTGAACTTCCGCATCGCTAAATGCACCTTCGTAGGCATACATCGCTTTTTCGTCTTGTAAAATTTTGCACAAAGAGCCGAAATCATTCTGGTTCATTTCTCTTAAATACAATCTCTCTGTTTCAAGTATCATCTTCATTTACCGCCCTGTCTCACATTTTGCAACAGCCCCTTAACAATTCAATTTCAAGACTGATAGGACGCATACACAAGATTTCGATTAATATGGCTAA
>OFGE01001647.1_pt1 | contig 18802 bp, 22 predicted proteins | sample 1521681 | NCBI WGS metagenome assembly OFGE01 (sample SAMEA3504093, study PRJEB24116) | mouse gut metagenome | biome: mouse gut; feature: mouse-associated habitat; material: faeces | place: Denmark | collected 2011
GAAATTTAGCTTGAGCGAGCACATTTTTGAATTTTTCATATTGTATTAGTGCAAAAATAATATTAATAAATTTATTAAAATAGCTCTACAAATTACAATTTATATTACAATTTTAGAAAGGAAATTAATTTTATGAAATTTTTATTTACTTTTATTTTGATACTAAGTTTTTTTAAATCTTATTATTATGGAAAATTTGAAATTGAAGAAGAAGAAAATAAATTTGGTGGAATCACTATTATATTTTTAGCAATCCTAGGGCTTATTTTTCCTACAATATTGCTATTTTTATTATATTAATTCTTTTCCATTTTAATTTCATCTTTTAATAATTGTTTAATATTAAGCAATTCTCTTTCAGCAGTAGTTCTTTTGGTTCTTGTATTTTCATATGTGTCAAGAACATTATTTACAATTTCGATTATATTTTTATTACTTTGTTTCAAAGTTTCTACATTAATTATTGTTTTTTTAGAATTCTCTGTATTTTCAATAGGTTCTTGATTTACGATTTCATCAGTAGTATCTATAACACTTTCTGGTATTTTTACAGTATTTTGAGAATTATCTAATCCTAATGTAATAACTATTTCTTTTTTCCAAATCGGAATATTATTTTTTAAAGAAGTTTGAATTTCTTTTACTAATTCACTATCACTATTTTTAATTAATTTAATTTGTATAGCAATTCGAACTAAAATAGTTCTTAATGTTTTTAGATTAAATATTCGTTTTTCAAATCTATTGATTATATCATCTGATTTATAAGTATTATTTTTATCTGTTATTTCTTCAGATACTTTTGGTAACTCTGATAAATCAACACTTTTTAACTCTTCAATTTTCTTTTCACCAGCTATAATATATAATGATATTGTTTTAAAATATTCTAAACTTTTTTCATACATTGTATCAAAAATTGTAATATCTTTTAGTATTTTAATTTTTTGAGTTTGTAATTTTCTTTCAATTTCATCTACATATACATAGGCTTCACTATATCTGGTTATTATTTTTTCAGTTTGCCTTTCAGCATTAAAAAATATTGATTTTAATCCTTTAAAATTCATTTTATCTGGAATATTAGTATTAACGTTTTCTATTTCATTAACTAAATCTATTAATAAATTTTCTACTTTGCTAATATTTGGAGTATTTACATTTGTTAATACATTATTAGAAAGTTCTAAAAAATTATTTTGAAAATAATCTCCAAATACTAATACTTTTTCTAAATCTGTTACATCAATTTCTCTGCAAAATTTATCTATTGTTTCCTTTTCTTTTTTTGAAAGTAATTCATAATTTAATGAATTTTCTATTTTTTCATCTGTAAGTTTCTCTCCTGCTGTAATTTCATCTTCTATCTTTTCTATTATTATTTTAGGTTCTATATTTAATGTCAATTCTTGAGTCATCTATTTTCATCCTCCAACTTACTTTATACATTCTTTTGTTTTTAATATAAATATTCTAAAAAATTTCATTACCATTTTATTTGATTTTTCTTTTTTTGTAAATACAAACTACTGCTAAAAAATACTTTCAATTTTTTCTAATATTACTTGCATTATATTTTTTAATATGTTATCATATTTATTGTAATTTAATTTAGGGGTATAGTGTTAATGGTAGCACATCGGTCTCCAAAACCGCCTGTGAGGGTTCGAATCCTTCTACCCCTGCCATATAAAAAACTAGATTTCACTGAATTTCTAGTTTTTTTATTTTGCTCAAAATTAATTTATATTACACTTTTTACATACAAACAATTATTAAATTTTATAAGGAGGAATTTATATTAATAATTTCATTTCAATATTTTTTATAATTCTCATGATATTAATAATTTTTTATAATATCATCAATTATGCAAATAATTTTTCTTCAAAATTGGATTTACTAAATACAAACATAGTAAATACTGATTTCTATTTTTCAACTGAAAACTTCTTTTGGCCATTGCCTGGATTTCATACTATAACATCTCCTTTTGGCCCAAGAACTTCTCCAACAGTAGGAAGTTCTTCAAATCATTCTGGTATTGATATTTCTGCCCCACAACGGAACTAATATTTACTCAATAATTAGTGGTACTGTTACTTATACAGGTTTTAAAGGTTCTAGTGGATGTACAATCACAATGGAAAATAAAAACATTACAGTTTCTTATTGCCATGTATCTCCTAATTATTTAGTAACTATTGGAGATAAAATTGATAAAGGAAATATTATTGGTAATGTTGGTCCTAAAATAATATACGATATCCCTAACAATCCTTATAAAGATAAACAAGGTAATCCTACTAATCGGTGCTACTACTGGATGTCATTTACATTTAACAATAAAAAAAGACGGCATAGCCGTCAATCCTTTAATTTTCTTTAAATAATAATAATAATAATAATATTTTTATATACTATTTTTAATTAGATTCTTTCCATATATTCACCAGTTCTTGTATCTATTCTGATAACATCACCTATATTTACAAATAATGGAACTGATATTTCTAATCCATTTTCTAAAGTAGCTGGTTTTCCAGAAGTTGTAGTAGTATTTCCACTAAATCCAGGTTCTGTATATGTAACTTCTAATTCTACGAACATTGGTGGTTCAACATTAAATACTTTTCCTTTAAAAGATAAAACTGTAACATTCATGTTTTCTTTAATATATTTTAAAGCATCTCCAAGTTGTTCTTCATTTAAAGGTATTTGCTCATATGTTTCGTTATCCATAAAGTAATATAAACCATCATCTTGATATAAATATTGCATATCTCTTTTTTCTATTTCAGCACCTTGTAATTTTTCTGATGGATTAAATGTTCTTTCAATAACTGCTCCTGTTATTACATTTTTCATTTTTACTCTAACGAAAGCAGCTCCTTTTCCAGGTTTAACATGTTGAAATTCAACAACTTTAAAAACGTTTCCATCTAATTCAAATGTTGTATTATTTCTTAAATCTCCTGCCATATATACGTCTGCCATATTATTTCTCCCCTTTTCTCTTTTATTTCAACTATATATAATAGTAACATATTTTTCCTGTAGAATCAATAGTTTTTTCTAATTCTACAGTTGTTTATTTGTTATATTTTACTAATTTATCCTAATTTTATTACTGTATAATCTTTTTTTGAAGTAGTTAAACTTTTACATCCATTTTTTTCAACTAAAAAAGTATCTTCAACTCTTATTCCAAATTTACCTTCTTTATAAATTCCAGGTTCTATTGCAATAATAGTATTTTCTTTTAATATATAATCTTGTTTTGATCTTAAAACAGGTTTTTCATGTATATCTATTCCTACTCCATGTCCAAAAGCATGTAATACTCGATAATTTTTTAAATTGTAATCAGTTTCTCTATCTTTTATTACAGTTTTTATATTTACTCCATCTTTTAACTGTGTACGAAGTTTTTGCTGTTGCTCTAAAACAAATTCATATGCTTGTTTATATTCTTCATTCACTTCTTCCACAAATACAACTCTAGAAAAATCTGAACAATAACCTTTGTATTTACATCCAATATCAAATTGTATTATATCTCCTCTTCTTATTCTTTTATCTGTTGGTACTGCATGAGGCATTGAGGTATTTTCTCCAAAGGCAACTATAGAATCAAATGCTAATCCATCTGCACCATTTTGAATCATAAATTTTTCTATTTCAAAAGCAACTTCTTTTTCTGTCATTCCTTCTTTTATATTTCTTATAATATATTCAAATGCTTTATCTGTAATTTCACATGCTTTTGTAATATTTTCTATTTCTTCTTTATCTTTTATAACACGTGCATTTTCTATTAATCCTTCTGTTTCGATTAAATTAACTTGATATGTCTGCAAATAATTTTTATATTGTTCGTATGTAACATATTTTTCTTCAAATCCTACATTATCATTAGTAGAAAAAATTGATTCATAATCATATTTGCTAAGATCTCTAGAATCATATGCAACAATCTCATCACTTATAGTTAAATTTCTGTTTACGCTTTCTATATATCTACTATCTGTTACAAATATATTTTCTTTAGGAGCTATTATTAAAAATCCTTCTTCTGAAAGACCTGTTAAATACCTAACATTTACAGGATTAGAAATTATCATTCCTTCCAATTTTAAAGAATTTAACTGATTTCTCAACCATTTAATTCTAATATTCATAAATATCATCTCCTATCAATAAATACAATTTTATTATTGTACTTTTAAAATGTATTTTAATTTTATACTCAAATATATAATAATAATAATAGCTATGATTATAATTTATTATATAATATTTAAGTTTTATTAATAATTATATTAATTTTTATAGAATTGAATCACTTATCATTTTACAAAAATTCATAAAGCAATCTAATACTAAATTTGGTTTTAAAAATATACAAAGCATTGCAGACATTGATAAAAAAGGTCCAAAAGGTATATAATCATCTTTTTTCTTAAAAATTATTACTCTTATTAAAATCAAGCAAATTGAGACAACTGCTGCAACAATAAATGCTAATAAAGAAATTTCTGCAATTGAATTAGTTCCAAAGTATAAGCCTATAACTGTCATAAATTTCACATCACCTATTCCTAACGCTTCTTTTCCAGTTACTACCCAGCCAATTCCTGCAATAATTCCAAAAATTATTGCACCTAAAAACATTCCTAAAATATAGTCTTTAGCCATATTTACATTTGAAATTCCATATACAAAGGTAATTATTATCCCCAATTCTAATATGGTTAAATTTAGTCTATTTGGAATTATTCTATGTACAATATCAATACTAAAAGCCAATACTAACATTGGAGTTAATATCAAAAATTTAATTAAGTCTAAATTTTTAAATAGATCTGTTTTATTAATTCCAAACTTATATAACAAAAATACATATATAATTGCAATACTTATCATAAAAACATAATTTAATTTTAATCCACTTTTATTTTCTTTAAAAAAATCTATAGAAAATATTTTCTTATTTTCAGGAATTCTTATATTGCACCATGCAATAAATTTTCCAATAATTAAACCTATAAAAGCAATTAAAACATAAAATCCTATAAATACATTATTAAAATACATTATTTCCTACCTATTTGTTTTCTCTAAATATTTTTTTATCACAAAATTTTCTATAGGTCTTTTTATTTTAGTCATCCATATATCTTTTTCATCTAGTGGTTCTACTAAAATAGAAATCATTTTCATACGATTAGCACCTATTACATCAGTGAATATCTGGTCTCCAACTACAGCTATGTTTTCACTAGGAAAATCTAGAACTTTTATAGCCTTTTTAAATCCTCTTTTTAATGGTTTTGTAGCAAATTTTATGTAAGGTATTTTTAATAAATTGGCTACCATTTTTACTTTGTCTGTTTTATTGCTATTTGAAACAATCATACATTTTATGTTACTGTCCTTAATTTCTTTATACCATTCTTCTAAACCTTCTACATATTTTAAATCAAAATCTAATAAAGTATTATCTACATCTAGTATTAGTGCTCTAATATTATTTTCTTTTAAAAATTCTATTTTTATTTCTGTAATTTTATTAAAATAGAAATTTGGATATATTATCATTTGATTCTCCTTAAAATTTTCTAACCTTTTTCAGATTATTTTTATTTATATTAATACACTTTACATAGTAAGTAATCTTCAAGCTTACAATAACATAACTTATATGTAAAATATATTATTTTTATCTATGTATTCATATATTACCAATTTGTTAACTTTTTGTCAATTTTATTTGAAAATTAATTAATATTCAATTACAAACAACAAAACAAAAAATCACTTTAAAAGCACTGAAACATTTTAAATAAGTTTAAATTACTCTCCTTCTCTTCATGTAACTTACTAGCAATATAGAAAATTGAAGTAGCAAGATTAAATAGAACGTTTTGAAATCTATCTTTTTCTTCACTACTTCAATTTAAATATATTATTTTTTATTCTCAAATATTTAAAATAATATTGATTATTTCATTCTTATTTACAAAAAATATGACTACCTATTGTCATAACTTGTGGTCTACTCCAAATCCAACCTGAAGTTGCAGTATTAGGATTAAAATAGTAAATACAACCAGAAGTAGGATCCCAACCATTTATTGCATCTTGTGCAGCTTTTCTTGATTGTTCATTTGCTGCTAAATTTATTTGACCATCAGAAACACAGGTATATGCACCTGACTGATAAATAACACCAGCAATTGTGTTTGGAAATTTAGAATTAGCCACTCTATTTAATACTGTCGCTGCAACTGCAACCATTCCTTTATATGGTTCTCCTCTTGCTTCTGCATGAACTAACTTACTTAATAAATTTAAATCCGTGTTATTACTTGTAGTAGTAGAATTATTAGTTGAAGAAATTCCTAAAGCTGACAGTGTTTTTTCACCTGCAATTCCATCAACTGTTAAATTATTTTTCTTTTGAAATTTCTTCACAGCTTCAAATGTTTTACTACCATAAATTCCATCAACATTTCCAGAATAATATCCCCATGCTCTTAATTTTTCTTGAATTTTCTTTACTTCATCACCACTTGATCCATATTTTGATAATGAATAATTATAAATAGGTCTTGCTATTATTAAAGCAACTATCAAAAATAACATTATAAATAATAATTTCTTTTTCATATTTTCACTTTCCTTAATTAAATTTTATACATTCTTTCCTTCTTATTTTTTTCCAAATATTATTTTTTATTCAAGAAATTTACTTTTTGTTGAAAAATATATTTATATCTATTATTACAAAACATAATTTAATTGTAATAATGTAATTAAAATGTAAAATATATTTATCAACATTCTGTTGAAAAAAAAACATTTTATTATTATAATTGGTAAAAAGAGGATATTATGTCTAAATGTAATATAAATTTAATTTTAGGAGTACAAATATGGATTTTTCAACTTATGTAAAATTTAGTAATAATTTAATAGAGAATCAAGAAACAACAATTACATACTCAGGTTATTTATTTCAAAACAACTCTGATTCACTAAAAATTGTATATGGTTTTGGTGATAATTGGATGTATACTAAAGAACAAGAAATGAAAAAAACTGAAAATGGATTTGTTGCAACTATTAAAATGCTAAATTTCTCAAAATTTAATTTTTGTTTTAAAAATTCTAATAATCAGTGGGATAATAATTACAATAAAAATTTCACTGCTTCTATTTCAGAATTTAAAATTAATGAAGAATTTGTTTTAAATCAAAATGTTATTGAAAATATTTTAATAAATTTAATAGAAAAAGATATTTCAGAAATTGGTAATCCTAATACTCCTATTCTTCTTGAGAACTTCGGTTATACATATGATTTAGATAAAAATGTCGCTTTTGAAGTAAATTATATAAAAAATGAACCTATCAATATTGAAAATAGTATAATTAATGTTTCAACTGAAAAAGATCTAAATGAAACTTTAGATAAAGAATTTACAGAACTTTATGGAACTAATACTTCTTCAGAAAAACAAACTTTATTAAATGATATTTTACATGAACCTGAAAAAAGTGAATCTCAAGATTTTAATATTGAAAATTTAATAAATGAAATTTATGAATTAAATAATTATGGTTATGATAATAACATTACTGATTTCTCAGAACTTTTTGAAGAAATAGATGACACAGAAGAAAACGATTACTTTGATTCTGATTATAATCAAGTATTTGAAAATTATAATAATTTTGAGAATGCTGAAATTGATACTTCTGTAGATAATATTGTAACAGAATTAGTTGATAATTTGTATGAGAATTCAAAAGAAATCTCTTCAACAGAAACAGCATCTAAAATTGAAGAAAATAACGTTTCTATGCCAGATTTTCATATAATTGAAGAAGAAGTTTCAGAAGAACCTTTACTTATAGAAACTTTAAATGATGAATATAATGCAATTGATAATAATAACGAAACTTCTTTAGTAGTTAGTGCTAGATCTTTAAGTAAAATTTACTCTTTTAGAAAAAAATTCAAGTTAGCTATGTATAAATTATTTACTGCTATTCCAAAAATAATATCTAGCAATTTTGAAGAAGGATTTAATAAATAGAAAAAAACAAAAAGTGGACATTTGATAAGAAAATTATTACAAATGTCCACTTTTTTACTTTTGTATAGTTAAAAAATGTGTAGCAAAATTGACCAAAGGCTTTATATTATAGCAATTTCATAACAATTCCCTGTAATATAACAAAATGGAAGTATAAATTACTATACTTCCATTTTTGATAAAATTATTAGATCTTATTTTAAAATATTCCTTCTACATCTCCATTTTCATTAATACCAATATTTTCTGCTGCAGGATGTCTTGGTAGTCCTGGCATAGTAAATATCTTACCAGTTTTTACAACAACAAACTCAGCTCCATTTTTTACTATAACTTCTTTTATATGTATATTGTATGGCTCATTGCATAATAAATTTTTTGCATCATCAGAAAAAGAATATTGTGTTTTTGCTATACAAACAGGATACTCTCTATATCCCATTTCTTCTATTTGTTTAATCTGTAAATTTGCTGTTTCTGTATATTCTACATCTTCTGCTCCATATACTTCTTTTGCAACTTTTAATATTTTTTCTTTTATACTATCTTTATCATCATAAACAAATTTAACTGTACTTTCATTTTCTGAATATTTTACTATTTTTTGAGCCAAATCAATTGCACCATCTCCACCATTTGCCCAAACATCCAGTAAACTCAATTCAACTCCAATTTCTTTAAGTTTCTTTTCCAAAAATTGAATTTCATTTTGAGAATCATTTGCATATTTATTTATACCTACTATTGGTGCAATTCCATATTTATTTTTTATATTATCTATATGTCTTATTAAATTTTCTATTCCTACTTCCAAAGCTTTTAAGTTTTCTTCGGCACATTCATCTTTTGAAGCTCCACCATGATATTTTAATGCTTTTAAAGTTGCAACACAAACACATGCTTTAGGCTTTAATTGAGATTTTCTACATTTTATATTAACAAATTTTTCTGCTCCTAAATCTGCACCAAATCCAGCTTCTGTTATAACATAGTCACCAAGTTTTAAAGCTAGTTTTGTTGCAATTACACTATTACATCCATGTGCAATATTAGCAAAAGGTCCTCCATGAACAATTGCTAAATTATGTTCTAAAGTTTGCACAATATTAGGATTAATTGCATCTTTTAATAATACTGTTAAAGCTCCTTGCGCATTTAAATCTCTAGCAAAAATAGGCTTGTCTTCTTCATTATATCCAACTATGATATTTCCAAGTCTTCTTTCTAAGTCTTTAATATCTTTTGATAAACAAAATATAGCCATAATTTCAGAAGCAACAGAAATATCAAAACCATCATCACGTGGTTTCATATTTTTTTCTTTTGATAATCCAATTTCTACTTCTCTTAAACTTCTATCATTTAAGTCTACACATCTTTTCCAGATAACCTTTTTAAATTTTAATTCATTACCATAATAAATATGATTATCTATAATGGCTGATAATAAGTTATTTGCAGAAGTAATAGCATGAATATCACCTGTAAAATGTAGATTAATATCAACCATTGGTGCTATTTGAGCATATCCCCCTCCTGTTGCTCCACCTTTTATACCAAAAACAGGTCCTAATGATGGCTCTCTTAATGCTAATACTGATTTTTTTCCTATTTTATTTAAAGCATCAGATAAACCAATTGCAACAGTTGTTTTTCCTTCTCCTAATGGTGTAGGATTAATTGCTGTAACTAATATTAAATTTCCATCTTTATTATTTTTAGTTTTCTCGATAAACTCAGAAGATATTTTAGCCTTATATTTTCCATATAATTCTATATCATCCTCGGTTATTCCAAATCTTTTTGCAATTTCTGTTATTTCTTGTAATGGTACACTTCTAGCTATCTCAATATCTAACATAGTGAATCCTCCTTTTTACTTGCACTATTATTTAATTAATTTTAAAATCATTATTACGTTTTAGAATTGAAATTTCTATATGATTCAAATTATATTTTGTAATAAGAAAATTTAATACCTCTAATTTAACAAACTAGTCCTACTACAATTCCTATTGCAGCTCCTACAAACACTTGAACTGGTGTATGACCTAAAGCAACAATTAATTTTTCTTGTACTTCAACAGTACTCATACCAGGTGTTTCAAGTATTTTGTTTAGTATTCTTGCTTGTTTACCTGCAGCTCTCCTAACTCCTGCTGCATCATACATAACAATAAATGCCATTATAATAGAGACAGCAAAAATTCCAGATTCAAATCCATATTCTTTACCTATAAGCATAGATAAAGAACAAACAACAGCAGAGTGAGAACTTGGCATTCCTCCAGCCCCCATTATTCTTTTTATATTAAATTTTCTATTTATAATTAAATCAACAATTACTTTATATGTCTGTATAAGAAACCATAGTAATAATGGTATATATATACATTTGTTATTTATAATATCAGTAAAAATATTCATTTTGTAAATTTAAACTTCTGTATTGAAGTCTTCCTCCTTAATTTCATTATTTTGATTTATAAGTATCGTAATTTTCTTTTCAGCTTCTTCTAATTTTTCATTACATAATTTTGATATTTCCATTCCTTCTTCAAATAATTTAACAGAATCATCTAAAGAAAGCTTTTCATTTTCTAATTTATTTGTAATATCTTCTAATTTTGTTATTAATTCTTCAAAATTTACTTCATCCTTCTTATTCATAATAAATCCTTTCTTGGTTAATATTTTACTTCTACAGTTTTATTATTTAAATTTACTCTAAAATAATTTCTAACTGATGCAGTTTCTAAGGAAACAACAGCAATTATGTACTCTCCATTTGAAGTAACTTGATCACACATAAAATTAACTGTACTATCTTCACCCCATTTTTCTTTAACTAGATTAATTGCTTCTTCTTTTCTATCTGTTGTTCCAACATCAGAATCAGCTTCGTATATTGAACTTGTTTCTTGTATAGCTGTAGCTGTATTATAAGTTTGTATTTCCTCTGGTTTAGATGGTATAGTATTTTCTTGATCTACACTATTGCTTTCTTCTATTGTATTTTCTTGTGTTGTATTTTCTTCTATTATATTTTCTTCATTTACATTTTCAATTTCTATTTCATTTTCTAAGATAGTATTATCATCTGTAATATTTTCACTATTATTCTTTTTACTAAAAAAAATAGCAAAAATTGCAACTAACATTATAATTACAGTAATAACTATTATAAAAATCTTTTTCTTCATCTAATCTACTTCCTTTACTTTGCATTTTCTCTACTACAATCATATTTAATAAACTTTACTAAAATTACTAAAATTTTATTTATATATAGTTTTAAAATTATGTACCTAAAATAACATAAGCCTTTATTTAGTAAAAGTTAAGGGGACTTTCATCCTAAGTAAAAATGTGTAACTCTTTACCTTACATAAAACATTTTAAATAACTTTTGCTCTTGCAGTTCCGTCTTGGAATTTTAAATCTATTTCCATATCTTTTTTTAATTCAGATGATTTAGAAATAACTTTTCCATCTATCTCAGTTAAACAAAAACCTCTTGTTAATGTTTTTAAAGGACTTAAAGTATCTAATTTTGTAATAGCTTTTGTAGCTTCGATTTTTGAATCCTTTATTTTTTTTATTGTAGAATTTTCAATTGCTTTTATCATTCTATCTATTTCAAGATAATAATCACTTACTCTTTGTAATGGCTCTTTATATACTTTAGAATTTAAACATTTTTCATATCTCAATCTCATAATTTCTGTTTTTCTTTTTAAAGCCATTTTTAGTCTTCTTTGGAATAAGTTAATATTATATTCAAGTTCTGAAATATCAGTAACTGCAAGTTCAGCAGCTGCTGATGGAGTTGGTGCTCTTAAATCTGCAACAAAATCTGCTATTGTAAAATCGGTTTCATGTCCTACTGCAGATATTACAGGAAGTTCTGATGAATATATTGCTCTTGCAACAATTTCTTCATTAAATGGCCACAAATCTTCTAGAGAACCTCCGTCCTCTTGCTAAAATAATAACATCTGCTAATTTTTTGTCATTCATTAACTCTATAGCTTTAACTATTTTTTCTGCTGCTCCTTCTCCTTGAACTGGTACTGGCAATAGCCTTATGTATACATTTGGATTTCTTCTTGTTGAAACATTTATAATATCTCTAATTACAGCTCCTGTATTAGATGTTAATACTCCTACTATTTTAGGCATAAAAGGAATTTTCTTTTTACATTTTTCATCAAATAAACCTTCGTCTTCAAGTTTAGCTTTCAGTTTTTCAAAGGCAACATATAAATTTCCTTTTCCATCTTCTTGCATAGCTTTACAATATATTTGATATACTCCGTCTCTTTCATAAACTCCAACTGTTCCTAAAACAATAACTTTCATTCCATCTTTAGGTGCAAAATTTAAAGTAACTGTTGATGATTTAAACATTACACATTTTATAAGAGACTTTTCATCTTTTAACGTAAAATACATATGACCTGTATAATGATGTTTAAAATTGGAAATTTCCCCTTTAACTAAAACGCTATTTAAGAATTCATCTTCAGCTACTTTATCTTTAACATACATATTTAATTCTGTTACAGTAATTGGATTAACTTTCATTAATTATCTCCATTTAGATTTTTTTCTTTTACTATACTGGCTAATATTCCATTAATAAATACTGGAGCAGATTCATCAGCATATTTTTTTGCTAGTTCTACAACTTCATTAATAGCAACTTTATATGGCAATTGTTTATATATCATTTCATAAATTGCAATTTTAATTAAACTCAAATTAATTTTTGATATTCTGTTTAAACTCCAATTGTCCTTTAAATTAGCTGTAATCAGTCTATTAATTTCTTCTGAATTAGTTCTTATTCCATTTTTAATATCTCTTAAATAATCTATAACATTATTATCTTGTATTTCATTATTTTCTACAAATATTTCAAATTGCTCTTCTTCATTTTCTTTTTGTACTTCAATTTCATAAACTAACTTAAATGCTAGTTCTCTCATTGCAGATCTTTGCATCATTTCCTCCTAAAATTTATCTATAAATTCTTTTAATTTTTCTTTTACTTTTAATTTATTGTTTTGAACATAATTTCCTATAAATATACCTGCTAATATAATTACTATATATAATAATAATCTGTATACTCTTGTAAAACATAGTATTAAAGCTATTACTCCTCCTATTATAGCTCCTGTATATTGTCCTAATGGTACTTTTTTTTCATTATCATCATTCATAATTATTACTCCCTTTCCTTTTCTTGCTTGGCTCGTCATCAGCATTTCAACGAATAACAAATTAATTTACTGTCTAATATATTTTATTCTTTTGATGACTTTTCTGTAGCTTCTTCTGCTTTTCTTTCTTCTATTTTTTCTTGAGTTTCTATATTATCTTTTGTTTCTGGCAAAGGTAATCCTTTAACTTTCTTTGATGTGATATTTTTTATTTTAATATTTACTTCTTTAACTTCTAAATCTGCTGTTCTTTTCATTGCATCTTTTACTTTTTGTTGTAATTCGTTAGAGACATCTTTTATCATTACATCTTTACTTACAACTGCTGTAACATATACAATTAAATTTTTATTTCTATCTACTATAGTTCTACTAGAAACAGTTTCTGCTCCTGGAATTTCTTTAGTAACATTTGAAATTAAATTTTCTAAACTTTCTTTAGAAATAACTAATTTTCCACTAGTATTTTCTAATATTACTCCTTCTTTTCCTTTTGATTCTGGCTTACTTGTAAAAAATAATCCTTTTAAAGCAAGTAAAATTAATACTGTAGAAACTCCTAATATTACTTTTATTCCAGTTTCTCCATTAGTAAATATCGCAAATTCTCTAATAACATCATTTAGAGATACAATTCCTGTTAAAATTAATATTATTCCTATAGTTATTACAAAAATAATTATTGAAAATATTTTTAATGCTAATCTATCAAAAAATTTCATTTTATTCCTCCATTTTTTACTCTTTTAATTTTCATCATTTCTATCTTTTTCTTCGTTTGATTCTATATTGTTTTGTTCTTTATCACTTATTGCATGAACACCCTGAACATGAACATTTACTTCTAAAACTTTTAATCCTGTCATGTTTTCTACAGATTTTTTTACTCTTGTTTGAATTTCAAAAGCAACATCTGGTATTCTTGCACCATATTCTACAATTATATTTACATCTATTTTGGCATTTTTTTCTCCGACATCAACTTTTATACCTTTTGCTAAATTTTTCTTTCCACTCAAAGCTTCTGTTATTCCAGCAAATCCTCCAGACATTCCATAAACACCTGGTACTTCTGAAACAGCAATACCAGCATAAGTAGCTACTGCCTCGTTTGAAATTTTAATTGTATCATTTCCTTCTACAGAAATTTCTTCTTGAGTTTCAATAATTTCACTATTTTCGTCCATAAAAATACCTCCTTTTAGACAAAGATTTTTGCAAAATAAGTATATCAATATACTTATTTTTTTACAAGCATTTTTTTAACATTAATATAATCTTAATTCTTTGATTTTACAATTTCTAGCTACTATTTTTTAGAAATAATTTTATATATTAATTTTTTTGAAAGATATTAACATATATTAAATATTTTTATTAATGCTTATATAATTAATATAACTCTAAAATTATTTAAAACACTCTCCTATTTGTATACTATTTCCTCTTAAAAAGTCATCAATTTTCATTCTTTTAGCATTTTCCCCCTGTATTTCTAAAACTGATATTATTCCTGCTTTCGCTTTTATGAACAAACCTTTTTTAGAATCTGAAAATATTACTGTTCCAATACTCGCATTTTCAAAATCCAAATGTTCAAAATTTTCGACAATTTTATTATATTCTTGAAGTTGTAAACACTGAACTTTCCAAAATTTTATTTTTTTATCATTTAAAAATGTATATGTTCCCATTATTGGATTTAATCCTCTTACAAGATTTTTTATTTGAGAAGCATTTTTTGTATTCCAATCTATTTTTGCCATTTCTTTACTAAGCATTGGAGCTAAAGTAAATTCTTCTGGTTGAGGGGTTCTTTGAATTTTTCCATTATTTATATTTTCTACAGTTTCTAATAATAATTTTGCTCCAATAGTTGATAATCTTGACCATAATTCTCCTGTTGTTTCATCATCACCTATTTCTACTTCTTTTTGTACAATTATATCACCTGCATCCATTTTTTCATTTAAATACATTATTGTTGCACCAGTCTTTTTATCTCCATTCAAAATAGCCCATTGTATAGGAGCTGGTCCTCTATAATTAGGTAGCATTGATGGATGGAGATTTATACACCCTTTTTCAGGTATTTTTAAAAATGATTTTGGAAGTATAACACCATATGCAACAACACACACTAAATCTGGTTTTAAACTTTTTATTTCATCTTTAAATTCAGTATTATTTACAATTTTCTCAGGTTGAAAAACTCTAATATTTTTCTCTAATGCATATTCTTTAACTGGTGATGCTACAAATTTCATTCCTCTTCCAGCTGGTCTATCTGGTGCTGTTACAACACCACAAATTTCAATTCCTGCATTATATAAATTTTCTAAAGACTCTTTTGCAATATCTGGAGTCCCCATAAAAAGAATTTTCATTTAAACTTTCCTTTCTTCGCTTCACTCGTCATCCGCTATTATCAATGATTTTTTTTCAAAATCTCGAAACTGCAACAACTATAAAGACATTATCTAGTACCCTGTTTATTTGCATTCGCATTACAAATTATTTTTCTTCCTTTGGTTTAACAATTTCTAAAGTTCCTGGTTCAACTTTATCTGTAAATAGAACACCATTTAAGTGGTCAATTTCATGACATAATGCTTGTGCTAGTAAATCTTTTGCTTTCAATTTTACTTTACATCCATTTATATCCAATGCTTCCACAACAACTTCTTTTGGTCTTTCTACTTTTCCATATTTATTTGGAAAACTTAAACATCCTTCATCAACATCTTGTGTTCCCTTTTCTTTAATAATTACAGGATTTATTAATGTAAATTGCATTCCTTCTTCATATAAATCAATTACTATTATTCTTTTTAGAACACCTACTTGTGGACCTGCTAATCCTAGTCCATCCCATTTATGCATTGTTTCCATCATATCTACTGCAAGTTGCTTTATTTTGTCATCTATAACCTCAATTTCTCTTGAGCGTTTTCTTAATATTTCATCGCCTTCATATCTTAAATTTCTAATAGCCATTTTTTCTCCCCTATCTAATTCATTGTATTTGGATTTATATCCACAATAACTTTTGTATCTTTACTTTTTTTTATTATATCATCTTTAATTGCATAATTTATAATATCTAAAATTTTTGATGTAACTTTACATTTGATAATAATTCTCCATCTATAATTATTCTGAATTTTATCTACTGGTGACGGAACTGGCTTATAAACATTAATATTACCATTTTGCACCGATATTAACTTTTTATAAACTAAATTTGATATTTTCTTTACTTCATCTACTTTTTTTCCCGAAAAGTTAATTAATATTATATCGCAAAATGGTGGATAATTCAACATTTTTCTAAGACTTATCTCTTGATTATAAAACAAATCATAATCCTGTTTTTGGCTATCTATTATGGCATAATGATCAGGATTATAAGTTTGGATAATAACATTTCCATTTTCTTCTCTTCCTGCTCTTCCAGAAACTTGAACTAAAGTTTGAAATGTTCTCTCAACAGCTCTATAATCTTCTAAATTCAAGCTTGCATCTGCAGTAATTACACCTACTAAAGTTACTTTCGGAAAATGATGTCCTTTTACAATCATTTGAGTCCCTAAGAGAATATCTATATTTTCTTTTTTAAATTTATTTAATATTTCTTCATGAGAATTTTTTTTAGTTACAGTATCTAAATCCATTCTAATAGTATTTGCATTTGGAAATAGCTTATGAACTTCATTTTCTAACTTTTGTGTTCCTGTTCCAAAATATTTTATTTTTTTACTTCTACATTCTGGGCATTCGTTTATAACATCTGCTTCATAGCCACAATAGTGACATTTTAATTTATTTACATTCATATGATATGTTAAACTTATATTGCAATTCTTACATTTAGCAACATATCCACATTCTCTACACATTATAAAAGTTGAATACCCTCTTCTGTTCAAAAATAGAATTGTTTGTTTCTTATTTTCCAAATTCTTATTTATTTCTTCTTGCAATTTAAAACTAATCATAGATCTATTTCCAATTGCAAGCTCATTTCTCATATCTACAATTTCAACTTTAGGAATTCTAGCATTATTAGCTCTATTTTTTAAAGTATATAAAATAATTTCGTTTTGTTTTGCTTGATGCATAGTAATCATATCTGGAGTTGCGCTACCTAAAACTAATGGACAATTATTCTTTTCTGCCAAATACTTTGCTAAATCTTTAGCATTATATCTTGGAGTACTATCAGCTTTATAAGACATATCATGTTCTTCATCTATAATAATAATTCCTATTTTTTTTACTGGCCCAAAAATTGCTGATCTTGCTCCTATTATAATTTTCTTTTCACCATTAGATATTTTTTGCCACTCATCAAATCTTTCACCTGCAGATAACTTACTATGAAGAACTGCAACAATATCTCCAAATCTTGCTAAAAATCTATCCACCATTTGAGGTGTAAGAGAAATTTCTGGAACAAGAACAATAGCTTCTTTTCCTTTTTCTAAAACTTTCTGAATGAGTTGTAAATAAATTTCCGTTTTTCCTGAACCTGTAATTCCATAAATAAGGTTTTTAGAAAATTCTTCATTTTGTATACAAAAATTTATTCCTTCAAAACACTTTTGTTGTTCTTCTGTTAATTTTTTAGGAATATCTCTTTCTATATTTTTATTAATAAAAGGATTTCTTTCAATCTGCTTTTCTACTAATTTTATATATCCATTTTTTTCTATTGTCTTAAATACAGAACGATTAACTTCTGTTATTTGTTCTAAATCAGAAATATATATTCCATCATTTTTTTCTAAAAATCTTAATACTTTAATATGTTTATCACTTTTAATTTTTCGATTTTCTATTAAAATTTCAATTTCATCCTTAGGTTTATTCAGAAATACAAAATTCCCTGTTTTTTCTTTTACCCTATTAGAAATGTCTTTACTTTGAGTACCTGGAGGAAGCATAAGTTTAATACAATCAGAAATATTACAAAAATACTTTCTAGCCATTAATTTTGCTAAAACAATATTTTCTTCTGTTAAACTATTTTCTATTTCAATTTTTGCAATTTCCTTATTCGCAAATTCTGATTTATCTTTTAAGTCAATAACAAAACCATCTGCAAGTTTTGTTCCTCTTCCAAAGGGTACAAAAACTCTAGCTCCAATTTTTATGATATTTTGCATATCATTTGGAACTATATAGTCAAATATTCTATTTAAAGCTTTAGCATCACTATTTATTATTACTTCTGCGTACATCAATATCTTCCTATTTTTTTATTTTCTTATGATTATATCATGATTTAAATACTTTGTATAATAATTTTTATTACATAATAAAGAAATATTTTCTATAATTTATATTCAATAAAAAAAGAACCAAGTTTAAAGTACATATAAATTTATATTCTACAGCAAAATATTTAATTTCTATTATAGAACAAAAGTGGACAATATGATAATTACAAAATACAAAAATTTACTA
>OFGE01001649.1_pt1 | contig 18781 bp, 14 predicted proteins | sample 1521681 | NCBI WGS metagenome assembly OFGE01 (sample SAMEA3504093, study PRJEB24116) | mouse gut metagenome | biome: mouse gut; feature: mouse-associated habitat; material: faeces | place: Denmark | collected 2011
CTCTTTCAATATTTTATTTTCAATTTACATGTGACATATCTATTTTAAACCTATAATAATTAAATTATCTTAAATTTAATAAATATAATGCTACAATATTAATGATACATTTATTTTGAAAAATTATGTATATTATTTTTATTTAAAAACAAAGTTTTCTGCCTTCTTTATATATTTTTTAGTATAATTCATCATATTTTCTTTCTTGTTTTGAATATTCTTCTGGCTTTAAACCCACTCTTTTTCTCATATATTTTGCCATTAATATATACAATATTGTAAATGCTATTCCAACTATTATCATACAATATTGAATTGTCATTTTATTTAACATAAAAGATGCTATTATTCCAGATATTGCAGATATTACATTTACAAATAAATTTTTTACTGCAAAAATTTTTGTATCTATATCTTTATTAGTAAAATTTCTTAAATATCTATCCATAATTGTGAAAAAAGCTCCATGAGCAAATTTTCCTATTATATATGCTATAACCACAATTACTATTAAAATTGGAAATTCTTTTGCTTTTAGACTTAACACACCCGCTATAATTGTAGTAATCGATAGCATTAATCCCATTACAAGAATTGTTTTGTTTTTAAACTTATCATTTAATTGACTTTGCATTTTTGACCCATATGAACTTGAAAAACTTAATACTGCTGAAATAATTGCTATTAAGTATGCTGGAACACCTATAACTTGTAAAAGGTTTGTACGATAATTTACTAATATAGTTATAATACTACCTATTAATGAAGCTGATAGTATTAATGCTTTTAATCGTTCCGATTTTATTATAAATTTAAATCCCTCTTCTATATCTTTTAATTGTTTTTTTATAGTAATTTCATTTTTTTGTTCTTTTCGTTTTTTTATTGGTTCAATATATAAAGTTGACATTATAGTAACAATAATTAGTACAACTAAAGAACATATTAGTGGTAAATATCCATTTACTTCAAATAGAAATCCTCCAATTATTTTTGTTATTGAACTTAATATGTAATATCCAGAAGCACCTTTTGAATTTATTTTTGAAAATATGCTTCCTTTATATTTTGAAGGAGGAATTGAAGAATTTAATAATCCTGGTTCTGATATATCTTTTATTGAAACAGCTAAACATGATACAAATTTTGCTAAAATTAAATCATATATATTTCCAGTAGCCATAAATATTATCATATAAATACAATTTAAAATATTTCCCAGTACAATACTATTTTTTCTTCCTAAAAATTCTACAATTATATTGGCTGGTATTTGCAAAAATATTCCAAATATTGATTTAAAAGAACTGGCTAATACTACATCTGCTGGACTAATATGTTTTATTTGTGTTAAAAACATAAAATCTATTGCATAATAAAATAGATAATCCCATCCTAATTTTTTATATGTAGGAAATAGTTTCATATTTCTTTTTCTCATTTTTTGATCTTCTTTTGTTTTCATTATTGCTCCTCTTGAATACATAATTTCTATTATTAATTATAAAAAATATATTTTTTAATTTATTTAACACTTTTTATTATTGATTCTTTTACTTCTATACTAACATGTCTTTTTTCACTAATATTATTATATACTTGTATATCTTCAAAAGATTATTACTTATTATCAATAAACTCAACTATTTTAAATGGTAAATAATCTTCATTACCATTTTTTATTACATATTCTGTTAAATATGCTTTAAAATTTATTTTAAAAGATTCATCTTCACTAGTTGTTAAATATTTAAATGGTGCCATTCGTATGGATTTTTTTACGATATCTTTCAAATTAGTTGGTACTTGTTCCATAAATTCTTCAAATAAAGAAATGTCGAAATCGAAAGACGCTAGAAATTCTTCGTTATTTTCTATTATTATAGAATTAATAGTAAATAAATTATCATCTATTCTAAATATATCTAAAACTCGACAATTAAAAAATATTTGTAATTCATTTGGTTTCATTCCATTTTCTATGCACAATAATCCGAAATCTCTTTTATAATTAAAAATACTTGGATTAATAAATGCATCTGGGCTTAAAAGTTCATATAATCGTTCCCAATCTTTTTCTAATGCATCAGCAAATTTAAAATATAATAGAGGTTCATTTTCATCTACATCAAAAATAATTATTTCTTTACCATTACATAATACAAAGCGTTTTATTTTTACTTCTATATTAATAGCATAACTATATGCTTGTTGAACATGTTTTCCTTTACAAATATTTTGATTTGGTGATTTTGCTTCAATAGTAAATGCATTTTTACCATTTACTTGAATAATATAATCAGGTTGTTCAGTTATTCTAGTACTTTTAGCACCAAATCTTGTAAAAGGATGTTTTAATTTAGTTTCTCTAATAATACGCCTTTTTTCATCAAAAGCTGAATATCCAAGACAATCTAAAAGTGGTTTTATAATTTCTTCTCTTACACTACTTTCTTCAAATCCTTCTGGCAAATTATTAAAATCTATTTTATCAAATACTCCCATTATTCCTCCAATCCTATAATACTAGATTCATTATTTTTATTATCATATATTTTAATCATATAAATAATTATTCTTGAACTTTTTGCATTTTAATCTAACTGTATACTTCTATTTATTATCTTTATACCATTCAGCAAATACTTTTAATGTAATTTATTTAGAAAATTTTTCTTTGTCTTTAGTTATTTTATTAGCATAACGTTCTTCCTCAGAAAAAACACAGCCACAATATTTTTGCATGTATAATCCTAATTCTCTAGCTTTATTTTGACCTTCTCTAAATCCTGGTCTAAAATCTCTATATAAAAACTCTATATCATATTTTTGAGCCATTTCTTCACAAACTTTTTTTAATTCATCATGCTTTTGATAAGGACTCACAAAAAGTGTACTTGTAAAACAATCGAAACCATTCTCTTTTGCATATTTTGCAGTTTGTTCTAAACGTACTCTATAACAGTAATTCACACATCTATTATCTAAATCATCTATTACTTGTTTACAAAATTCTTTTAATCCATAATTTTCATTAATAATTAGATTTAAGTTTATCATTTTAGAATATTCTATTAATGTATCTCTTCTTGTTTTATATTCTATATATGGATGAATATTTGGATTGAACCAATATGAAACTGGTTCTATTCCCTCTTTTCTTAAAGAGTCTATACAATATACACTACAAGGTGCACAACAAGTATGTAATAATAGTTTCATCTTTAACCTCTATTCTTATATTACTATAATAATTTTTTAAAATTATATATTTAACTAAAATAAGATTTAAATTTATGTATAAATCTGTATAAATTAAAATCTCATTTTAAAGATATCAAATAATATTGATTTTCTAAATTTATTCCCAAAAACATATGGTATATTTGGTTTTATAATAAGTTTCTGGAAAATAATTTTTCATATTTTCTTTTTCAGACACTATTCCACATAAAACACCAATCAAAAACATAAATACAGTAATAATTCCAAATATTTTTTTTAATATATTTTTGGCTTCGTTAGTTTTTAAATTATTGTATAATACTAAAAATATTAAAATTCCAGACAAAATAAGCATCCAAGCATAGTCAATTAAGTATCTTTGATTGCTTCCTGCCATCATAATGCTTAATATTGCAGTTAAAGTTCCTACTATAATTAAAGAATTTATAATTATTTTTAGTTCTTTATTTTCCATTTTTTTGTTTACCTTAAACACTAAAAAATTCATAAAACAAATTGGTGCAATAATAAACAATCCACCTATCATATTTTCTATATAATAATATCCATAAAATTCAAGTAATTTATTATGATTTGTAAAAAAAGGAAAATCTGGTATAAAATTTGGTATACTAAATAAATTTGCTACTATTCCTGTAGGTACAGCAAATATTCTATTTTTTAAAGACATCATATTTACAATTGTTAATTGATATTTTGCTCCGAATTCTAATGGATTTTCAAATCTAGCATAATTATAGCACATTAGTAATATTCCAACTGTTACATATGGAATTGCAACTGCTAAAACTAATTTTATTAGTGGCATTTTTTTATTTTTAAATATTTTTAAATTTTCTAATAATAATTTTATTAAATATGGCACTATTAAAATGGATGCAAATAAGTCTGTTGGTCTACATGCAACTGATAAACTTAAAAATAGTGCACCTAAAAATATATTAAAATATTTTTTTTCATCAGTTTCTATTGACTTTAATATAAAATAAATCCCTTGTAATACACAATATAATCCAGATATAATTGCTAATTCATATATTCTTGACATTCCATTTGCATATAAAACTAAACTTCCTGAACAAATTATTATTAGCGAAAATAGCACAAACTTAAAAGATATTTTTGGAAAATATCTTTTTACAATTTTTAATAAGATCTCTTTTATCAAAATTAATATAAAAATAGATAATATAAATACAACAATAGATATATCTAAATAACTTTTAGTGATTGCATAATATGGTAAGAAAAAAACTAATAGTGGTAATATACCAAAATAAACATAAAATTTGCCATTATAATATGCAGTATCCCATAAATAGTCTTTTCCTCTTTGTAAAGTACTTCTTTCTAAATCATCATAGGGATTTACTAAATTTAAAAATTTCTCTGATGGTTTATCATCTAAATATAATTGTCCTTTATAAATAGCATTAACAAATTTTTTATTATATATTTTTAAATTATCTGGTTCTATAGAATTTTGATTTATAAAACCTAATATCACAAAAAAAATTGCCAAAACACCTAATAATACAATTTCTTGTTTAAAATTTCTATTAGAATATTCTTCATTAATACATTTCTCATTTTTTAATAAATATATAAATAGTAATATTCCTACAATAATCAAAAATCTAGCTATATTAAATTCAAAAGGAATTTTCTCATTTATTGTAACTTTAGTTAATTCTTGATTATCATAAATTTCTGAATTTACTGTTATAAGTATTCCATTTACTTTTCCAGATAAATATACTGGCATATATTTAGATTTTTCATTATTTGGAATATATTGTTTAGAATTCAAATTTCTAAATCTAGAGCTTGTCTCATCAGAAAAACCTATTCTATATTCACTTACTTCTGTTAAATTTTTGTCAAAATTAAGTTTAACAGTTCCAACTTCAATATCCAAATTATCTATTTTTAATATTACTTTTTCATCATCATATTGTACAAATTCTAAATTAGTAAATTCCTTTTTTTCGAAATTTCCTAATAAAACACGATAAGAAGTAATGTTAAAAACAATTACTTCTAAAAATAGTGCAATTATTAAGTTAATTAATAATTTTGAAAAATGTTTTTTCATATATAAATTTAATACAACAAGTCTATTTTGTTTTTGTTTCATGATATTCTTGCTCTGTATTTACATTCCAAATATTATCCTTTGTTGTAACTCCTTTTTTGATATTTTTTACTGCTTCAAATGCTGTAGCCATAGAATGATCCATATTATTATATCTATGTTGTCCATTTCTACCAATACAGTATAAATTATTAAATTTATTTAAATATTCAATAAGTTTATCCATATGCTCATAAGTATCAAAATAAGCAGGATATGCTTTTTTTATTTTTTCTCTATGATAATCTAAAACATCTTCTTTATCAATAATATTCATACTCGCAAGTTCTGAAATAGCAAATTCTGAAAATTCTTTATCTTCCATATTCCAATATTTATCATCTTCTTGGCAAGTATATTCTAACCCTATCCAAACTGTATTTTCGGCATCTTTTACTAGATAAGGTGACCAGTTATTAAATATTTGAAGTCTTAACATTTTTACTTCAGGTTCTTGTACATAAATCCAACAATCTGGTACAACATTTCCTAAAGTTTTCATTTTTGTTTTATTTTCCAATTTCATTTTATTTACTAAAACTCCAACTGTTTGGAAATCAACATAAGGTAATCCAGATGCAATTTCTTTCATCTCTTTTGGTATATCAATACCTGTAAAGCCTTCTACTAAATCTTTAACTGGCATTGTAGAAATAAATATATCTCCCTCTAATATTACTTCTACACCATTTACTTCGCATACTACACTTTTAATTGTAGTATCATCTATTTTTAATTTTTTTACTGAATATCCTTTTAATATTTTTCCACCATTTTCTTCAAATTTTTCGGCTAAAGTTTCCCATAATTGACCTGGTCCATATTTAGGATACCAAAATTGTTCTATTAAAGATGTTTCTACTTCTTCTCTTTTTTTCTTTGATTTAAAAATTTTTGAAAGAGCATCTTTTATAACTGCTGTTATTGAAACACCTTTTACTCTTTGTGCTCCCCATTCTGCTGAAATTTCTTTTGGGTGTCTTCCCCAAAGTTTTTCAGTATATTTTTCAAAAAACATACTATATAATACTTTTCCAAATCGATTAATATAAAAATTTTCTAAAGAAACCTCTTTTTTCTTTACAAATATTGTTTTTAAATAACTAAATCCTGCTTTTATAGTACGTATAATTCCCATGTTTGTAAAAGTTTGTAATTTTAAACTTATTGGATAATCAAAAAATTTCTTTAAATAATAAATTCTTGATACTCTAGTTCTTACAAGCATTACTTTGTCTTCTTTTTCTGGATTTGGCCCTCCTTCTTTTAATGGCTTTTCTCTTCCTAATTTTTCATCATCAAAAGAATTCACTCCTTGAATAGGCATTAATTCTTCCCAAAAATCCATAACTTCTTGATCTTTAGAAAAAAATCTATGTCCTCCTATATCCATTCTGTTTCCATTATATTTAACAGTTTTAGAGATTCCTCCAATATCATTAGACTCTTCTAAAATAATAACTTCATATTCTTCATTTTTATCTTTTACTAATTGATATCCAGCAGTCAAACCAGCTGGACCAGCACCTATAATTATAACTTTCTTCATTTATTTCCTTCCATTAAAATAAATATTTATTTTAAATTTTATTTATATTTATTGTTATATTTTTATTATAATTTAATTTTCTGTTAAATCAAAAATGCAATACTTTTTATAAGTTATACTCTATTCCTAAATGTTCATATCCAGTTGCAGTCACAACTCTTCCTCTAGGTGTTCTTGCTAAAAAACCTATTTGCATTAAATATGGTTCATAAACATCTTCAAGAGTTTCTGGCTCTTCATTTAATGTTGCAGCTAAAGTTTCAACACCAACTGCTTTGCCACCATATTTATAAATAATAGTCTCTAATATTTTTCTATCTGTATTATCTAATCCTAAGTCGTCAATATCTAATTTTTCGAGTGCAAGTCTTGTAATATCTAGTGTTAATATTCCATCACCTAACACCATTGCATAATCTCTAATTCTTTTTAATAATCTATTTGCAATTCTAGGTGTTCCTCTAGAGCGCTTTGCAAGTTCAATGGCTGCTTCTTTTTCTATTTTTACATTCATAAGCTCGCTAGATCTTTCAATAATTGTTGTTAATTCTTTTACTGAATATAACTCTAATTTAGCTACAATACCAAATCTATCTCTTAATGGAGTAGATAAAGAACCAACTCTAGTTGTAGCACCTACTAAAGTAAATTTAGGTAAATCAAGTCTTATTGACTTAGCTGTAGGCCCTTTTCCAATAATTATATCTAAACAATAGTCTTCTAAGGCTGGATATAATATTTCTTCTATATTTTTATTCATTCTATGTATTTCATCAATAAATAAAACATCATTTTCTGATAAATTTGTAAGTAAGGCTGCTAAATCTCCTGGTCTTTCAATTGCAGGACCTGAAGTTATTTTTATGTTGCTTTCAAGTTCATTTGCAATAATATTAGAAAGAGTTGTTTTTCCAAGTCCTGGAGGTCCATACAAAAGTACATGATCAAGAGCTTCATTTCTTTTTTTGGCAGCTTCAATATATACTCTCATACTCTCTTTAACTTTAGTTTGACCTATATATTCGCTTAATTTTTTTGGTCTTAAAGAGACTTCAGAATAATCTTCTTCATCTATTAAATTTGGATTTAATATGTTTTCTTCCATTATTTTAAGTTAATCCCCCAAATATTATTTTATATAACATTAAAATTTTCTATTGATAAAACTTTGTACTAATTCAGCCCTGTATCATATTCAAGTTCTTCCATATATGGAAAAATTTCTTTTACTCTTTTTAATGTATATATTGCATTTTTTTGATGTGGGCATTTTTCTGGTGCTTCAATTAATTCGTTTTTATAACAATTTTTTGCTAATTTATACATCAAATATTTGCATTCTAAATACTTATAATATATTTTGTAACCATTATCTAAATCTTCCCAAAACATCTCAAATGTATATTTTTCGTCCAATTTTAGCATCCTCTCTTAATCATTTACATTCCTAACATAGTTAAAATCATACCTAATCCAGAAACAAATAAACTTGCCCCTAATATATATATAATCATTTTTGAAGGTTTTGTTGCTTCAATATAAACTTCAGTTGGTTTATATTCATTTATTTTTAAATCTATTTTATTTCCTATATCTGGTAATCCAGTTTTTTTGTATCTTCCAGTACATTTTGTATATAATTTTCCGTTATATTCATATTGATAAATAGGTGCATAAGCAACTGTGTTATCTTGTAATTTGTTTTCATCAAAATCTACACATTCTGCAACAACTGTTTTCTTACATTTTGCTTTTGCAATATCTTCTAAGATACCTGGTGCTATCATCATACCTAATCCAATTACAGTAACTGCTGTTGATAATAATACAGGGAAAATTCCATTTCCTTCTTTCATATTATCTGTAAATAAAAATCCCCAAGTATTGACTGCTGGAATTATAATACAACTCATACCTGTTAATGTAACTAATATTCCTGATACTTTCTTTCTGTTTAATAATATAATTCCCATTACTAAAAACATTTGTCCAACTGTCATAATAGCAAATGTTACTTGATTTATTCCTGTAAAATAAATCATAAATCCAATTGAGGCTACTGCCCAAATTATTAAAGACCAGCTTATGATTGTGTCATAAAATCCATACTTTTCCTTTGTTTTTTGTTCTTCCATTTTTTACCTCTTTCCTTTGTTTTTTTATTTAATATAAATTATTATTACATTACTTTATATTATAGGAAATTCGAAATTTTACTATAATTAAAAATTGTATTTAAATTTTATATTGTAATTTACAAAATGTAAATATTTACTTTATTGATTAAACTTATTCATATAATTACTAAAAATTTTTATATTTAATAATGTTTCTATTTTATCATACTAATAAATTCTTGTTCATTTATTATTTTTATTCCAAGTGATTGAGCTTTTGTAAGTTTACTTCCTCCATCTTCTCCTGCTAAAACATAAGTAGTTTTTTTGGATACAGAAGAAGAAGTTTTTCCTCCAAAGTTTTCAATTATTTCTTCTGCTTCTTTTCTAGAATAACTTTCTAGACCTCCAGTTAATACAAAAATCATATCTTTAAATCTTTCATCATTATTAGAAATTTCTTGAGAATTCATGTTTAATCCAGCCTTTTTCAATTTTTCTATTAAATCTTTTGTTTGTTCTTGTGCAAAAAAATCAAAAACGCTTTCAGCCATTATTTCTCCCATATCATCAATTAGTATTAAACTTTCTAATGATGCTTTTTGTAATTCCTCCATAGTATGATATCTTTTTGCAAGCTGTTTAGCAGCTTTACTACCTATATGTCTTATTCCTAGCCCATTTATTAGTCTATATAAATCATTATTTTTACTTTCATTTATACTGTCTATTAAATTTTGCGCAAATTTTTGCCCATTTTTCTTTAATGAAGCAATATCTTCTAAACTTAAAGAATATAAGTCAGCTATATTAAAAATTAATTTTCTATTTAGTAATTCTTCTATTATGCTGTCTCCAAGCCCTTTTATATTCATGGCATCACGTGACGCAAAATGAATTATATTTCTATATTGCTTAGCTGGACATTCAATACCAATACATCTAACTGCAGATTCTCCTTCTTCTCTTATAGCATCAGCTCCACAAACTGGACATTTATTAGGCATAGAGATTTGTTTTTCTGTTCCTGTTCTTTTTTCTTTAACTACTCTTACAACCTCAGGAATTACATCTCCAGCTTTTTGTATTATAACTGTATCACCAATTTTTAAATCTTTCTCTTTAATGAAATCTTCATTATGAAGAGTAGTTTTAGATATTGTTGAACCTGCAACTTTTACTGGTTCTAAAATTGCCATTGGTGTAATGGCACCTGTTCTTCCAACTTGAAATGTTATATCTTTAAGCAATGTTTCTTTTTGTTCTGGCGGATATTTATAAGCAATTGCCCATTTAGGTGTTTTATAATTTGTTCCTAAAATGTCTCTAAAATTTAAATTGTCAACTTTTATAACTGCTCCGTCTATTCCAAAATCTAATTTTTCTCTATTATCTCCTATTTTATTAATTTCTTCAATAGTTTCTGAAATATTATTACATAAAATTTTTACTGGATTAACATTAAAACCTATTTTTTCTAAATAATCTAATGATTCTAAATGTGAAGTAAATTTTACAGTATCTGATTTTTGAACATTAAATATATATATATCTAGTGGTCTTGAACCTGCAATTTTTGAATCTAATTGCCTAAGAGAACCAGCTGCAGCATTTCTAGCATTAGCAAATAATGATTCTTCATTTTCTTCTCTTTCTTGATTCATTTTTTCAAATTCATTTTTGCCAATGAAAACTTCACCTCTAACTATAATATCTATTGGTTCTTTTAATTTCTTAGGTATATTTTTTATAGTTTTCAAATTTTCTGTTATATCTTCACCAACTAGTCCATTTCCACGAGTTGCTCCTCTTACAAAAATTCCATTTTTGTATTCTAAAGCAACAGATAAACCATCTATTTTGGTTTCAACTACATATTTGACTTTATTTTCTATAGAATTTTCCGTATTGGGCATTTCAAATTGTATTTGATTATTATTTTCTATATTATTTTCTATTACCTTCTGCACTCTTTCATCAAAAGCATATAATTCTTCAAAATCAAATATATCTTGTAAGCTTTGTAATGGGACTTCATGTTCAACTTTTTCAAATCCTTCTTTTACAGTTCCTCCAACATGTTGTGTTAATGAATCTACTGTTATTAAATCTGGATGTTCTTTTTCTAAATTTTTAAGTTCTAACATTAACATATCATATTCAAAGTCACTAATTTCTGGATTATCATCATCATAATATCTTTTTGCATGATATGCAGTAATTTCTTTAAGTTCCTTTATTCTTTTTTGAGCTTCTTTCTTATTCATCAGTTTTCCTCTTTTAATTACTAAACTTTTATTCTATTTTGCCTAATAACTTATTCTTTAAACAGATCTTTTCCATTTTTTAAATAATCATAACCTGAAACAATTGTAGCAATTACAGAAATTAGCATAATAATTGAAGTTATTATATTTAAAATTATATCCCCTTGAGACATATATATTTGAAAACTACTACTTAATGCTTGTACTTCATTTGTTGTACTTCTCACAAAATCAAAGAAATTGTATTTATCTACAAACATTAAAATTATAGCAATCATTTGAGTAACAGTTTTTAATTTTCCCCAAATTGATGCGGCAATAACTTTTCCACCTTTTTCTACAGCTAATAATCTATAACCGCTTACAATAAATTCTCTAGATAAAACAATTACTGGAATCCAAGCAGGAATTTTACCAAATTCAACTAGCATTACAAGAGCAGATAACACTAAAATTTTATCCGCTAATGGATCTAAAAATTTACCAAAAGTTGTAACTTGATTTCTTGAACGAGCTATATATCCATCTAATTTATCTGTTATGGAAGCAATTATAAAAACTATATTCATAATCCATAAAAAAAGTGGTATTTCTAAAAATTCTCCTGAAATTATTCCTAATGTTCCTAAATATCCTACTATTACAAAAATAGGAACTAAAATCATTCTAAAAATAGTTAATTTATTTGCTAAATTCATATTTTTTCCCTTTCAAAATTACCATTAATATACTCTATGTAGAATATATTTTGACCAAATTTATTTCTATAATTATATAATAGGAATTGCACTGCAATTTACTATTATAGAACATGTTTCATTATAAGCTTAATGTTTAAATTTTGTGAATCAAATTTAGTTTTATATAATAGGAAATATAAAATTTCCTATTATATAAATTTTACATTTTAATTATTAACTTGATTTAATACATTTTGATTAACAGTGTTTTGGTCTTTTACAGTATTTTCTAATACAGTATTTGTATTATTTTCTTTTTCTTCTTCTAATTCATTTTTTCTAGCTGTTTCTAATTGATTTATTAAAGCTTGAAGGCTAGAAACATCTTTACCTATCATTTCAAAGTTATTAGATTCTAATGATTCATTTAAATTATTGTTAGCTTTAATAACAGAATCAATTAAAGCATTTATATCATCAACATTTACAAACTCTAAATCTACTGCATATGCATCATTAAATAAATTATTTATAGCATCTGCCAAAGTATCTCCAATAGCTACTGTATTTCCTGATGCAACAATAACTTTTCTTAACACTGGTATTTCACTTTCATTAAGCATTACTTGATATACTGGCTCAACATATAATAAAGATTTATTTATTGGAACAATTATCATATCTTTTACAAGTTTTGTACCACTAGTATTAATTGTTTCTAATTCTTTAGAAATCCTTTCATCTTGCTCTATTTGATTATTAAGCTGTGTTATACCAACAACATTACTTTCTGAACTAAATTTATATAAAGAAAGTTCTGATTTTCCATTTTCTACACTACCAACTAAATATGAAGTAATATTTTGTTTTTCAAACTTATTATATGTTAATACTAATCCAAGTGTTTCTTTATTATTATCTATAGTTTTTAACATAGTATAATATGGTTCCATTTGAACTCCACTCATTTTTGAATTAGTTGGATTTGATTTTGTTGTTATTTGCCAAATATCATCTGCTCTATATAAAGTATCTTCACTAATATCGTGATACATATTTATCATTTCTGATTGAATGTTATATAAAAATTTAGGATATACCAAATGTTCTTTTATATCTTCTGGTAATTCATTATCTTTAAATAAATCTGGATACATATTTCTATATGTCATTATTATAGGATCTGTTTTATCTGTAATATAAAAAGTTGTAGTTCCATCATAAGCGTCTATTAATACTTTTACAGAGTTTCTAATATAATTTATTCTTTCTTTATATCCTTTTATATCTATAGTTGATATTTGAGAATATGGATAACTACAAGATCTTGTATATCCATCTAATACCCATACAAGTTTTCCTTCTTCTGTTATAACTAAATATGGATTTTCATCATATAAAATATCTGGTAAAATCTTTTTTGCTCTTTCTATAATATTTCTATTTGAAATAATTTTTGTATCATTTGTTGTGTCAGTTGAAAAAGCTAGTCTGAAATTTTTCTCACTAATTCCTAAAATTGCTCTATCTAAAAATCCTAAATTTAATCCAGCTTCACCATCATAAATATTTTCTTCGTATTTAGATGCTGTAATTGGATAATCATACTCTTTTCCAAAAGAAGTATTTGTTTTTATTGTGCTATTTGTTTCTAATCCAAAATAAATTCTAGGTTGTTTAATATTTAAAATTTCTTGATTTGTAAAATCAGACAGAATATATTTTGAATATCCAGCTTCATCTGTATCTGTTGCTGAGTTTACTACTACTGAATATCCATGTGTATATTTTAAAGATTTGTTATTATAACTAATAGTTTTATCTGTTAGTATTTCTCTTGGAGTAATATAAACTAATTCTTTATTTCCATTAATTTTATAAAGAGATAAAAATGTATTTTTGTAATCATAATAAACACTATTTTCTTGATGTTCAGCAACAGTTGTTAATGTTACATCTTCTGTTATTAATGGAATATTATTAATAACATTTTCATTATTTTCTATTTGTTCTAAAGTTATAGATTGGTAGTTATCAATATTTTGTTGTTCTATATCAATTCCATATGCTTTTTTTGTATTATTTATGTTATAAGCAATATATTCTTTTTCTGAATCTAATTCATTTCTTCCAACATAAGCAAATTGGAATCCAATCATAATTATAAATAAAACTAAGAAATATGCTGGAACTATTAATACTGAAATTATCCCTTGTTTAAAATTTCCTTTTCTTGCATAAATTAATAGTCTAATTACTGCTATTGCAATAATAACACTTAATATTCTATATCCCCATACTTTAATAGTTATATCAATTTTTCCAGCACCAACCAAACTGGTATTTTCTTCATTTCCTATTTGAACCATACTTCCAGTCAAAATATTTTGCGCACTTATAAACACATATATGCAAAATACTATAGCAAGTAATACCACAATAAATAACTCTAATTTAACAAATGTATTCTTTTTTAATGTTTCTCCATCAACTCCATCAAAATGAGTATTTAATACAATTACAAAATATAATGCTACATATGCAAGGGTTATTATAAAAAATCCTATCAAAAATAGTAACAATGTTTGAATAAATGGAAGTGTAAATATATAATAGCCAATATCTATAGCAAATATTGGGTCTGTATTCCCAAAAAATCCTGCATTATTAAAAATAGCTAATTTGTCTGCAAGAGCTCCTGATGCAATAATTCCACTCACTAATCCAACTATTAAGCTCAAGCTTTTGTTTGGAAGTTTTGGCATTTCCTTTTTTTCTTCATTAAAAAATTTATTTAATCCTTTAATTATAAATTTATTTAAAACATATATATATACATATGTTATTGCAAAAGCAACACCTATAACTATATACTTATTTTTTATTTTTTGATAAAGTACAGATATATACTCTTCACCAATTTCCAAATAATTTAAATATTCTGCTCTTAAAGATATTCCTGTAATTATAGCAAAAAGTACAATTACAAATAACACTATAATTTTTCTAGTTTTATTTGATTTTTTCACTATTTCTTTTGTTTTTTTATTAATTTCAGCTTTTGATTTTTTTGAATTATCTTCTTTTTTTTCCATTTTCATTTCCTTTCTAAGAATTCTACGAACAAAAGAGGCACATTTAAAATTTTGTATTATGCATTTTTATAATATGCATTTTCAACATTTTAAATAATTGCATCTAAAAATTCTTCTGCATTAAAAATTTGCATATCATCTATTTGCTCTCCAATACCTATAAATTTTACTGGTATTTGATTTTCAGAAACAATTCCTAAAACAACTCCACCTTTTGCTGTTCCGTCAAGTTTTGTTAATACAATACCTGTAATATCTGTTGTTTCTTTAAATGCTTTAACTTGAGAAATTGCATTTTGACCAGTTTCTGCATCTAAAACTAATAAAACCTCTTTACTAGCATCTGGCATTTCTTTTTCTATTACTCTTTTTATTTTAAATAACTCGTCCATTAAATATTTTTTATTGTGCAATCTTCCAGCTGTATCTACAATTAATACATCACTATTTGATTCTTTTGTTTTTTTAATAGCTTCAAAAACTACTGACGCTGGATCTGCACCTTCATCTTTTTTTACTATTTGACTACCTGATCTTTGGCTCCAAATTTCAAGTTGTTCTACTGCAGCTGCTCTAAAAGTATCTGCTGCTGCTATTACTACCCTTTTTCCATCTTTTACTAAATTATTTGCAATTTTTCCTATTGATGTAGTTTTTCCTACTCCATTAACTCCAACCACTAAAATAACTGATGGTTTAGTTTCTAAGTTAAGCTTTGGTTCAGCAATATTTAATATATTTGCCATTATTTCTTTCAAAGCTTTTTTTACAGCTTCTTCATCTTCAATTTTTTCTTTTTTTATTTTAATTCTTAATTCATCAATAATTTTTACAGAAGTTTCCATTCCTATGTCTGACATAACCAAAACTTCTTCTAATTCTTCTAATAATTCTTCATCTACTTTTCTAAAAACACTAAATACATTATTAATTTTTTCATCAATTGAATTCTTGGTTTTTCCTAAGCCTTGTTTTAATTTATCAAAAAAGCCCATAATTCCTCCTGATTATAAATTTTATACATATTATTTTATATCATTAAATATATAAAAAAGCAACATATATTAAGTAAAAAAATAGCCTTATTTCACTTGATTTATTATAATTCTCAGACTGCTATTATTTAACAAAATATATAACATTTCTTTACAATAATATTTAACTAGTAAATCATGTCCTTGCTTTTTCACCTTTTTTATGTTAATATATTATATGTTAATATATTATATATATTTTTTATATTCTCCTATTTCAGCAATCTATAACATTTTAATAGGCTCACTATTAAGAATTTTACACAATGAATGGAGAGTGAAAATTATCAATTGAATTTCTATGATAAAGAATCTAAAATGCAAAAACATTAGATGATATTTGGTATTTTTATAGTAACCTTATTCAACAACTATAAACAAGGAGGAAACAACTATGGTAAATACTAAAATTATTGTTACATGTGATAAATGTAACTCAACAGATGTAACATCAAAAGAAACTTATTATAATCATCGTTTTCGGAGAGTACAAGATGCTGGTTCTTTAGGCATGCCCTATCCATCTTTAAGCTCTGTAGATGTAAAATTAGTCTGCCATTGCAATAATTGTGGAAACAATTTCGAAGAAGAATTAGGTTCTAAAAAATATGGTCTACTGCCTGGTGAAATTGAAGATTAAGGAGTTACATATGGTATCTCTGAATGCGACAAAGAGGCTCTTTAAAGAGCCTCTTTGTCTTTTATATTTCAATTTTAGGATTATATCTTTTTAGCCATTGATTTACCTGAATTAAATAAGCCATTAATTGTGGCCCAGTCATTAATTGACCAAACCAAGGTCTTGTAAACGCTTTTCCTTCTGTTTCTATAATTTCTAAAATATACTCTCTATTTAATAATTCATTTATTGGAGCCGATTTATCTTCCATGATTTTAGACAATTCTTTTTTTACTATTTTCATATAATTTGGATTATGAGTTTTTGGATATGGACTCTTCTTTCTATAAACTACTTCTTCTGGAAGAATTCCTTCAAAAGCATATCTTAATAACCCTTTTTCTCTTCCCTTATATGCTTTCATTTCCCATGGTATATTCCAAGCATATTCAACAATTCTATAATCGCAGAAAGGTACTCTTACTTCAAAGCCATTAAACATACACATCCTATCTGTTCTATCTAAAAGTGTTTGCATAAACCAATTTGAAGTTAAATAAATTAATTTTCTATGTGTTTTATTATCTTCTGTATCATTTTCTAAAAATTCAACTTTTGAAATTGAATCATTATACCTTTTTTCAATATAGTTTCTTAAATCAATTTCATGTGCAATATCTTTATTTAATAGATTTTGTCTTTCGTCAATTGCAATAGACCATGGAAATGTATTACTATTCAAAGCATCTTCTCTAAAATACCATGGATATCCTCCAAAAATCTCATCTGAACACTCTCCAGAAAGTGTTACTGTAATATCCTTTTTTAAATTCTTAAAGAATAACAAATATGAAGAATCTACATCAGCCATTCCTGGAAAGTCTCTTGCAATCATTGCATCATCTAAACTTCCAAACAATTCTGGAGTATCTAAAATAATCTTTTTATGTTCTGTTCCTAAGAAATTAACCATTAAATCTATATAATAATTATCTGTATTTGGTTGAAAATCATTTTTCACAAAGTTCTTTTCTTGATCAACATAATCAACTGAAAAAGTCTTTAATTTCTCGCCATATTCTCTTTTATAATAATCTTTAGCATATTTTGAAATTATACTAGAATCTAAGCCACCAGAAAGTAATGTTCCAATTGGTACATCTGAAGTTAATTGTCTTTCAACAGAATCTTTAAGTAAATATCTTATTTTTTCACAAGTTTGCTCTAAATCGTCTGTATGTTCTTTAGTTTCTAATTTCCAATATTCTTCTTTTCTAAAAGATTCTTTGTTATATACTATAAAATGAGCTGGTTCTAATTCAAGAATTCCTTTAAATGGACTTATGCCTGGTGTATGACTTGGTCCAATTCCAAAAAGTTCATGAATTCCCTGTTTATCTAATATAGGTTTACAAAGAGGATGTTCTAATATAGCCTTAATTTCAGAAGCAAATATAAAATTATCTTCTTTTATAAAATAATAAAATGGTTTTATTCCAAAATGATCTCTTGCAACAAATAATTCTTCTTTTTTATCATTCCAAATTGCAAAAGCAAAAATACCATTTAAATGTTTACATACATCTTTTCCATAAAAAATATATGCTTTTAATAACACTTCTGTATCTGAATGTCCTTTAAATTTAAACCCATTTTCTACTAAAACTTTTTTCAATTCATCACAATTATATAGTTGACCATTATATACAATTGTATATGTACTGCCATCAATAGAATATCTCATTGGTTGTTTTCCATTATCTATATCAATAATAGATAATCTCCTATGAGCTAAATTAGCATGTCTAGAAAAATACAATCCATCCTCATCAGGTCCTCTTTTAGACAATATTTCAGACATATTTCTAATAATTGAAAATTCATTAGAAATATCTTTATTAAAATTTACTATTCCCGCAAAACCACACATAAAAAACTCCTTACACACAATATATTCTAAATACATTATATGCAAGAATTTTAAAAAAATGACCAATTGGGGACGTTAGTTTTTGGACATTTTTGACCATTTTTATACGT
>OFGE01001655.1_pt1 | contig 18687 bp, 20 predicted proteins | sample 1521681 | NCBI WGS metagenome assembly OFGE01 (sample SAMEA3504093, study PRJEB24116) | mouse gut metagenome | biome: mouse gut; feature: mouse-associated habitat; material: faeces | place: Denmark | collected 2011
AATTTAGCTTGAGCGAGCACATTTTTAAATTTTTCATATTGTATTATTGTAAGAGCAATATTAATAAATCTATTTTATTAGTCTACTATATCAGAGTAGCGCGAAGGGATTATTTATATATTATAGAGAGTGTAAAATAAAAAAAATCAAGAATTTCATCAATAAATATTAAAAAGTAATATCTATGAAAAAAATGGAAAAATTTCCAAAAATTACTTGTTTATTTTTTTTAAAAATACGCAATATATATATTGAAAATACATGAAATTATTTTTTAAATATTTAATCATTCGATTATTAATAGATTTCAGATCGAAGTTTAACATTATAAATTATAAGAATTGAATGATTAGCTATTTGATAATTTGTGTTTTTTCTAAGAAAAAATAGTGTAAAGCAATTTACGAATAATGTAAAGTAGAAATCACTATTTAATATTCGGAGGTGAATAAAGATGGCAAGAAGTAACAAAAACGTAGTTCCAGAAGCTATGGATTCATTAGAAAGATTCAAATATGAAGTTGCTAGTGAAGTAGGTGTTAACTTAAAAAATGGTTATAACGGAAATATATCAGCTAGAGACGCTGGTAAAATCGGTGGTAACATGGTTAAAAAGTTAATTGAACAAGCTGAAAATCAAATGGCTAACAAATAAGTTAAAATTAATAAAAATAGGGAGCAAGGAGGAATTCTTGCTCCTTATTTATTTAGTAGCAAAGTTCTCTGCACTTTCTACTAAATAAAAGCTTCGCTAATTTATGCACATGATTTTGTACAACAAAAATGGTTCTTTTGTTCTAGATGAAATAATATTTTAAAATGTTATTGAAAATATAGTGATATATTTGTAAAATATATTACAAAGGTTTGTAATACAAAAAATAAGACTACGGAAATCAATAATATGGTTGATGAAAGATAAAATTTGTAAAGTTAAAAGTTAAATGTAATTTTGAAAAATAAGTATAATATTTAATTAAAACAATGTATTTAATTTTGACAGCATATAATATTTAATTTATAATGTTATCAAAGTATATTAATTTATAATTATTTAAAAAATAATTAAATAAGTAAATATTATAAAAGAAGATAAAATGAGGAGAAAAAATGTATAAGCTAGTAGCAATTGATTTAGATGGAACGTTATTAAATTCATATGGAGAAGTGACTCCTAAAACAAAAGAAGCATTACAAAATGCTAAAAGTCAAGGAATAGAAATTGTTTTATCTTCAGGAAGACCAATAAGCTCTACAGAAAGTTTAGCAGTAGAACTTGGAGTAGATAATTATTTAATTTCAGGAAATGGAGCAGCTGTATTTGATATACAAAATCAAAAACTAATATGTGATAGATTTTTAAGTAAAGAACAAGTATTAAATATTGCTAAATTGTGTGAAGAAAATAGCTTTTTTTATAATGTTTATACAGAAGATGAAGTTATTGCGAGTTCTTTAAATTATAATATACTTTTTTATCACAAAGAAAATTTGAAAAAAATTGAAGAAAAAAGAACACATATAAATGTTGTTCAAAATATAGCAAAATATATAGAAGAATCAGGAAAAGATAAATTTTTAAAGATAACTGTATGTGATGAATCTCAATTTATTTTTAATAGTATTATGAAAAAATTAAGATTAATTGATGGAATTGATGTTTTAGAAACAGCTTATATGTCAAGAAAAAAAATAAAGATTCGGTACAGACGATGTAAATATTCAATATTTTTATACTGAAATTACAAATAAAAATGTTAATAAGTGGTCTGCAATAGAATTTCTTTTAAATAAATTAAATATCAATAAAGATGAAGTGATGGCAATTGGCGATAATATGAATGATATAGAAATGATTCAAAATGCAGGACTTGGAGTTGTAATGGGAAATAGTAATCCTAAAATGAAAGAAATTGCTGATGAAATTGTAGGAGATAATAATTCCGAAGGGGTATTAGAAGCTTTTAATAAATTTATTTTTAAACAGGAGAAGTAAGATGAATTTAAGCCTAAATCAAACTAAATTAGTTGGTTTAACAATGCAATTAGATCTTAAAGCTAAAGAATATAAAAATCTTTGTGAAAAATTAGATATAATAAAAGCAGATAGTTTGCTAAAAAGATTAATAAACAAAATAAAAGTATAATAAATCTATTTTAGATTTATTATAGGTTATATAGAATAAATATGAGTAATTTTAAAATGTTTGAGAATTTTAAAATTACTCTTTTATTTATGAAAAACTATATACAAATAAAAAAGAAATTGCTAGATGAAAATAACAATTTATAAGTGGCACTTTTTAAGAGAAAAGTTTACGAAATATCCTAATAAATAAATACTTTGGGAAATATTAACAAATATTCATTACAGAAATATTACAAACGAGATAAGTTTGTGTTACAATAGTACAATTTGTTGATTTACCGTGGTTTTTGATATAAAATAAAGAAAATGGGATATTTTTAAAATATCGAAAAAATATTTTTTTATGTTATAGAGGAGGAACTGAACATGGCAATGAATCCAATGCAAAGAAGAGCTAGAACATCTTTTATTATAGGATTTTTAGTGGCATTAATTATAGGAGCTTTAGCTGTAGGAGGATTATTATTAAAAATAAGAAGCATAAACGAAGCGAAAGAAGCTATAGAAGCTTTACAAAAGCAAGTATATGTAGCAACAGAAGATTTAGAATCTGGAGATGAAGTTACTATGGACGATTTCGTTAAAGGAATTGTACAAACATCAATGACAACAGATGAAATGATTACACCAGATTATTTTGAATTTGAAGAAGATGGAGAAATCATTACAAAACTAGATGATGATGGAAATCAAATTCAAAAAACAATGGTTATGAAAATTAATGTTCCAAAAGGTACAATTATAACAAAAGATATGATGTATGAATCAGGAAAAGGATTAAAAGATTCTGAAAGAATTCAAGAATTCAATATGATTCGTTTACCTTCTCAATTAAAAAATGGAGATTTTATAGATGTTAGATTTTCATTACCAAATGGTCAAGACTTTGTAGTACTTTCTAAGAAAAAAGTTATCGGAACAAATGCTACAACAGTTTGGTTACAATTAGATGAATTAGAATTAAATTTAATGAATAATGCAATTGTGGAATCATATAAAGCTACAGGATCTAGATTATATGCAATTGAATACATTGAACCTGGTATGCAAAAAGATGCTGTTCCTACATATGTTGCAAGTTCAGATGTTTTAAATCTTATTAATAGAAACCCTAATATTATTAGCGAAGCTAGAGAAAAATATGGTGAAAATATAAATGGATTATCAGACTTTAGAGCACTTAATATTGAATCAAGCTTAGAAGCTACAAGAGATCAAAGTGAAAGTTTAGTAAGCTCAGGAAATGCTAATGAAGATCAATCTATTAAAGCTGAAAGACAAACTTATGTAGATGCTCTTGAAGGAACTGATGATATAGGTTATATAGAATAAACACTTGGAGGATATTTATGAAAAAAGTTGCTTTTATAGGAAGCTATGATAAAGCAGACATGATAATATGTATTGCAAAATTATTAACTATAATGAAGAAAAAAGTTATAGTTATAGATGCAACAGCTTTATCTAAAACTAGATATATCGTTCCAACTATGCAATCAAGTAAACAATATATAACGACTTATGAAAATGTAGATGTTGCAATAGGCTTTGAAAATTTTGAACAAATCAAAGCCTATAGCTCACTTTCTAAAACAGATGAATTAGATTATGATTATGCCTTAATTGATATTGATTCTTATAAAGGATATTATTACTTTGGCATAAAACCTGAAGATAAAAAATTTTTTGTAACTTCATTTGATTTATATAGTTTAAGAAGAGGTTTGCAGGTATTAAGAAAAATACCAGAGCCTGTAGAAGTTAAAAAAGTTTTATTTACAAAAGATATGGATCCAAAAGAAAGACAATATTTAAATTTCCTTTCAAAAGGAATAAAAATTAAGTGGGATGAAGACATAGTGTATTTCCCTTTTGAAACAAGTGATTTAAATGCTATTTATTCAAATCAAAGATCTGGAAGAATTCAACTAAAAGGATTGAGTGCAACTTATATTGATGGAATAGAATATTTAGTAGAAGAAATTTCAGACGCAAGTCAAGGCGAAGTTAAAAAAACTGTTAAAATATTAGAAAAGAATTAATTCTGGAGGATAAAATGGCAATTATTGGATTTTGGAGTGCAAGTGAAAAAGAAACTGGTCAAACATTAGCTGCAACTGCTCTTGCAACTTATATGGGAATTAAACATAATTACAAAATATTACTTGTTGATGGAACCTTTAATGATGATGTAATGGAAAGATGTTTTTGGAAAATAACACCGAAAAATGATCCAACTAGAATGTTAAATAAAGGTAAAGTTGATATTTCTTCTGGAGCAGAAGGGTTAGTTAGTGCTGTAGCTAGTAATAAAATAACTCCAGAGATTATACCAAATTTCACAAGAGTTGTATTAAAAAATAGACTAGATGTATTATGTGGCTTGAAAACTGTTATACCAGAAGAATTTAGAAAATCACTTATGCTATATAAAGATTTAGTAACAATAGCAGATAAATATTATGATTTAGTTATAGTAGATATCGAAAAAACATTAAAAAGTGATACTACAAAAGCTTTACTTGGAGCATCACATTTAATTGTTCCTAATTTTACACAAAATTATAAACAATTTGAAGAGTATGTTACTGCAGTATCTGCTAATAGAAAAATCTTTGATAAAAGTAAATTAATACCAGTATTAACAAATGCAGATGATAATTCAAAATACAATGTAAAAAATGTATCAAGGGTATTAAAAGAAAAAGATTTAAATACAGTTCAGTATAATCCAGTATTTAAAGATTCAGCATCTGAAGCTGCAGTTGCAAATTTCTTTTTAAGATATGGGTTATCAACTACAGGAAATGATAAAAATGCAGGCTTTATAAAAGCCTTAGACAATATAGATAAAACTATAGATTATAAATTAGAAGAATTAAAATATAAAGTATAAATTAAAAAGGGAGGAGAAACCTTCAAATGAATATAAAGAATATTGCTTTAATTTTCGTAGTACTTGTTGCTGCTATTTCTGCAATTGTATATTTAATAAAGAAAAATAACGAGGCAATTGTTGAAGAAGAAACAGAAATCGATGATAAAACTTTTACATTAAATATGATGGTTAAGTTTGTTAAGCAAAGACTTGACGAAATAACTAAAGTAAATTTATATGATATTGGTTTATCAGAAGAAGAATTAAAAAGAAGGAAAGCAAAGAAATATGAATTAAAAAAGGCCTTAAAAGGTTGTACATATGGAGATGTTAATGATAAAAAATATGTTAAGGAATTAATATATGATTTATTATCAAAAGAATATGGAGTTGATGAAACAAACATATCAAGAGCAATTCCTTTTGATACTCCTTCATTATTAACAGCACAAGATAAATTTGACATTATACTTCATGAATATAAAAAAGAATTTTCTTATGAAGCTATGAATGAGATTATGAAAAAATATAATCTTGATAGAGAAAAGTTTATTGAAGGTGAAACAAAACCTTGTTATGTTATAACAAGTGATGAAATTGATGAAATTTATGAGCAAGAAGCTTTTCAACTTGGATTTGCAGATAAATTGGAAGTTCTTGTTCAAAGAATTTATCAAAAATATAAAGGATATAGTAGTATAGATGAAATTAGAGATATGAACATAGATGGTGTATCTGGTGGTGTATCTGGTCTTCCAGAATCATTTTTAAGTCAGGTAGCACAAACTGATGGAGAATACTTAAAGCAAGCTATGGAATCAAAAGTGCCTAGAGCATGTGATTCTATATGGATATTTTTCCATGGTAAATCTATAAGACTAGCATTTCTATCATTTGGAACAGAAGCAGAACTTAAAAGAGTATGTCAAAATATATACAAATACAATAATCCAGGTCAGTTATCTGATACAAATGGTTACAAAATTAATGAGATGAAAGACGGATCACGTGTTGTTGTTGTTAGACCTAGCATGTGTGAAACTTGGGCATTCTTTGTAAGAAAGTTTGACGTTCAAAAAGCTACACTAGAACAAATTGTTAAATTCCCAGGAAAAGAAGATACAATAGATTTATTAAAATATTTAGTAAAAGGTGCTAGAATAATTTCTCTAACAGGAGAACAAGGTTGTCGGAAAAACAACAATGCTTATGGCTATGATTGAAAACATATATGAAACAATGAACCTTCGTATCACAGAAACTGCTTTCGAGTTGCATTTAAGAAAAATTTATCCAACAAGAAATATAGTTTCAATGCGTGAAACAGAAACAATTTCAGGTCAAGATTGTTTGGATGTTCAGAAAAAAACTGATGGTTCTGTTAATATTATCCGGAGAGGTTGCAACAGACCCTGTAGCATCTTGGATGATTCAATCTGCACAGGTTGCTTCTAAATTTACATTGTTTACTCACCACGCAAAAACTTTTCCTAACTTAGTTACAGCACTACGTAACTCAATGTTAAGAACGGGTGTTTTTAAGGATGAGAAAACAGCAGAAGAACAAGTTGTTCAAGTTTTAAACTTTGACATCCACTTAATAAAAGACTTTAGAGGAAGACGTTATATAGAAAGAATTACAGAGTGTATACCAGTTGAAGAAAAAAATGAGTATACATTTGACCATAGAAAAGAAAAAACATTAGAAGGAAAATTTGATAAATTTTTTGATAATGCTACAATTTACTTCTCAAAAGAAACAAATAGAGAATTATATAAATATCGTAACGTACTTGAATTTGTTGATGATACATATGTACTTACAAACCCTATTACACCAGAAAATATTAAAGGTATGAGAGAAAACATGAATGATAGGGATATGATTGAATTTGATAAATTCTTAGAAAGAGTTTGGGGAATAAAACCTCCAAAAATGCCAAGATATGATGAAAACGGAATGGAAATAAAAGACTTAGATGAAGGTTTAGGTGAAACAGTACAAGTTTCTGCAGATCCTATAACTAGAACTCAAAAAGTAGATTCTAAAATGCAATCACAAGAAAAATTAAGAAGACAAGCACAATTTAGAAGAAATAGCGGAACAGGAGAAATTAGAAGAAGACCTAAAGATAATAATGTTTTAGATTCTGAGTAATTGCTAATCTAGAAAGAAAGGTGGGAAAAATAAATGTCAGCTGATATGCTTAAGTACCTAATAATGGGTGTATTTGGATTATTTGCAATAGTAGCATTAACTTACTATTTACTTATGAAAAAAATGCAAACTAAAGAAACAAAGTATGTTGCATCTTTAGTTCAAGGTACTAAAAAATCATCATTTAATATGGATGTTTTTTATCAAAAATTCTATATTAACTGTTCAAAAATCCCTTTTTTAAGAAGATATACATTAAAATTAAGAAGAAGACTTGAAATTATAAATCTTGAAGATGAATATCTTACTAGAACGCAAGTTGCCAAAATTATGTTTAAAGCATTACTTATAATTATACCTTTAACAATAGTTGTAATAATGATGACAAAATCAAATTATTTAATAATGTCTACTATATTATTATTTGAATTATTCTTTATAGAGACTATTATAGAAGGTATGGTTGATGGAGTTGATAATAAATTATTAAAACAACAATTAGAGTATTTTGCTGCTATCAGACATGCTTATCATGAATATAACATGGTTGAAGAAGCTATATATGAAGTTTCTCAAGATGATGAAAAAGAAATTTCTAGACAATCTGAAAAAATTTATGAAATATTAATATCAGATGATCCAGAAACAGAATTAGAAAAATATTATGATATTGCACCAAATAGTTATTTAAAAGAATTCGCAGGAATATCTTATTTAACTAGAGAATTTGGTGACAGAAAAGATAAAGATGGTGCATCTCTTTATTTAAAAAACTTAAATAATATAACACAAGAAATGCAACTTGAAATTTTAAAAAGAGATAAATTGGATTATGTGTTCCAAAGTTTATCTATGATTGCTGCATTACCAATATTATTTTTAGATGCAATAAAAAATTGGTGTATTGGACAATTTTCTTTTACAAGACAATTTTATAATGGAACATTAGGATTCTTTTGTCAGGTAGGAATCATTTTAGCAACTTTTGTATGTTATACTCTTGTTAGAAAATTAAAAGATAATGGTAGTGTAAATACAGCTAAAAATATGGAAAATCCTTGGCAAAAAAAAGCATATGCAAAACCTCCAATAAAGAAATTTGTTGATTTGTTTATTCCTAAAAGAGGAACAAAAGAATATAATAAAAAAGTTAAACTTTTAAAAGATTCTGCCTCAAAATTAAAAATGGAATGGTTATACATAAATAGATTAGTTACAGCTGCACTATGTTTTGTAGGTTCATTAATAATATTATTTGCAGCACATAAGATGGCTATTAATTATCAATTTACTGAACCAACTTCAAATTATGATTTACTTGGTTCAATGTCTGAAACTCAAGAAAGAAAAGCAATGGAAATTACAGAAAAAGATAATGTTTTCTTGAAAAAATTTCAGCATGATTATAAAGTAACACAAGAAGATTTGGCTAAAGAAATTGCAGAATCAGATGAATATGGTAATGGACAAAATACAGAAGAGCAACTTGAAGCTATTATAGAAAGAGTATGGGAAAAATTACAAATTGTACAATCAGAGTATGTAAAATGGTTTGAAGTACTTATAGCATTAGCAATAATGATAATTGGATATTCTGCACCAGTTTGGCTTTTAATTTTCCAAAAAATTATGAGACAAATGGATATGGAAAATGAAGTAATGCAATTTCAAACTATTATATTAATGCTTATGAAAATAGAAAGAGTTAATGTTGAAATGATACTTGAATGGTTAGAAAGATATGCAAATATCTTTAAAGAACCAATAAGTAAATGCGTAAATAACTATGAAGCTGGTGCTTGGGAAGCATTAGAAGAATTAAAAAATGAAATATCTTTCCAACAATTAATACAAATTGTTGAAAGCTTACAAGCTGCAGTGGAACAAATACCAATTAGAGAAGCATTTGATGAATTAGATTCAGAAAGAGCTTATCATCAAGAAAAAAGGAAAGAATCTAATGAAAGAACAATAGCCAGAAAATCTATGATAGGTAAAATATTTGGTTTTGGTCCAATGGTACTATTATTTGTTGTATATTTAATTATTCCACTTTGTGTAATTGGTATGGTAAGTATGACAGAATCATTTGATAGTATGCAATCAATGATATAAGAGTGATAATGGGGGGAAGTAAATTAAATTTTGGTATGTTAAATTTAATTTATTTTCAACTAGATTTGTACCTTTAGAAAGGAAATAAAATATGGATAATATTGCAAAAGCATTGCAAATTGCTGGTGGTGTATTAATTGCAGTTATAATTATGTCATTAGTATCATACTTTTTTTCTTCAATAGGTCTTTGGCCAATGGAACAAGATCAAGTGGAAGATGTAGAGCAACTGGCAAAATTTAATTTAGAATATGAAATCTATGACAAAAAAGGAATGTATGGAGTAGATGTTATTTCATGTTTAAATAAAGCAATAAGCAATAATGAAAAATATGTTGAAGGTGGAAGTTTTTTAACAGGAAATAAATATGGGGATGAATTTACTGTAGATGTTTGGGTTAGACTTACAAGTGATGATTTAGAAGAATCTATTGAAGTTTATTATTTTGACCAAGGAAAGCAAAGACAATTTTTTGGTTCTAATCCAATAATGGTAGATAATAGAAACTTAACAATGGGAACCGCAGGTTTTGATATCCAAAGTAATTATTATACTAATTATGATAATAATACAGCATTACCAGTAGAAGCTCAAAAATTTAGTGGTGCAATGGATATAAGGCCACATAGTGGTAAACATGAAGCAACTGATTTTAATGGTAATTTAAATAATGGATATTATTCTTTATTTGATTCAGCTGAAAATGGACAAAGTGAAAATAACCTTGTTAGACTAATAAAATTATCTAATAGAGCAGATACAGGAAGCTTAGATAGAACTGTAAGTAATAGAACAGGAAAAAATTTGGATAAATGGAGCACTATTAAATGGAAGACAGCTTTATCTGATTTCAAAAAAAGAAGATTTAAATGTGATTTTTTAGGATATAGTGAAATAACAGGAAGAGTAAATAGAATTTATTTTTCCGAAATTTAAAGTTAGGAGTAAAATATGGATAATGCGTCAAAAGCTTTAATTATGGCAGCATCTGTATTACTTGGATTATTACTTTTATCAATGATGATTTATGTATTTAGAGCAGCTGCAAGTATAGATGAAAATTATGATGCAAGACAAGGTGAAAGAGAACTGCAATTATTTAATTCAAAATTTGAAGTATTTGATAAAAATGATAATACTATTATGGATTTAATAACAGTAGCTAATCTTGCATATAGCATAAATGAAGATTACGAATATGATAATGCTAAATCTGTTGAGGTTATTATTAAAGCTAATGATAAGTATTTTGTTATTCCAGGTAATAATTCACAAATTCCATCAGGTAATTCTGATTTAAAATTTAGTAGAAATAAAATTTTATCCACAGGAAATAGTTATAAGAATATAAGTTCATCAAGTATTATTTCAATATATAATTTGACTGATTCTGATTTAGAAACTATAGGAATATCTAGAAATCCAACTACAGATAAATTATCTACTGCCAAAATAGGAAAAGCAAGAATAAAAGATGATAGTGGAATTCCAATAAAAGATAATTTAGGCAATTATGTTTTTAGAGATAATGTAACAGTATATAAATATTTATTTAGATGCACATGTATTTGTGATGAGCATCAAGATAATGGAATTACTTATCATAATACTACAGGTAGAGTAAGAAAAGTTGAATTTGAAATGTATGAAAATGAAGAGTGGAATATATAAGTTAAATATGGTTATAAATAAATTTAATTGTATACTCACAGGGATTTATATATTTTATAACTATATTTAATCTGTAAATAGTAAAAAGATATTATCAAGATTTAATACATTTAGATAAATATTGTCTAAAAATATAAATTATGTTATAATAATAGTGTAGGATGTTTTATGAAAAAAAGTTTAATTATTTTAATTGTAATATTACTTATAGGAGCTATTATAGCTGGTGTTAAGTATAATGATTTAAAAAAAGAAAAGTTAGAAATACGAAAATTTAATTTAAATTATGAAGAATATAATAAAGATAATTTAAATGGGTTAGATATTACAACTTTAATTAACAGAGCTATAAGTAATAATGAAAAATTTGGAGTTGAAAAAAACGAAGAAAATTTGTATAATCTAGAAGATGAAAATTGTATAGAAATATACATTAAAATGATTATAAATAATACAACCTATAGAATGGAAAGAATTAATAATTTAGGAATAGATTCTTTCATAGAATACTTCGGAGAAGTTAGTTTTAAATGCATAGATATAAAATATCATAAAAATGGTAGAATTAAATCTATGACATTTGAAGCTAAAGAATACTAAAGTTTTTAATGTTGCTATAAATACTATAGCTATTAAAATAAAACACAAATTTAAGAAAAAATAAGGAGGAGAGAGATATGGAGAATGCGTCAAAAGCACTTATTATTGCAGGTGCAATTCTTTTATCAATATTAATTATTGCTATTGGTATGTTTATATTTACCAATGCGCAAAGTACAATTACAGACACAATGACATCAATGTCTAAACAAGAACAAAATGCATTTAATAGTCAATTTACAGGTTATGATGGAGCTTTAACAGGTTCACAAGTAAAAAGTTTAATTGGTGATTTAGTAACAAATGCTAATACTTATGTTGAAGAACCTGGAAAAATAATTTCATTAAATTGTAATCAATTAGATTCAAGAGGTGAAAAAACAACTACAGCACCAGCACCAGCTTCACCAAACAATATTGAGAATTATGTTTCAAATTTAGGAAAAATGAGAAATGCAGTAGAAACTAAACATACATATTGGGTAGAATTAGTTTATGGAACTGCTGGTATTATAGATACAATTAATATTTCTTATTATAAAGAAGCAACAAATGGAGTTGAACCTATAGCTGAAGGAACAAAATTAGACAGAGCAGATAGCTAAGTAAGAAAAAAATAATAAATTTATATGAAGTATCAAATAAATTTAAATAAAAGTGGTATGTTTATTTAATAAATATCCATACCACTTTTACAATAAATATAAAGAAAGGAATTAATATGGAAGAAAACGCATCACAAGCTCTTATGATGGCTTTTGCAATTTTTATATTTGTAATGGCACTTAGTTTAGCAATGTTTTTGTTTTCGAAAGTCTCAACAACATCAGAAACGTTAGCTCTTTATACAGATTCAACACGTTTTTATGATAATGTAGCTGTTGTTGGTAGAGAAGGTATAGAAAGATATGTAAATACTGAAACCATTATTCCAACTTTATATAGATATTATAAAGAAAATTTCTGTGTTAAAATTTATGATGCTACAGGATTATATGTTCAAAATTCTACAGAAGAAAATCCAGGTTTAATACAAATATTTGATGTACTTTTAGAAGATAAAGTTGGACAAGCAGTTATTAATACTGCTGCAAATGGAATTTATAATCAAACAGATGGAACAAAAAACTATCAAGCTTATGCATTAAAAAGTATATATAATGATGAAAACAGTTTAATATATATGTTTGGAGCACCATGGCTAGATAGCACAGAAAACATGAAACTTAGAGTAGATTATTTTATAAATGGAGATGCTGGTTATATAAATAATAATTGGGTAGATTATACAAATAATCCATTTCATAAAATGAGAACTTTGGAAAATAAGTATCAATTTAAAGAAAAATTTGTTAGTTATTCATATACTGGCGAAACAATGGAAACAGAAGATGGAGATGTATTAGTAACAGGAGCAGATTCAAAAGATAAAGTTGTAATTACATATACATTAGTAGATATAACTAATGTAAGTTCAGGAGTAGAAAAACAAATGATTCAAGAAAAATTAGATGTAGTAAAATAAATAAAATTAAGGAGGATATTATTTATGAGTGATACATTAATTACAGTTGTTGCAATTTTACTTGCTGCAATATTAATGTTTGTTTTTCCATTATTATCAATCTCAGAAAGGGGAGATGATATATCTCAACTATCAGTTAATTCTGCAGTAACAGAATTTGTTGATAATTCTAGAGCAATTGGAAAAATAACAATGGATAATTATAATAAACTAGTAAATACAATTTATGCAACAGGAAATTCTTATGATATTGAAATGGAAGTTAAAGTTTTAGATGAGAACATTGGTAAAAAATCTGCATGGACTCAAGGGACTGTAATAGGTGAAAATGTTTACTATTCAGTTTATACTTCACAAATAACAGAAGTTCTTGAAGACAAAGGAATTTATACAATGAAAGAAGGAGATATATTTTCTTGTAGTGTAAAAAATACAAATAAAACTTTATCTCAAACTATAAGAAGTGTTTTTTATTCAATAAAAGGTAGTGATACATATTCTATTGCAGCACAACACGCAGGTGTATGTACTGCAAATGGTTCAAATTAGAAAAATAAAGGAAGGTATAAATGAAATTACAAGCTTTTGGTATAGTATTTGCTTTAATATGTTTACCTTTAATTTTGGTTTTATCGTATTACATAAGTTTACAAGTAAATACAATAGAGTTACAAAATCAATATGATTCTAAATTATTAGATGCAACAAGTGATGCAATGTCTTCATTTGAACTTAATACGTCAAATGAAGACTTATCTACTGTGTCTGATTCTTTACGTACAATTATAGAAGCTTCAGATAATATTTTTATGAATACATTGGCAACAAACTTTGGAATGTCTAATGCCAGTAGATCACATCTAGAACCATTTATACCAGCTATATTACATACATTATATGATGGATATTATATATATGCACCATCATATTCTCCAACTGTTGTAACAGATTCTGATGGAAATGCTGTTTCAGTTGGAGATTTAGGTGTTCAAATACAAGGTAATAATGGATTATATACTTTTACAGATCCTAAGAATGCAACTGACTATCAAGATGCATTAGACAAAATAAAAATGGGGCAAGATAGTGGTGGAGGATATACTCAAAATAAAAATAATTATGAGATTGCAAATACACTTTCATATCAAGATATAAAAAATCACGAGAGCAACGGATATGATGTTACTGATTACGGTCAACTTTTATATACAACTCCTCTAACACAAAAAGATTCAAATGGAAATTATACTAATTGTACAACTTCTACAGATGTATTTAATGCAGAATATAAAACAAAAGATATTTTAAAAACTTATGTCCCATATTCAGCAAGATATGTGCAATCAGGATTACATGATAGTGAAGGAAATGAATTTACAGGAGATATAAATGTAATTTATACTTTAGATAATTATGTTACTATAGAAGGAAATTTTAAATATGGAAATTCAGATGAAATTTATTATAGTAAATCTGGATATTTATTACCATTTATATCTACAATAGATGAAAATGATCATACACAAAAAAATACAAAATTGTCTGTTAGAGTTCTTTTAGGTGATAGTACAGATGAAAATCAAATTTATAACTATAATCAAAATGAAATTCAACAATATATAGAAAATGGAAATTCAATTAAAATTCAAATTTTAAATGATTTAGATGGAAATGAATATGAAGATATTATAGATATAAAAAGTAGTAATAATAATACTTCAATAATAGATAAAACAAATACAAATCCAAATTCAGATAATAGCATAGTAACAAGATATAAAAATTTTGTACAAAGTGCAGAAGAATGTACTGCAAAAATAAATCAAAAAATAATAAAACCAGAAGAAAATATAGGAGTACATAGTGGTAAATATGTATTAGATGCATATTCTAATGCTACTGGAGAAGTAGTACAAAGAAATGATATAGGTAATTTTTTAGATTTAGTATTATATGCTGATTCAGAATTATCACAGGATAGTTCTTTAAATGGAGCAAGAAGCAAATTTGAAAGTTTTAGAGATGCAGGTACTAATATACATTTTGCAACTGAAGCAGATTTATTAGAATTAATCAATTCAATAAATAATACTCTTAGATTAAAAATAAATGAAAAAGAATATAATATGCAATTAAATTCATCAGCAGTTTATTATGCAAAAGCAGCAATATTTTCTAAGTGGGTTGCAGATAATTTAAGTGAAATTAATTCTGGAAGTATACAAGAGATTTCTGGATTAAATTACACTACATATAAAGAATTATCTATAAGTCAGTCAACTGGAGATAAATTAAATTATTTAAACATATGGAAAGAAACAAATCAAAATGTTTTTGATTTTACAACTGGGACTAAACAAAGCGGTGTTGCTACAACAGAAATAAAGGAAGACTCACCTTTTTATACCCATAAATTAGATGTAATTAGAACTTCAATTCAATATAATTTAAATTTAGCAATGTCTTCATATAATAGACATCTTTATTATGGAGATAATGATATAAGATATCAACAAGAAAAAAATATATATATGGATTATTCAATGCCAATAATGCAACAAAGTGAATGGGAACAAATATTAAGTAATATTTCAATTGTTTCTTTTATGCAAGGTATACAATGTGGATTAAAAATGTATAATAATTATGTTGTAGTATCTAGTACTAATAATGAAGTAATGACTTCAGTAGAAAATGTGTATTATGCGAAAACAAATGAATTTAATGATTCAACTTCAGAATATCATAAATATAATTGTAAAAAACTAATTAATAATGATAATTATTTTAAAGATACATCACTAAACCAAAACCAATGTGATAAGTATACATCATTTACTTCCAAAGAAGTAAAATATGATAAATTATCAAGTAATTCGGATGTGTTACCATATATATATGATCATAAAAATTTAGCTTGTTATGATTGTATAAATGATGGAAATTATGATGGTGTTAATATATTTGATTCATCAAATTCAAAATTTGATAAATATAGAAATATAAGAAAGGCATTTTATATAGGAATTGCAAAAGAGAGAAATGATGTTTACAAAATGAATGCAATAGATAAGTCAGAAGGTTATGAAATTATATATAATGATGATTTAAACTCATCATATAATAATAATTTAGATTCAGCAATTTCAAAATTAAAAATAGACAAGATTAAAGAATTGGAAATTGTATTTTCTGCTGTAAATGTTAATAGAAGAGATGAAGATGCATTAACATTTGCTGTGCAATATAATGGACAAAATTTGAAAAATCAACCAGGAACATCTAATTCAATGCTTTACTCAATTCCAACTAATACAGCCAATTATTATACATGGAAAATTGAAGTAGATCCTAATATAAGTGGATCTTCGGGTAACTTTTCATTTGGAAAATTAAATTTTGTAAATGTTAATCCATCTTCAGTTTTTAATGCAAATGATTTAAAAAAATCAATAAAATGTATAAGAGTAATATATAAATAAAAGGAGAAATAAAATGTTTCCAAAAATAATGTTATTAACTACACTAATACCTATAATGATTTTTGGTTCAGGATTATCAATATATAATACATCTTATGATACAATACAAGATTCAACAAATAAGTTGGAAAATAGCGAAAAAAGTGCTTTCTATGCTGTTTATTCATCATATGAGGGAGATCGAACAGGTGTAATGGTAAAAAATTTAATTTCTGATTTGATAACAAATGCAGACACTTATGAAGATGACTTTTCTAAAATTCCTTCATTAAAGATTTATGATAAAATAGATTATAACAATTCAGATGTAGAAGATGCAATAAGTCCTAAAACAGAAAAAGAGTTTAACCAATATGTTTCAAATTTAAACAGTATGAAAAATTTAGTAGAATCTAAACATACATATAATATTGAATTAGAAAATAGAGGAGATATTCTTGAAATTACTTTATATTACTAAATTACAGAATTTTATAGTTATTTAAAATCCCTAAACAGTATTTCAAAATATTAAAATTCATTATTTCTTATATAATAAAATGTTATCTTACAAAATTTGTTATATAAAAATGTACATAATTTGTAAATTTTTGTATTTTGTAATTATCATATTATCTACTTTTGTTCTAAAGAACTTATGATAAATTGGGAAAATTTGGGATTTTGAAAATTATATATTATCTACTATTATTAATAAAAATAAAATAAATGGTTATTATAATTTTATGAAAAAGATTAAAATTATGATAGCCATTATTTTTTTATTTATAATATATATATATGTTGCTTATATTACTGTAATTCCAAATAGTGTTGTATTATTTGGAAATGAAAGTTTCAATTATAAAAAGTTAATAGGAATAACTGTTTCGGAAACGCAAAAAACTATGAATGATAATTATAATGTAAGTAATATGGAATTTAAATTATTTGGACAAGTTTTACTTAAGAATACTAATATAACTAAGATTGAAGATATAGAAGTAGTTCCAGTTGGAAAAATTATTGGATTAAAATTATATACTGATGGTGTATTAGTAGTTGGAAAATCGGAAATTGAAGATATAAACAATAATTTAATTAAACCTTATGAAAATATAGATATTAAAGAAGGAGATACAATTTTAAGTATAAACGAAGAAAAAGTAGAAAGTATAGATAATTTAAAAGAAATTGTAAATGAGTCAAAGGGAAAAGATCTAAATATTACTGTTTTAAGAAATGGCTCTACTTTTACTTCAAATATAACACCTATACAGTCGAAAAATAAAGATTACAAATTAGGCTTATGGGTAAAAGATGCAGCTACAGGTGTTGGAACTATGACTTTTTATGAACCAAATTCTAAAAGTTTTGCTGTTTTAGGTCATGGAATAACAGATAATGATACAGATACTTTAATTAGTATTGATTATGGAGAACTTGTTACTTCAAGGGTTATTTCTGTTCAAAAAGGCGAGATAGAAAATCCAGGTGAGATAAGAGGAACAATTTTAAATCAGCAAACAATTGGAACTGTACAGAAAAATACTCAATTTGGAATATATGGTAATTTAGATAATTTGACTAGTTTAAATATAGATTCTTCTAATAAAATGAAGGTTGCTTCTAGAGATGAAATAAAAGTGGGGGAAGCTACAATACTTTGTAGTATAGATAGTAGTAATAAAGCAAAAGAGTATTCTATTGAAATAGAGAAAGTTTATTTAGATAATGATTATAATAATAAAAGTATGTTGATTAGGATTACAGATAAAGAACTTATTGAGAAAACAGGAGGAATTATAAGGGGATTGTCTGGAGCTCCTATTATTCAAAATGGTAAGTTTGTAGGTGCTGTTACAAATGTATTGGTTTCTAATCCTGAAATTGGTTATGGAATTTTTGGAGATTTGATGATTAAGGAAATTGGAAAGTAATTTAATTATTTTCCAAAATTTTTTTATTAAATTGGAGCATCTAATTAGAAAATTGTAATTTGTATGGTAGATTTCATTTTCAAAAATTATTAACATGATATAAAAATTTTATTGTTCTTATTTGATTTTACTTTATATCATAATTATTAACAAAATTATATTATTCATATTCAGTTCCTAGTTCAAGCT
>OFGE01001662.1_pt1 | contig 18652 bp, 14 predicted proteins | sample 1521681 | NCBI WGS metagenome assembly OFGE01 (sample SAMEA3504093, study PRJEB24116) | mouse gut metagenome | biome: mouse gut; feature: mouse-associated habitat; material: faeces | place: Denmark | collected 2011
AAAGTCTCTGTAAAACTCCAGCCCCGCCAGGGTGGGCTCTCCTCCCTGAAACAAAAATGTAACCGAGCCCTCCGCCGCCCCCGCCGCCTTGCCGATGAGGGTATGGCTCACCTCCTTGGACATCAGTCCGTAGTTGGGCACCGCCCGGACGCTGGCCTCGTCAGCATAAAAGCAGTAGGCACAGCGCAGGTTACAGCCGCTGGAAGCCGGCTTTAATAAGATACTCAAAGGGGGCATCCCTTCTCCTCCTCGCCTCAATCTCGTTGGGAATATTATCGCCCCTTTTTCCCAATGTGTCAACATAATAAGGATTCGTTTGGAACGGGCGGCCACAGGCCGCCCCTACATGATCGCGACAAAACGCGCAATCGGACACTCACAAACGCCCTTTCTCCCTTGTCAAACGGGCCCTAGTGTGATAAAATGTCAGAAACACCCGCCGGCGGGCACAGATATTGAGAGAGGGGAGCAGATCGTTATGCGGCCTGAGCTACATTTGTTCGAGACAAATCCGATCATTGCCGCGGTCAAGGACGAGCGGCAGCTGGAAAAGACCTTCGCCCTGGAGAATGACATCCTGTTTTTTCTGTTCGGCAACATCTGCACCATCGGCAGTCTGGTCCGGAGGGCGAAGGAGGCGGGCAAGCTGGCCTTTGTCCATCTGGACCTCACCCAGGGGCTGTCCAGCAAGGACGTGGCCGCCGACTTCGTAAAGGAGTACGCCCAGGCCGACGGCGTAATCAGCACCCGTCCCGCCCTGCTCTGCCGGGCGAAAGCCCTGGGGCTGATCACCGTACTGCGGGTCTTTCTGGTGGACTCCTTGTCTTTGGACAACCTGAACAAACAGATCGCCGCCTGCGACCCCGACCTGATCGAGATCATGCCCGGCGTCATGCCCAAGGTAATCCGTCAGGTGTGCCAGACCGTCCGCCGCCCGGTTATCACCGGGGGGATGATCTCCGACAAGGAGGACGTGATCGCCGCCCTCTCCGCCGGAGCGCTGTGCGTGTCTACCTCCTGCGAGGAGCTTTGGCAGGACGTATAAGAAAACAAATTTTTTAAAAATAGGAAAATTTTATATTGCATTTTTCACAAAGCTGTGATATACTGCCCTCACTGACAGAGTTGTGAGATTTGAGTGTGACGACTCCCAGGAAAACTGGGTATCGTTGCGCTCTTTTTTTGTGCGCAACGTCCCGGAAAGAATGAAAGGAGAACAACTTATGGAGACAAGACCTTATGTAGCATGGGACCTGATGGACGCGTTCATGATCGACGTGTTCAAGGCCTATGGCGTGCCCGAGGAGGACGCGAAAATCTGTTCCGACGTTCTGCTGGAGTCGGACCGCCGGGGCATCGAGAGCCACGGCTGCAACCGCTTCAAGCCCATTTATATCGACCGCATCGAAAACGGCACCCTGCTGCCAGTGACGAAGCTGGACATTGTGAAGGACACCCCCACCACCGTGGTCATGGATGCCAACAACGGCATGGGCATGGTGGCCAGCTACCGCATGATGGAACTGCTCATCGAAAAGGCCGCCAAGTACGGCATGGCCGGCGGCGCGATTTACAACTCCACCCATTACGGCATCGCCGGCTACTGGACCACTATGGCGGAAAAGGCGGGCATGATCGGCATCACCGGCACTAACGCCCGGCCCTCCGTGGCCCCCACCTGGGGCGTGGAGCCCATGATGGGCACCAACCCCCTCACCTTCACCATGCCCACCGACGAGGAGTTCCCCTTCAACTTCGACTGCTCCACCTCCATCGTCCAGAACGGGAAGATCGAGTACTACCAGCGCAGCGGCGCTCCCACCCCCGAGGGACTGGTCATCACCAGGGACGGCGGCACCATGACCGATTCCGGCCAGATTCTCAAGGATATGCGGGCGGGGAACTGCGCCCTGCTGTCCATCGGCGGCCTGGGGGAGGCCACCGGCGGATACAAGGGCTACGGCTTTACCGCCATTGTGGAAATCCTCTCCGCCGCCCTGACCGGCGGCCCCTTCCTAAAGGACCTCAGCGGCAAGAATCCCGACGGCAGCAACCGGATGTACCGTCTGGGCCATTTCTTCTTTGTCATCAACCCCGAATTCTTCATGGGGCTGGACACCTTCAAAAAGACCGCCGGCGACATCTGCCGGGGCCTCCGTGCGTCTGAGAAGGCCCCCGGCGCGGAGCGCATCTACACCGCCGGCGAAAAGGAGTGGCTGGCCTGGCAGGAGCGCAAAGACAAGGGCGTGCCCGTCGGCGAGACGGTCCAGAAGGAGATCCTCGCGGTCCGCGACAAGCTCGGCCTGTCCTACCGCTTCCCCTTTGAGAACTAAGGAAAACACTATACAAACAGGAGGAATATTGTTATGGATTACGCAAAGGAATCGCTCCGCCTCCACGAGGAGTGGAAGGGGAAGATCGAAGTCATCGCCACCGTCCCCGTGGAGGGCAAGGAGGATCTGTCCCTTGCCTACACCCCCGGCGTGGCCCAGCCCTGCCTGGAGATCCAGAAGGATATCAGCAAGAGCTACGAGCTGACCCGCCGCCACAACCTCTGCGCCGTCATCACCGACGGCTCCGCCGTGCTGGGCCTGGGGGATATCGGCCCCGAGGCCGGGATGCCCGTCATGGAGGGCAAGTGCGTGCTGTTCAAAGCCTTCGGCGGCGTGGACGCCTTCCCCCTGTGCGTGAAGACCCACGACGTGGACGAGTTTGTCAACGCGGTGTATCTCATGTCCGGCAGCTTCGGCGGCATCAACCTGGAGGACATCGCCGCCCCCCGGTGCTTCGAGATCGAGCGGAAGCTGAAGGAGCTGTGCGACATTCCCGTCTTCCACGATGACCAGCACGGCACCGCCATCATCGCCCTGGCCGGGCTGACCAACGCCCTGCGGGTGGTGGGGAAGCGGAAGGAGGAGGTCCGGGTGGTCTTCTCCGGTGCAGGCTCCGCCGCCATCTCCATCACCAAGCTGCTGCTGCTGGCCGGGTTTACCGATATCACGCTGGTGGACAAGTTCGGCGCGGTGTATGAGGGCTGCGATCAGCTGAACTGGGCTCAGCAGGAGATCGCCAGGGTGACCAACCGGGAGAAGCGTCAGGGGACCTTAGCCAACATGATGGTGGGGGCCGACGTGTTTATTGGCGTCTCCGCCCCCAATCTGGTGACCCCGGAGATGGTGTCCACCATGAACAAAGACGCCATTGTCTTCGCCTGCGCCAACCCCACCCCGGAAATTTTCCCCGAGGACGCCAAGGCGGGCGGGGCCCGGGTGGTGGCTACCGGCCGCAGCGACTACCCCAACCAGATCAACAACGTGCTGGCCTTCCCGGGGCTGTTCCGGGGTGCGCTGGACGTCCGGGCCAGCGATATCAACGAGGAGATGAAGCTGGCCGCTGCCCGCGCCCTGGCGGACCTGATCGCTCCGGAGGAGCTGCGGGACGACTACATCATCCCGCAGGCATTCGATCCCAGAGTAGGCCCTGCCGTGGCCAAAGCGGTAGCTGAGGCAGCCCGAAGGTCCGGCGTGGCGAGGATCTAATGGGAAGGGGTATCATTTAATGGAAAAAACAGATGAAAAGAAAAAAATAAGTGATGTAATTATTGATACCATTGATCAAAACGGTAATGGTGAGATCGATATCGAAGATATTATCATCATTGGGTTAAGGACACCAGGTATCAAAATTAAAAGAAGTGACTTTTTGCAAAAAGAATTTTTAAAAAAATATCCCCAGGAAATAATTGATGATGCGATAGAAAATAATCCAGCACACGCTGATATTCCGGTTGAAGAAATAGATAAAATTGCTGATGAAGTAATACAATACGAAAGAAATTGTGTATCGGGTATTTCTGCGGCTCTTGGTCTTCCTGGAGGGGTTGCAATGGCTGCTACAATTCCAGCAGATATTGCTCAATACTACGGCTATATGCTGAGAGCAACACAAAAATTGTTATATTTATACGGGTTTCCTGAAATAGATACGACTGAAAAAGAACACAGATTTGATTCCGAAACAATGAACATTCTTATTATTTGCTTAGGGGTTATGTATGGAGCAGCAGGAGCAAATAATGCTTTAAAAGCAATGTCACATGCGTTAGCAATTGGTGTTGAGAAAAAATTGCTGAACACCGCATTAACAAAAGGAACTATTTATCCTGTTGTAAAAAGTGTATCAAAGTGGTTTGGGGTGAAAATGACAAAACAGGTATTCGCAGGATTCTTTAAAAAAGCGATTCCTGTTGTAGGTAGTGTAGTTGGTGGAGGTATTACATACATATCTTTCAAGCCATGTTGTGATAAGTTAAAAGCCTCTTTGCAGGATACATTGTTAAGTACCCCAAATCACCACACCGGAGATGATGAACTGATAATAGATGTCACTGATTTTAATGTATTATAAGAAAAATCTGGAAAGGATCACTATATGAGCGTATTTTTCTACGGCTGTATTACCCTGGACGGCTATCTGGCCGACAAACACCACGGCTTGGACTGGCTCCACCAGACCGGCAATGCGGGGGACACCGGCTATGATGCCTTCTACCAGAAGATGGACGTTACCATTATGGGCAAACGGACCTATGATGAAATTGCCCGCTTGGAAGATGCGTCCAGCGTCTATCCTACCACGGAGAACTATGTGTTCACCCATTCTGCCAGCCTGTCTCAGAGGGGATTTGTCCCGGTGAGCGGGGATGTGGTAGAGTTCGTGAAGGGGCTGGGTGAGAAGCGCATCTGGATCGTCGGTGGGAATACTGTCCTGGCCCCGCTGCTGGATGCGGACCTGGTGGACCACCTGATCGTCCAAGTCGCCCCCGTACTGCTGGGGGAGGGCGTCCCTCTGTTTACCCAGAAGGAGGCCCTGCGGCGGTTCTATCTGGTGGAGGTCAAGCAGTACGGCCAATTTGCGGAGATGGTGTTTAGACGGAATGGAGCAATGGATGAAGCAGATTGAGACCAAGGGAATCACCTATTTGGAACCGCTGAAAGGCAGCCAGCATTGGTATTGGGGTACAGACTATATGAGCGGCGACCTGTATGAAGCGGAGGAGCTCTTTTTGATGGGGCATCCAGTGAGCCAGAATAAGCTGCTGTTTGTCCACTACCCGGATGGAAAGGTTGTCCAGCCGGTAGTGGCTCAAAAGGGACAGTATTTTGGCCGCCCTATCTGCTATCATGACAGGGTAGCCATTTTGATGGTCGATTTTCCCGCCGGACAGATCATGATCATGCAGTTTGATATTGGGCTGGAGCATATGCTGGAGCGGCGGGAAATTCCCCGTTCCGCCGTGGAGGACTGCTACAATCTGATGCTGCAGACCGCTCCGCTGATGCTGACCCGGCAGGGAGGCGAGGATACCTTTCAAATTGTATGGCCGGAGCAGGTTTCCTTTGCAATCGGCGGGAGAGAATCCTTCTGGTTCCGCCGGGGGAATAAGCTGTACTTTGCCGACTGGCGTGAGGGCCCAGATGGAAGCGAGACCGATGAAGTAGTTGTGCGGAAGCTGGAGACAGGGGAGATCCTGGATCGTATTCCAGGCAGCCTGATGTCCATGCCGGACGGTCAAGTGTGGATTTTACAATGAACTTGTGGGGATTTTCCGTTGACAAAGGCCCAAAACTGTGGTAGAGTGTGTGGTACTGCAAAGAAAAGGACCAGTAGCACAGCAAGCTCCTGCACAGAGAGCCTCCGGGTTGGTGGAACGGGGGAGGGGAGCGCCGTGTGAATACCCCTTGGAGCAGCCGCCTGAACAGCCGCCTGTGGCTCAGTAGGGGACAGGCCGGGCCGCGCCCGTTACCGCGCCGGAGCCAAGTGCTCCCCAAGGTCCGCCCCGCGAGGGACGGATGAACCAGAGGTGGTACCGCGTTATTACGCCCTCTGTCCGGTTTCCGGGCAGAGGGCTTTTTGTAAGGAAGTGATTGTTATGTCAGCGCGCAGGAGGGGGACGTTTTTCGTCTTCATTGCCGCTGTCCTGTACAGCATCGGGGGACTGTGCATCAAATTTATCCCCTGGAGCGGACTGGCCATCAACGGCGGACGAACCGCCACCGCAGCGGTGGTGGTGGGGCTGTATCTTGTCATCACCCGCCACCGGCCCCAGCTGAACCGCTGGATATTTCTAGGGGCGCTGTGCGTTTTCTTTGCCCATACTCTGTTTGCCATCGCCAATAAAATGACCACCGCCACCAACGCGATTGTGCTTCAGTTCACCGCGCCGGTGTTTGTGATCCTGTTCTCCATCCTCTGCTTCCACAAACGGCCCAGCCGTCTGGACCTGACCGCCTGCGCGGCGGTGATGGGAGGTATCCTGTTCTTCTTTGTGGACAAGATATCCCCGGGGGCGATGATGGGCAACGCCCTTGCGCTGGCCTCCGGGGTGGCTTACGCCGGGGTGTTTCTCCTGCGGGAGATGCCCAACAGCGACGCCATCTCCTCCGTGTTCTGGGGGGACGTTCTCAGCGCGGCGGTGGGCCTGCCCTTTCTGGCCCTGGAGACGGAATTTACCCAGACCGCGGTGTTCAGCCTGGTGATTTTAGGCGTGTTTCAGGTGGCGATCGCCTACATCCTGATGACCGAGGGCCTGAAAACCACCCCGCCCGTCACGGCCAGTCTGGTTTCTGGCATTGAGCCGGTGCTCAGCCCCATTCTGGTGGCCCTCTTCTACGGCGAGCGGGTAAGCCTGATGGCCTTGACCGGCGCGGCCATTGTCGTCGTCAGCGTCGTCATCTATAACGTGATCTTGGCCCGCCAGCCTGTGGCGGACTGTCAATAAAAAGGAGAGAAAGCTATGACCTGTTATGAAGAATTGAAGGCCCGGGGGCTCATTGCCCAGGTGACCAACGAAGAGGAAATTTCCAAAATGGTGAACGAGGGGAAGGCGGTGTTCTACATCGGCTTCGACCCCACCGCCGACTCCCTCCATGTGGGCCACTTCATGGCCCTGTGCCTGATGAAGCGCCTGCAAATGGCCGGCAACCGGCCCATCGCCCTCATCGGCGGGGGCACCGGCATGATCGGCGACCCCTCCGGCCGCACCGACATGCGCTCTATGATGACCACCGAGACCATCCAGCACAACTGCGACTGCTTCAAGAAGCAGATGGAGCGCTTCATTGAGTTCGGCGAGGGCAAGGCCAGGATGATCAATAACGCCGACTGGCTGCTCAAGCTGAACTACGTGGAGCTCCTGCGGGAGGTGGGCGCCTGCTTCTCGGTGAACAACATGCTCCGGGCCGAGTGCTACAAGCAGCGGATGGAGAAGGGGCTGTCCTTCCTGGAGTTCAACTATATGATTATGCAGTCCTACGACTTCTACTACCTCTTCCAGAATTACGGCTGCAATATGCAGTTCGGCGGCGACGACCAGTGGAGCAATATGCTCGGCGGTACAGAGCTAATCCGCCGGAAGTTAGGTAAAGACGCTTATGCTATGACCATTAACCTCCTGTTAAATTCCGAAGGCAAAAAAATGGGCAAAACCCAGTCTGGGGCAGTCTGGCTGGATGCAAATAAAACATCCCCGTACGAATTCTATCAGTACTGGCGCAACGTATCAGACGCAGACGTCTTAAAATGCATTAAGATGCTTACATTTTTACCTTTAGAAGAAATCAAAGCTATGGAATCCTGGGAAGGCAGCCAGTTAAACCGCGCAAAAGAGATCCTCGCCTATGAACTGACAAACCTGATTCACGGCGAGGAAGAAGCCAAAAAAGCTGAGGAAAGCGCAAGAGCGCTGTTTTCCGGTGGAAATGCGGCGGATATGCCAACGGCAACTATCACCCATACAGATCTGAGGGATGGGAGCATTGACATTTTAGGGCTGTTAGTAAGCGCCTCCTTAGCCGCTTCACGGGCAGAAGCCCGACGAAATGTAGAACAGGGCGGCGTTACCGTAAACGGCGAAAAAGTAACTGATACCCGCAAATCCTATACGCCCGGCGAAATTATGGCTGGGGATTTCGTTTTAAAACGCGGAAAAAAGAAATTCTGTAAAGTAATTTACCAGTAAAACTATGCTGGAACTGCCTTAAAGTAGCAGGTTAACTTTCTGCATTCTTTCGCAGTTCCAGCATCTGTTTATCCATCCGGCTAATCTCCGTCGAATAATTTTTTAGCGCAAGCTCTGCTGTTTTCATTTTTGCCGGGTTTTTCTTATAACAGATGTGATTATCTACACCCGCCCAAAAATCCATTGCTACCGTCCGTATCTGGATTTCCACACGCTGCATCTCTACGGTATCCTTATAGGTAAGAGGAACGTCAAAAATCAAATGCAGGCTTTGATAACCGCTTTTTTTAGGATTTTTTATGTAATCCTTTTCCTTAATCAATATCATATCTTTCTGCTGCTTTAATAAACCGGCAATATTATAAATGTCGTCGCGGTAAAGGCATACAACACGGATACCAATAATATCGTTTAATTTCTGGTAGGCATTTTCAAATGTAATCTTATAGCCCTTTTTCACCAGCTTTCTGGCAATACTTTCAGCGTCTTTGATACGGTGCTCAACCTTTTGGATCATAGAACGCCTATGCTGCTTTGACAATTCAAAATCAATCAATTTTAACTTAAATTTTATTTGCTGTATAATCCATTCCTTTTTTAAAAGGAATTCCGGATCTGATAATTTATTATTTAACATTTCTGTATACATAGATCCCTTCCTTAATATTTTGTTCCTTTTCTGTTTTATTCCGGGAAAAATTGACCCCATTATCATATATATGCAGGATTTTAAAAAATATGTGTTAAAAATTAATTTAACCTCGTTTCTATACTGCTTAAGCCCTTTTGCTAAGACATTTTGGGAACATGCTCGGGCAAACATTTCACAGCCATGCACTCCTGATGATGGTATTCAATGTCTGCCAGCTAAAGATTGCACCATAGCGTAAATAAGAAATCTCCTCTGCAGGCCAGCCAAAACCGTAGTCAGTCAGAGGGCAGAGTATGCGGCTTTAGCCCCTGAACACAGACCCAGACGCATACCCTGCCCTCTGACTGACGGCCCTTTTGCCATCTACCCCCTACAGTTCGCTCTAAAGCATATTTTCCTAAACCACCTACAAAAACATCTCTATCACCTCTGCCACCGCCGCCTGGTTATGATCCCGTTTTGTAATATAATCCGCCGCCTCTTTCGCCACATCCACTGCATTTTGCACCGCAACTCCAATATGCGCAGCTTTTATCATAGAAACATCATTACACTCATCTCCCACCGCAACCGTCTGTTTTAATGGAATACCAAAATATTCACAAAACTCCAATACCGCGCCCCCTTTATCCACACCATACGGACAATATTCCAGATAATTGCTGCTCGAAAAAAAGCTATTCAACTTCCCTTCGCACCAAGACTGCTGCCCCTTTTGAAATTCTTCAAGTATACGCCTGCTTTCAAGCGAAATCAAAAGCGCCTTATACGGCTCTTCCTGTAATGCGTTCCCTGTATCAGGCAAGATGCGGTAAGTCATCCCGGTATGGGTTGTATAAAACTTTAGCTCCTCCGTATACTGCGGTGCCAAAACATCCTCTTTATCGTATGTCTGTATATAAATCCCGGCTTTTTTTGCCGCATCAAACAGCGTTTTCACAAGGTTAAGCGGCACCGTCTTTTCCTTTAAAATCCGATCCGCAGCGCAGTCATACAGTACGGATCCGTTAAATGCAATCATATAGCAGCCCTGCGCCGTAAGCCCCAGATCCTTTACCACAGCTTTACCGCTTTTTAAGGGCCTTCCGGTTGTCACAACAACCGAATGGCCACGGGATAAAGCTGCCCTGATTGCTTCCCGGTTTTTTGGCGAAACCGTTTTGTCATCGGATAAAAGCGTATCATCCAAATCCATAAAAAGTACTTTGCCCTCTGGCATATCTGTTTTCCTCCTCTTTACTGTACCGGCTCTGCCGGGATAAACACCCGTTCCTGGTACCTTTTATCCTTCGGTTCTTTAACTTTGGCCTCCTTACAGAACTGATCCTGTGAGTTAACCAGCGTTTTGCCACGCCTGTCTATTTTTTCATATTCGCCTCCTTTTTTTAAAATATGCGCCTTTGTATTATCTGCCAGCTCCACCTCTAAAATGTGGCATACGCTCTTTCTAATCGTCTCGTCCTCGACCGGGAATAAAATCTCCACCCGGCGGTCTAGGTTGCGGGGCATCCAGTCTGCGCTGCCCATAAAAAGCTCCGGCTGCCCGTCGTTGTGGAAGTAGAAAATACGGCTGTGCTCCAGGAAGTTCCCGACAATGGAACGTACCCGTATATTTTCGCTGATGCCGGGGATACCGACCTTTAAACAGCAGATGCCTCGCACAATCAAATCAATCTGCACACCTGCTGCCGACGCTTCGTAAAGCGCGGCAATAATATCTTTATCACACAGCGAATTCATTTTGGCAATAATCCGCCCTTCCCTGCCCTCCCTGGCATGCTTTGCTTCCCTTAAAATCAGCTTTAAAAACTTCTTGCGGAGCCAGATAGGGGCAACAACCAGGCGGTTCCACGACAGTGGCTCAGAATAGCCCGACAGCATGTTAAACACAGCAGTCGCATCTTCCCCAATGGCTTCTGAGCAGGTGAAAATGCCGCAGTCCGTATAAAGCTTTGCCGTAGAATCGTTATAATTTCCGGTGCCAAGGTGCACATACCTGCGGATGCCTTCTTCCTCCCGGCGCACCACCAAAGCAATTTTGCTGTGCGTTTTTAAGCCTACCAGCCCGTAAATGACATGGCAGCCCGCCTGCTCAAGCTTTTTTGCCCAGACAATATTGTGCTCCTCGTCAAAGCGTGCCTTTAGCTCCACCAGTACCGTCACCTGTTTGCCGTTTTCCGCCGCCTGCGCCAAAGACGCAATAATTGGGGAATTGCCGCTGACACGGTAAAGCGTCTGCTTGATGGCAAGCACATCCGGATCGATAGACGCCCGGCGGATAAATTCTACGACTGGATCAAATGTCTGGTACGGATGGTGCATTAAAATGTCGCCCTTACGGATCGCTGCAAAAATATCGCCCCCCGGCTCTATTTGCAGGACACGCTGCGGCGTATAAGGCTTGTACCGTAAATCGTTGCAGCCATTCAAGCCATACAGCTTCATCACAAAGGTCAGATCCAAAGGCCCGTTTATTTGAAAAACATCCACGTCCGCAACATGCAGCTCTTTTTTCAGGATAGAAAGCAGCTTTTCATCCATCTTGTCCTCAACCTCTAGGCGGATTACCTCTCCCCACTGCCGCTTTTTAAGCTGCTTTTGGATCTCTTTTAATAGATCTGCCGCCTCATCCTCGTCAATCGGCAGATCGGCGTTGCGCATAATACGGTAAGGATATGCGCAGACCACCTTGTAATTTAAAAACAGCTTGGAAAGATTGCGCTCTATCATCTGCTCCAAAAGCAGAAACGTCCTGCCCCCTTCTTTTTCGGACGGGATTTCCACAATACGCGGCAATACGGAAGGCACCTGCACGGTGGCAAACTCAATCTCCTTTTCCGTACCCTTACGTTTGATTAACGCCCCGATATTTAAGGTCTTGTTGCGGATTAACGGGAACGGACGGGATGCGTCTAACGCCATCGGGGTAAGCACTGGATAGACCGTCTCCATAAAGTACGCATCCGCAAACGCCTCCTGCTCTTTGTTCAAATCCTCGTATGCATCTAAGATCACAATGTCCCTGCTTTTTAATTTTGGCAGAAGCGAACGGTTATAGGTAGAGTACTGCACATCCACAAGCGCGCGCGTCGCCGTATTAATCGCGTCGAGCTGCTCAGACGCAGTCATACCTGCAATATCTTTTTTCTTGTATCCCGCATGCACCATATCCTTTAAAGACGCCACACGCACCATAAAAAATTCATCCAGGTTCGAGGACGTGATACCTATGAACTTTAACCGCTCCAAAAGCGGTATCTCCTTGTCGCGCGCTTCATTTAACACGCGCCCATTGAATTTTAACCAGCTTAGTTCCCTGTTTTCATAATGTTCTGAATTTGTAAACGTTTTTTCTTTATCCATTGCCCTCACCTCTACTTATATACCCGTTTTTCCCGGATGACCGGTTTGATTCCAAATACATGCTCAAAATATTCAGCCTTTACCGCAAACAGCCCTTTTTCCAGGGTGATGTCGTCTACGGTTTCAATTGTAATAACAAGCTGCTTGTCCCGCACCGCAGCCTTTACATTTTTAAACTTCTGCTTATGGCTGCGGTCCATCGCGTTTGACACACGCAAAATAGCGGACAGCTTTGCCACCGTCATATAGCTTTCCTGATCCAATCGGTCGGCAAGCTCCGTGTAGTGGCCCATCGGGTAGGTATTGTAGAGTACCGCGCTTGCCACAATTTCACGCTCTAAATGCGAAAGCCCAATAATTTCTGATTCCATAATGATATTGTATGCACACTCCGCCCCATGCGCAATGCTGACATACTTCCCACAGTCGTGCAGGATTGCCGCCGTCTGCAAAAACAGGCGTTCCCGCTTTCCCATGCCGTGTACTTTTTTCATCGCGTCAAATACAAGCGCGGACATTTCCACAAGCGCGTCGATATGCGGGGAAAAGCCCTCGTAACGCTCCGAAAGCTGCCTGGCTGCAGAAATGACATCCTCGTCAAAATCGTGCAGCGGCTTTAATATTTTATGGCGCTCGGCATAATCATACGCCATGCCGTCGCTGACATTGACCCCCGGCGCCCAGATTTCTTCCGCCTCAAGCTCCTCCGCAATCCTGGTATAGAGTACAATATACGGCACTAAAAGCGGGTCATTTTCATGCAGTAGCTCCAGCTCTGCCGAAATCTGATCGATATTCTTGCGGTAAAATTTGCGCATGGAACGGACAAATTTATCCACCGTGGCCAGCTGGCTGCCTTTTTTGTCTGTTTTTTTCATCAGATCTGTAACGTATTCGCCCATAAAGATGATGTATTTTATCTTCGTATCTTTTAAATACAGCGATTTAAACACTTCCAGATCTTTATTAACCAGCTCTTCGATTGGGATTTCGTAGTGCGCAACCGCATTTTGAATGGAGGATAGCTGCTCCCTTAAACGCATAATGCCAAGCACCATATGCTGCGATGTAATTACACGTCCACCGGAAAAGACCGTCACCTGCAGGTTGCCGCCCCCTACATCTACAACAGCCGCGCCCTGCCTGGTCATTTCGTCGAATTCCTGCCGGAATGCCACGGCCTTGTAGCCGATAAAACGGTGCTCCGAGTTGCTTGGCACTTTGATGCGGATTCCTGTACGGATATAAAGCTGGTCTAACACAAACAGCTCGTTTTTGATATCGCGGAAAACGCCTCCGGCATAGGCTTCGTATGCATCTGTCCGGTAGCCTTCCATGATTTTTTTGTATTCCAGCAGCAGGTTCCCCAACTCATCCATCAGCTCATAGCCAATATTCCCCTTTTGGTAACAGTCTTTGCCGATTTCGACCCTGGCACGGACATGGTCTATTTCCCGGATCGCCTTTTTGGGTGAAATTTCAAAAATTTTAAGGCTCACCTCATATGATCCGATGTAAATAGCGGCAAATGTCGTGATTTTCATGGTAAATCCCCCCTTTATCCCTATTCTCCTATTTTCCCAATAAATAATTAATAAATTGCTGTGCCGTCCTTCCCGAACGCCCGCCGTGGCCAAGCTCCCATTTGTTTGCTTCTAATAGCAGCTCTTGCTCATCCATCACAACCCCATGCTGCGCCGCAAGCGTAGTTACGATTTGAGAAAACTCTTTTTTGTCCGGCGCGCCAAAATAAATCTGTACGCCAAACCGCGCGGCAAGAGAAAGCTTCTCCTGCACTGTATCGTTGTTGTGCAGATCGTCGTCTAACTGAGCCTTGTCCGAAAATTTTTCACGAATCAGGTGCCTGCGGTTGGAGGTCGCGTAAATCAGTACGTTTTCCGGTTTTTTCTCAAGGCCCCCTTCGATAACGGCTTTTAAATATTTGTACTCAACTTCAAAATCCTCAAAGGAAAGGTCGTCCATATAAATGATAAATTTGTAATTCCGGTTTTTAATCTGGGAGATAACAGCGTGCAGATCTTCAAACTGATGCTTGTACAGCTCAATCATGCGCAGCCCCTTTGCATAATATTGGTTGGCAATCGCCTTGATGCTTGTGGATTTGCCCGTTCCGGCATCTCCAAACAACAGGCAGTTATTTGCCTGCCTGCCATTTACGAAGGCTTCTGTGTTGGCAAGCAGCTTTTTCTTGGCCGTTTCATATCCAACGAGATCGTCTAATGTAACGTGCGCGATATTGGTAACGGGGATGATCTGGGCGCCCTCTTTGGTATGGGCTACCCTAAACGCTTTGTGGAGCCCAAGCTTTCCTGCGCCAAAGTCCCGGTAAAACGCCGTAACAGCCTGTGCAAATGCCTGCGCATCTGCGGCGGCGTTTAACTGTGCCGCAAGCTCTAGGATCCGGTCGCGGATGCGGATATGGAAAAGCTTTTTTCCCCCACTTTCTTCGGATGAAGCTTTATAATCCGTGAGGAAGGCGGTATCTGTGATGCCCGCTGTCTTCTCCAATACGGTAAAGTCAAAGTCGAACAGATTTTTCAAAATGGAAAAATCGTGCAGGGCGATTTGGCTTATCGTCCCCTTTACTTCCCCACGGATTTCACATGCCCTGCTGTATGCGTTTTCGTTATTGACCAGAAGATAGGCCAGAAAGGTGTGCCAGAGATTGCCGTAAAAGCCGTGGCTTTCCGACAGTTCGATCAGATCGTGCAGGCAGCTGTAATATTGCGTGGCCATGTCCTCTTTTTCAGGGGCATTTAAGGCGTGGTAGCCGATGAGCCATGCGATGCCGCGGAATATGTGGTTACTGCCAAAATCCTTGTATAAAATGAGTTTGTGTATGCTGCCCATAATGTAGCTCCTTTGCCGTTTTTCGTATGGTTTTATCATATAACAATTTGTGGCAAAGTGCAAGATGGGTGTAAGGGGGATCTTTTGCTACTCCCCTTTATTTCCCCGCAAAGAAACAGGCACGCAGATCTCATCCCCCACCTGCAGATTATAGATATCTACAAACGGATTGGCATACATCACCTGCAAAAGCGGTACATGGTATTTCCTGCTTAATGTATAAAGAGTATCCCCTTCCCTAATCACATGAATAATTCCTCTACATTCCATCATAAACTCCATATAACATACTTACTATATTATATTCACACCCTGCATTCTGGTTCCCGCTTCCAGCTAAGGAATTTTAGCGCACTTTTTCTAAAAAATTTATTTGTTTTTTGTCGCGTCCTGTCGTATAATACAGTTTGTTTGTAAAAAAAGATACATTTAATAAGTAATTACAGGTGATCGTATGGAAAGTAATAATAGACATAAATTGGGGATTGATATTGGCTCTACGACAGTTAAGGTTGCTGTCTTAGACAAAGAAAACCATCTGGTTTTTTCAGATTATGAACGCCATTTTGCCAATATCAAAGAAACCCTTGCTTCCCTTGTAACCAAAGCATACTGGGCCTTGGGGGATTTAAACGTCTCTGCCGTAATCACAGGCTCGGGCGGGCTTACGCTTGCAAAGCACTTGAGTATCCCGTTTATACAGGAGGTCGTTGCCGTATCTTCGGCGCTTTCAGCCTATGCGCCTAAGACAGATGTCGCGATTGAGCTTGGCGGCGAGGATGCAAAGATTATCTATTTTGAAAACGGAAATGCTGAGCAGCGTATGAACGGCATCTGCGCCGGGGGTACGGGCTCTTTTATTGACCAGATGGCGTCCTTAATCCAGACAGATGCCACAGGGCTGAATGAATATGCAAAGAATTACCGTGAGATTTATCCGATTGCCGCACGCTGCGGCGTATTTGCCAAGACGGATATCCAGCCCCTGATCAACGAGGGGGCTACAAGGGAGGATCTTTCCGCTTCTATCTTTCAGGCAGTTGTCAACCAGACAATAAGCGGCCTGGCCTGTGGAAAGCCAATCCGGGGGCACGTAGCATTTTTAGGGGGGCCGCTGCATTTTTTATCGGAATTAAAAGCAGCCTTTATCCGCACATTAAAGCTGGACGCAGAGCACACAATTGAACCGGAGCATTCCCATCTGTTCGCTGCCATGGGCGCTGCCTTAAATGAAAAAGAGGATTCCCAGACGTCTTTAAAGCAACTGCAAAAAACACTCTCCTGTGACATACATATGGAATTTGAGGTCGCCCGCTTAAATCCACTGTTTGAAAACCAGGCGGCTTATGACGCCTTTTTAAGCAGGCATGCGGGAAACCATGTAAAAACGGGGGAGCTTGCTTTTTACCATGGGAACTGCTACCTGGGTATTGACGCAGGCTCTACGACGACAAAGGCTGCCCTGGTGGGCCAGGACGGATCCCTTTTATATTCATTTTACGGCAACAACAACGGAAGCCCCCTTCAAACCGCCCTTAAAGCCTTAAAAGAAATTTATTCCTTACTCCCAAAGGACGTGCATATCGTGCATTCCTGCTCGACCGGATACGGAGAAGCCCTTTTAAAGTCTGCCTTATGCTTAGAGGAAGGCGAAGTAGAAACAGTTGCCCACTACTACGCGGCCGCTTTTTTCAATCCGGACGTAGATTGCATTTTAGACATTGGCGGGCAGGATATGAAATGCATTAAAATCAAAAACCAAACCATTGACAGCGTACAGTTAAACGAAGCATGCTCCTCCGGCTGCGGATCGTTTATAGAGACTTTTGCCAAATCCCTAAACTATTCCGTCGAAGGCTTTGCAAAGGAAGCGCTGTTTGCGAAGCATCCGATTGACCTTGGCACCCGCTGTACCGTTTTCATGAACTCTAAAGTCAAGCAGGCACAGAAGGAAGGCGCTTCTGTAGCGGACATTTCCAGCGGACTGGCTTATTCCGTGATCAAAAATGCTCTCTATAAGGTCATCAAGCTCTCCGATGCCTCTGAGCTGGGGCAGAATATTGTCGTACAGGGCGGCACATTCTACAACGACGCCGTGCTGCGCAGCTTTGAGCAGATATCCGGCTGCACCGTTATCCGCCCAGACATTGCCGGCATTATGGGGGCTTTTGGTGCAGCGTTAATCGCAAAGGAACGCTATGCCGAGCATCCGCACACCACCATGCTTTCCATGGAGGAAATAAACGCCCTTACCTTTAAAACCGAATTAAAACGCTGCCCGCTGTGCTTAAACCACTGCCTGTTAACAGTAAACCATTTTTCCGGCGATCGGACATATATTACCGGGAACCGCTGCGAACGCGGTCTTGGGGAGGAAAAGAAAAAAGAAGAGCTGCCAAACCTGTTTGCCTACAAAAACAAGCGGATCTTTGCTTATCCCCCGCTCCCAAAGGATAAAGCCACCCGCGGTACGGTAGGGCTGCCCCGTATGCTGAACATGTATGAAAACTATCCCTTCTGGGCCGTCTTTTTCCGGGAATTAGAGTTTTCTGTCCTGCTTTCACCACAGTCATCACGCCAAATTTACGAACTTGGGATTGATTCCATCCCCAGCGAATCCGAATGCTACCCGGCTAAGCTTTCGCACGGCCATGTCTCCTGGCTAATAGAAAAACAGGTGGATTTTATTTTTTATCCAGGCATCCCATACGAGCGCAACGAATTTCCAGAGGCCAACAACCACTTTAACTGCCCGATTGTCACCTCCTATTCGGAAAACATCAAAAATAATGTAGATGCCATCACATCCGGGAAGATGCGTTTTTTAAGCCCATTCCTGACGTTCGGCAGTTACGATGCACTGGCTGCGGAGCTCGTCAAAACCTTTACCAGCGAATTCGGTATCCCGGAAGCACAAATCCGGGCCGCCGTTACTGCAGGCTTAAAGGAGCTCGACGCCGCCAGGCAGGATATCCGCCAAAAAGGGGAAGAGGTCTTAGAATACTTAAAACAGACAGGCAAACACGGTATTGTCCTCGCCGGGCGCCCCTACCACATAGATCCGGAAATCAACCACGGAATACCAGAGCTTATCAATTCCTACGGGCTTGCCGTTTTAACGGAAGATTCTATCTCCCACCTAAAACAGCCGGAACGGCCGCTAATTGTTATGGACCAGTGGATGTACCATTCCCGCCTTTACGCAGCCGCCCATTATGTAAAGACGCAGGAAAACCTGGATTTGATCCAGCTAAACTCCTTCGGCTGCGGCTTAGACGCTGTTACTACGGACTGCGTAAGTGATATCCTGACAAAATCCGGCAAAATATACACCTGCTTAAAAATAGACGAGGTCAACAACCTGGGCGCAGCGCGTATCCGCATCCGCTCCCTGCTCGCAGCCATCCGTGTACGCAAGAAAAAACAATCCGGCACATGCCGCACAGTCGTGCCCTCCAACTATAAACGTACTGTTTTTACAAAAGAAATGCGCAAATCCTATACTATCCTCTGCCCGCAGATGTCGCCGCTGCACTTTGACCTGCTAGAGCCCGCTTTCCGTGCATCCGGCTACTACATGAAGGTTTTAAACGGCAATGACCGCGCCGCTGTAGACGTAGGGTTAAAATACGTCAACAACGATGCCTGCTACCCCTCCCTAATTGTCGTGGGGCAGATTATGGACGCCGTCCTTTCGGGCAAATACGACATGGAAAAAACCGCCATTATCATTTCACAGACAGGAG
>OFGE01001663.1_pt1 | contig 18645 bp, 20 predicted proteins | sample 1521681 | NCBI WGS metagenome assembly OFGE01 (sample SAMEA3504093, study PRJEB24116) | mouse gut metagenome | biome: mouse gut; feature: mouse-associated habitat; material: faeces | place: Denmark | collected 2011
ATGCCAATTTAGTAATAGGTTATGGCATACCTAATTACAATCGTTACAGATTAATGTGCCGTAACCCTTTCTCTGGTATTCTGGCAATACATATACTCTTGTAATGTGGTTGTCCACAAAACAACCTGTTGCTACGATATTTCCATCTATTTTCAGCACGCTTACATTACCATCTTTAATATCCTTTTCTATCGCCTCTTCGCTGTGATGCCCACAGAAAAAGCCGACTATTTCCCTTGGATAATACTTCGGATATATTGACTTTATAGTGTGCTGCACGACCTCATACACAGCCTTTGCATCTTCTATTGCTGCTAATTCATATGTCATAATCTTTCTCCATACCTTATATATCAATCCACTGGATGCATCCGGCTAAAATTTACACTTCAATACGATCGCATTCACAGCTTCGATCAGATCAACTACATGACTTCTATCAACCAGTGATACCGGTTCTCCGTCAACAACTGCAAGACACTTATTTCCATCATAACGGTATAATTCTATCTCTGCTTCCGGCTGATTCTCATTATCAATCTGTAAAGTCAGGCTGATCTCCTCCTTATCTGCCGGTTCTTCCTCTGTAAATGCGGACGCTGACAGCGAGTTAAGTGCATTCCGGAAATCGTCTGTCTCAATCTCATCATCCTGATAATACCAGATTTTTTCTTTCCCCTCTTCTTTTACTGTCAGTTCGTACTCGACCTCCTCTAAAGATATCTTTACCCCGCTGATATCCTCGAAATCCGCCCATATCACTTCCTGATGACGAAGATCATTGTACGAAGCCTCCATCAGATCTTCATAGTCCAATCCACTGATCTGATAGATGATCTTCGATTCGCCGACTCTTAGATACGCTGTAACCTCTTCTTCTGAATCTGTCTCTGTATCCTCCTGGGACTCATCACCATCCGATGACTTGACAGCTTCCGCCTCTGCTTTCTCTTTCTCATCCGGATCGCGCGCGATATGAAGCACAACCGTCTCTTCTTTTTCTTCCCCGCTTTCTTCATCCTGCCCCCTGTATCGCAGGGTTACAGTCAACTCCGGATCGTCCATGCCATAAGATTTTAACTCTTCATCTGTCACATCATAAGTCACATAGTTTGTCAGATTCAGCTCATGGATCGTCTCTACATAATTCTCAATATTCCCGGTATCCAACGGCAGTTCCCCGGAACCTTCCTTTACAAAATATACGTCCTCCTTACTATAAGTAACCTTATTATCCTCCTTATATACAGCTTTATAATTTTCACTGCCTGCAAACTGAATTTCTGTAACAGAATCAAATTCCGGGATCTCATCATGCTGTATCATATCGCTCAATTCAATATCAAAGGAGTCCAGCGGATCATCCTTCACAAGATACACATTTCCATCCCCGATCGAAACATACCGTTCTTCATCCATCTCACTGTAATTCCCCAGCAAGATCTCATAGTTTTCCTCTTCCAGACCGATATGGATCGTACAGAGCGGATCGCCAAGCCCATATTGGCTTAAATCCTCTGCGTCTTCGATAATAAATGAAACCCCAAAGGACTGGAAATTCTCAAGCAGCTGATCCACCTTCTCTTCATTTACCGGAAAATGCTCATCTTCGTCATACAGCCAGTTTTCATCCTTATGAAAGGCAAATGTTTCTGCTCCATATTCCCAGGAAAGTTCTGTCACATCCTCACTGTTAAGCTCCAAGATGATCTCATCACTGTTTTTGATCTTCTCCTTGCGTTCTTCATACTTACTGACTCCCAGTGTCAATGCACAGAAAATCACCAGGACACAAAGAAGTACAGATAATCGTTTAGACCGGTTCATTTTGCCGCCTCCTTCTGCTTACGATCGTATAAATCCCTGCTCCAAGAAATGCCAGTGGAAATCCTCCGATCATGAGCAATTTTAAGAATGATGATGTGGATTCACTGATGGTAAGGTAATTATAGCTTAAAGACTTACTGCGGATAGCAACCGCCTCCCGTTCTCCCATGAGCGAAGACAGGGTGTTCATTCCCAGATCCAGATTGGCGCCGGAAGAATAGGAGTTATACGTGTCATCCAGCAGATCAGCAGACGCAAACCAGACAATCTGCCCTTCATTGCCGCAATCTATGGATACAGCCAATGCAAATGGACCGTCAGCATCTTTGTCTTCCTTTTCATAAGTTGAAATGTCATAGCCCGCCGTCTTACTGTATGCCGTCTCAGAAGTCGTCAGAAGCTCTGTCACCGCACCGGAAGTATCCCGAACGGTCAATCCCTGGGCGATCGGCATGATCGCATAATAATTCTCCTCGATCAAAGGCTCGGTAATCTCACTGGTCCCAATCTCCGGAAGCAGGATATAAGGCGTCTGGAATGCATAATGTTCACGATCCGACTCCACCACGATCCCCTCTGTCACTTCCACATCATAGTCTGCCAGCAGACTATACAGATTTTCCAGTTTTCCTTCTTCCAAAGGTCCTGCAAGAACCATCAGCTTCCCGCCCCCTGCGGTATATTCCGACAGTATCTCTTTTTCCGTTGCGGAAATATCGCTGGTCGGTCCATAGATCAATACGCAATCTGCTTCTTCCGGCACAGAATCTTCATTCAAAAGTGAAAATGTGGTCGTCTCTATATTTTCCTTTTCGATCTGCTCGCCAAACACCGAAGAAAGTTCTGCCTCTCCATGGCCTTCTAATATATATAATTGAGGCAGCTCCTCCGTCACCACATAATCAATGGCAGATGTGACCGCACCTTCTCCGTCAAAGGATGTATCATAAGAATACGTGGACATATTCTCCTCTGTGAGATAAATATCGTTGTAACTGATAAACCGGCTGCGGTCGTCACATTCCACGATCAGACTGTTATTTGGCACTTCTTCAGAAGTATACTGATCTGTAAAGGTTGGGTATACATCCGGATTCTTCTTCACAACCCTGATGTGCTCCGACAGGCTTTCATATTTTGCCAGCAGGTTCTCAATCACATCATCCTCCGCATCCGCCTGGACAATCCAGTAAATGGTCACATCTTTTTTCAATGCGTTCACGACCACCTTTGTATTACTCGTAACCGAATAAAGCTTCGCAGAACTGATATCATACTTCGTCAATGTGGTTGGAAGTACAGACGCAAATATATTTACAACCACCAGGATCGCCAGCACGATCCCTGTCATTGCCAGAGAATAGGAACCGCCTTTCATCGCGATCTGATGATTGTTATAGCGCTTATTCCCTGGATCTCCCATAAAAGATGCTTTCATAAAAGATAACTGTTTCATTAGTTGTACCTCCTTTTCTCAAGGGACTGTACAGACAGGAATAAAAAGAATATGATCACCGTTGCATAATATATCAGCGCCGTCAGGTCAAAGACACCATTTACAAAGGTATAGAACCTCTCAAACAACGACAATTTCGTCATAATATCCGGCAGCAATCCTTCGAATTTTGAGCTGTCTGTAAAAAACAGAACTGCCACAGCCAGCATAATGAGAAAACAGATCCCATACGCTAAGTTCTGGTTTTTCGTCAGATGGCGTATGAGCAATCCTAACAGAACTGCAATTACGATCAACGCGGCCGCAGAACCCGACGCTGTTGCCGATACATATTCCGCTAATGTCACACTATAATAGTTCAGCAGAATAACCGGTATAGCAATTCCTGCCGCAAACCCCTGATTTTCTGTCAGGGAAGAAATAAATGTGCCTACGGCGATCATCGCCGCTCCCATAACAAAAAACGCAAAAAGAGAACCATAGGAAGTCAGCAGATAAACCTCCCCAAACTGTGCAAAGATAAGCGGGTAAAGGGCAACAATGCACAATGGGACCAGATAAACTACAAGAAGTGCAAGGTATTTCCCCACCACGATCTGGGATGTCCGGATCGGCAGGGAATATAGAAGCTGGTCTGTTTTCTGTTTTCGCTCCTCGGCGATCACACGCATGGTCAAGATCGGGATGATCACTACAAATCCAAGACATACATAACCTAATACATATTCAAAATTTGCCACAGCCGACTGGATATTATAGATCAAAGCGCCGATTCCTACGAAAGCTAACAGAAAAGCGGAAAATATATATGCGGTCAGGGAATGGAAATACCCTGACAATTCATGCTTTAATACTGCGATCATTCCACGTCCACCCCGCTTTCCTCTAACGAGTCACTTACTGCTCGATCGTCTCCCTCCGTCAATTCAATAAATACATCTTCCAGATTCGCTTTTTTAGACGACATCTCTAAAATAGCTTTTTTCTTATCAGCAAACGCGAAAAAGAGTTCCCGGCTGATTTCTTTTACATTCTCAGATCCTGTCCTCACACTTACCGCTGTCAGCCCATCCTCTTGCGTTTTCACATCCCACTCTGTAATCCGACTGATCTTAGGAAGGATTTCATCAATTTCTTCTTTCGATGCCTCCGCCGTAAAAGTGATGCCGTTGGATGCCAGCAGCAGCTTCTCCAGATTTTCCGGCTTATCGAAAGCAACCAGCTTTCCCTGCGATATGATCAAAACCTTTTCACAGATAGCCTGAACCTCGGATAAAATATGGAAACTCAGTATAACCGTATGATCCTCCCCCAGCTGCCGGATCAGATCCCTGATCTCTATGATCTGAATCGGATCAAGCCCCACTGTCGGTTCATCAAGAATAATTACCCGGGGACTTCCAAGCAGCGCCTGGGCAATCCCCACCCTCTGCCGGTATCCTTTCGACAAATTGGATATCAGCCGATCCATTACATGCCCGATCCTTGTCTGTCTTGCCACATCCTCAATCTGCTTTTTAAGTTCCATACCCTTTAGCCCCTTTGCTTCGCCAACGAATTTCAGATATTCTGCAGGCGTCTCATTCATATAAAGCGGCGGCTGTTCCGGAAGATAGCCAATCGTTTTTTTCGCCCGTTCCGGTTCTTCAAAAATATCATACCCGTTGATCCGTACATGCCCTTCCGTCGCTGACAGGCAGCCTGTCATAATGTTCATTGTCGTAGACTTTCCCGCCCCATTAGGCCCCAGGAAGCCATATACATGCCCTTCGTCAATTTCAAAGGACAAGTCGCTCACAGCCATAAAATCACCGTAACATTTCGTCAAATGCTCAACTGCTATCATAGCAACCCTCCTGCATAAATTATATTGTTTTGATCTGTCCCTTCATATTATCGGGCTCGATTTTTATAACTTACAACAGTTTGTTAAACTGAAAATAAACTCAGGAAGCAATTTTGTGAAAAAAACATGAATTCTGCTGATTGTTTCTTTTCAGTTGAATGAGGCTCTATCAACCATATATTCTGTTCTGATCCGCAGCTAATCGAACTCTGTCATTGCTCTATCCTGCAATCAATATATCCATATGCTATTGGGTTATTATCACTCAGATACTTAACAATAACCTCATCTTCAACTGGTCTTAAAGTTTGATTGATCGCACAGCTTTTCCATACTAATTTCTTACTGACAGCATCTATTTCCTGCCGGTCATCTATTAATTCTATTTCTTTCGATCCATCAGCACGTTTATGGATAATCTGCAATTCTTGTATATCATACTCTAAAATATTCTTTTGTACCGGAACAGACAAGCTCTCTAAATAAGCGATCGTTTCAACATAGTCTGCATATATATAGCCCACGTCTCCTTCCGTTCTGGTAGGAAGGACTAACTTCAAACAACTGACAGGGCTCTGTTTTGCCGCATCTTCGAAGGTCAATCTTGCCAGGTCTTCTTTATAGCGATCCAAAAGCTTTTCTTTTTCATCATCCGTCAGATTTAAGCGATATTCTTCTATTCCATTTGACCATATGAACTCATATTTTCCAACGGTACTATATTCTGCTAATGAATTCGTGTTTTCTTTGTAATCTGATGTGTTATATACGTTTCTAAATCCTTCTAGTTGACCGTCGCTGTCAGAGATCGCATAACGCCTGTATATTATCTTCCCATCCTTCAGACGATAAGCGGCTGACACATGTGAAATCACATTTTCCTGGGTTTGATTTTCTGCAATCGTCTTCAACCACTCTAAGCTTTCTGCTTTTGCGTTGCCGCTAAGCACCATTTTTTCCATCCGCAGCTCTGCATTTGCATCGTCTTCCGTCTCCTCATATAAGGGATCATCAATTCCTTTTACGCTTATCGCGACGCTCTCTACGTCTTGTGCGTTTGGAAAATATGAATCAAACTGCCACCAATCATAATAAAACGATAATGCTGCAAACGTACTTGTGCAAAGTACCAACAAATTGCATATAATTGATCTTTTGACATGCCTGAAACTCATTTCATAAACAACTCGCAGAATATAATCGCCTACTAAGGCTGTTGTCACAATTCCGATAAATAAAGCCAATAACGATCTCTGGCTTTTGGAACAAAGCATAAATGCATATCCCCCTGATAATGCAAATGGAACACACACAAGATACCGGGTCAATACTTCTGTCTTTTTTGATGTAAGCACTTTCCCAAGTGCTTCTACTGGTCTGTTTTCAAATAGAAAATAAGCAAATACCCCGAAGACAATACTAGCCAAAACCATAACTACAAGATACGGAACCCTATCTCCTATCGTCCATTCCCCGATATCAGCATATCCATTCACCCCTGTCAGATCTGAATATAGTCCTAGCGGAGACAAATAACAAGATAGCTGCTCCATCAAATTTATCTTGTAAAATGTAGAGAAAAAAGCTTTACTATATTTCCCCCCGATATAACCGATCACTAATGTACCGTAGGAAAAGAACACCAGCATTCCGAGAATAGCTGCAAAAAATTTCCCCACCAAGAACATGATCATAGCTGAAAATGTATACACATATAAGAAACCAACCATATTCAATCCCAATCCAATAAAGCAAAGAAGAAGAGCCTCTTCATTTCTTTGACTCTGGATCAAGAAACAAATGATCCGGCTTATCGTGCATATGATAAGATTTATAACGATTCCACTTAAATAAATCCCCAGGAATAATGTTTTTCTATTTACTGGAAGTGCCAAATAGAAGGTTGATCTCCTTTCTGAAAACAAAAAACTCCACCCTTGAATTGCTGTTAACAAGGCTGTTAAAATTGTCACCCAGAAAACAGTTCTATTAGCCGGTCCCAGAAAAAAATCCCCAAAAATAAAATTGACTCTATTTTGTGCCATCGAAAAATCTAAAATATACATTCCGTATAGCAGAATTTCAACACAAATAAGCCATGCTGATCTTTTTATATTGCCTTTAAATACACTAATAAACAATTTCGCTGATGTCATATCCTATCCGTTCTCCTTCGTATCTAAACATCTCCTCTATTGATAATGGTCTTTTTTCAAATATGATCGGTCTTTTTTTATTTATAACGCGTTCTATTTCTTCTTCTTTTCCTTGCACCAGAATAGTCAATAAAAATCCGTCTTGTTTTGCATAAAGTATATCTAATTCATTCTCTAATTCAATATCGCCTTTATCCCCAAATATACAATGATATTTATGTACATTAAACTTTATATTTTTTATCTCACGTGATAATAAAATTCCCCCGCCATGGATAATCCCTATGGAATCCGCTATACTCTCTAATTCATTCAGATCATGTGATGCCACAACAACCGTTGTTTTATTTCGAGTGATCGTATCTCTTAAAAGCGACTGAATTTTTTTTCGAATTACTACATCCAACCCATCGAAGATTTCATCGCACAAGATATATGATGTCCCGCTGGAAATCGCCAATGCTATAGCAACTTGTCTCTTCATTCCTTTTGAAAACACGCGTATCTTGTCATATTTATTGAACCCCAGCTCCTCTGTAAGTGTGATATAATGATCAATATCAAACTGAAAATATACACTTTTGTATAAATCTCCTATTGATTCTATCGTTGCATCTTGATAAAAGAAAAAGTCATCCGGAAGATAAAATATCTCTTGTCTTATCGACGCATTTTTAAACACTGATTTTCCATCATAAAGAATAGAACCGCTATCAGGTCGCATAACACCTGTCATCATCTTGATCAAAGTACTTTTTCCGGCTCCGTTTATACCAAGCAATCCAAAGAAAACTCCGTTTTCTATTTCCAGACTAATGTCTTTTATTGCATTTTTTTCTTCAAATTTTTTATTAACACCTTTTAGTTCGATCATTTCAGCACACCCCTTTAGATCTTGTTATAAGATGTATTTGTATACATATCACTATATTATCACATATTACATATTAACGCGAGCAATATAATTGCTTTTTCAATCTGTTCCGAACAATCTCGATCTTTGCCATACATAACAATTTCTTGATGATAAATACCAACGGATATGCTATCATAGATTCATAACACATTTTTAGGAATCTGATTTCAGGAGGATCATATCATGAGAAACCCTAAAATATTACTTTTTGATCTAGATGGCACCTTATTAAGAAATGATAAAACTTTATCTGAATATACTCTGGAAATATTATCTAAATGCAAAGAACGTGGGTATTTAATTGGTATCTCAACATCAAGAAGTGAACAAAATTGTTTGAGCTTTTTAAGCGAAATGAAGCCGGATATTCTTATTTCCAGCGGCGGGGCATTGGTTCGAGTAAATGAAAAAATTATCTGTTCTTCTACTTTTTCAGTAATAGCAACAAAAGACTTTATTGAATCAGCAAGAAAAATATGTGGTATAGATTGTGAAATTACGGTTGACACATTAGATGCACATTACTGGAACTATAAAACTGATCCCAAAGAACAGGACAAAAACTGGGGCGACAGCACATATACGGATTTTAAGGACTTTAAATACGAAGCTTTAAAGATATGTGTTGAGATATCCGATCCCAATCTGGCACAGAAATTATGTAAACAATATTCGGAACTTGACAGTCAGCGTTTTTCGGATGGCAATTGGTATAAGTTTACGAAAAGTGGGATCACAAAAGAAAAAGCGATATTAGCAGTATGTGAAGCGTGCCATGTAGATGTATCAGAGATCGTTGCCTTTGGAGATGATCATGCAGATATCGGCATGCTAAAGATGTGCGGTGTTGGTGTTGCAATGGGCAATGCAATACAAGAGGTTAAAAACATCGCTGATGATATAACGTTTTCAAACGAGGAGGATGGCGTAGCCGGTTGGTTGGAAAAATGGATAATTTGATGTATGAATATGAGCAGACAAAATATATGCTCAAACAGAAAATAAAGAAATTGTTTGCAAATGATTGTTCGGGACATGATCATTGGCATAGCATAAGAGTCTTAAATATTGCAGAAAAAATCTCAAAGACAGAAAAATGTAACGAATACATAGTAATGGTCGCCGCATTGCTGCATGATACAGATGATATAAAGATATTTAAAACAGCGGATTACGAAAATGCACGGTGTATTATGTCAGAATGCCATCTTACGAAGGATACGGTAGATACTGTAATTGACATCATCAAAGAGATTTCTTTCAAAGGTACGGAGACAACCTCCCCCAAATCAATAGAGGGGAAAATTGTTCAGGATGCAGACCGACTGGATGCAATGGGAGCGATCGGGATCGCCAGGGCTTTTGCTTATGGCGGAAATCATAATAGAGTGATACATATTCCAGATTGTCAGCCCAATACAAATATGAACGAAACTGAGTATAGGAATAACCAAGGTACAACAATAAATCACTTCTATGAAAAGCTTCTTCTGATCAAAGATATGATGAATACTGATTGTGCAAAAGCCATTGCAAAGAAACGCGATGGATATATGCGTGATTTTCTAAAAGAATTTTATGATGAATGGAACGAACAATATGAATATTAGAAAAGAACTTGAAACGAAAGTAGGTACAGCAAACGGCATATATCTAAACAACCTTGATATTGATCCACTTACAATTAAAGCAATTATGATAAATGAAGTCGTACCCTCTGATCCTTTACAGGATTTTTATGGAACCCCCGACGCTGATTATCTGAAAACAACTATTCCTCTTTTGCAAGGGGCGGGTGCAGAGGTCGCTTCCATACAGGACATATTGCAAAAGGGTATCTATATCACAAATGCCGTTAAAACACCGAAGACAGACTATACCATAGATAAAAGCAGTATTGAAAACAGTTTGCCTTATTTAGAAGCAGAACTTTCTTTATTTCCCAATATAAAAGTTATTATGCTTATGGGTGATGTTGCAAAGAAAGCTTTTAACATGATCACGAAAAAGTCAACAAAGAAAAATGTTATTCCCTCCGTTTCCACCTATAAATTGCGGAATAGCGAGATCTATTATGAGGGTATTCGAGTAATGCCGTCATACATTATGACAGGGAAGAACATCTTAATAGAAAAGTCAAAAGTAACAATGGCAACTGAGGACATTGCAACTATGTTAGAAATAATTAAGTAAAATCCATCTAAAGATTTTATTTCTGAGCCATCTGATGATTGATATTCTGATTTCCAGATGGCTCTTTTCATACCAGGAACAAGCTCTGCTGCTCATATTCCTGTTCCCGCCGAAACTCTGGCGGAGTCTTATGCAGCACATATTCCGTGAACTTATCATCATAAACCCAGTCCTCCAGTTCACTCTCATTCAAAACCACCGGCATACGGTTATGGACAGGACTTACAGAAGCATTTGCCTGTGTCGTAAGAATAATAAAACGCTCCTCTTCCTGAAACCTGTTATAAAAGCCCGCCATAAATAAGACCGGCCTGTCTTCTCTGAAAAATGTCACCTTATTTTTATCAGAATCCCATTCATAAAAATGCTTCGCCGGAATAATGCAGCGTCTGTGCCGAACACTGTCACAGAATGTCCTCCGTTCCAACGCGGTCTCTGCCCTGGCATTGATCAGCAGTCCCTTCTTCTGATACTGTGGGAATCCCCAGTTCATTTCTTTTAGTTCAAATCCCATTGAATTTGAGACTCCTGAATCTGATCCTGACTGGTTTTGCCGGCTATGGAAAGTCAGAATACCGGCCGGCTGGGACGGGTAGATATCCCCTGTACGCATTTTCTGTATCCGCAGATCTACGCCGCGGATCACCCGTTCAATCTCTTTGGCTGTCCCCTCATCTACATAGAACCTTCCGCACATAATTTTTCTCTCCTTTTCCTGTCGCAGAGTATCCATTCATCCAGCGTGAGCGGGGTATAGTCTGAATACATGCAGAAACAATTAATCATATTCGACGGAATCGCCCGTTTCTCCCCATCCGGATTCTCACGGATACTGCTCCTTGTTATCTCTTGGAACTGTTCAATCAGCCGCTGGTCATAGGTATCATGCACATGGCCATAAAGCATATATACTTTAGGATTCCCATTTCCGTCCAGACGATACTGCCCGTTATAACACATGATAGGGTAGTGGCAGAGGATGACCTTCCGCTTGTTATCCTGTAGTTCCTCATAAGGCTTGATCCAGACAAAACGGCTGGCATTGTAGTCCTTATTCTTCAGGAACCGGTCATGGTTCCCCTGAATCAGATAGAGCCTCCCGTTCAGCTTCCCTAGCAGTTCATTGGTTTCTTCCGCCTTGCCCCATGACAAGTCTCCCAGAATCACAACCTCATCATTCTTCCGGACTTTCGCGTTCCATTTCTGCAACATGTATCCATTCATTTCCTCCGCATCCGCAAATCCCCGGCAGTCCATCTTTGTATTCAAGTTCCCGTGAAAGAAATGCGGGTCTGCAATATAATATCTCAATTTATTTCACCTGCTTATCCTGTAATTTTGGCAATTTCGACTTTGATTGCTGTTTATCATTCGCAATTAATAATCATATTGTATGTAATCAGGCCGGGAAAATCAACTGCAGATTATTCCAACTACAGAACCTGCCACTGGCAGCTTCCTCCGTATGCTATGGCAAGTCAACAATTGCTTTTTTTCGCCTGGCAAAACAAAAAATAGCTCCCGGCAGATATCTGTTGGAATCTCATAATTTATTTTTTTGTGCTTCTGTCACAAATGAAATACTGTTGGATGTAAGCAGCAGCTTTTTCAGTCTCTCCGGCTCGTCAAATGCCACCAGCCTTCCTTTTGCAATAATAAGGACCTTCTCACAGATTGCCCGTACCTCCGAGAGAATATGGGAGCTGAAAATAACAGAATCTGGATAGGATCCAGCCCTACCGTGGGTTCATCCAGAATGATTGGAGAGCAGCCTGTAAAAGAGATTAAAACATTTTTTTCCTGCATCATTTCGCCAATTCGCCTCCTTTGTACAAATCCTCTTTATCTACCCGCTGTTTTAAGAATAAAGCTAAGAGTGCGGACAAAATCCTTGCATTTACCGTACTCCACCAGATCATGATCTGGCCTCCGAACAGAGGCGGCAGGATCAGCATGAGGACCAGCATAAAAACTGGTTCTATAAAAGTTAAAATATAAGAATACATGCTTTTTTCCGTTGCATAGAAGCTTGCCGTCGCCACACGGATGATTGCGACAAAAGGCACAGAAACCAGGAAGATCGGTATGATCTTTGCAATCTCTATATTAACTTCACTGGAAGCGTCAAACAGGGTCCCTAAGCTGTTCCTCATTAAAAACATCACAATGCATCCCACTACAGATAAGATCAGGGCAAATGCATACGCCATTTTCCGGAAGCTTTTCAACCTGGTATAATCCTTTTCCCCGTAACACTGGCTGAGCAGCGGCTGGCATCCGTCGCCCACGCCCTGGAAGAGCAAATAAATGATACAGATGATATAGGCAATACACGCATAAGTGGCGATTGCCTTCTCGCCTCCATAGGACATGGAGAAACGGTTGATAATGATCAGGGAGATATTCGGGCTCATGGCAAGGCCAAAGGGGGCAATCCCAACCTTGATGATATCCGCCGCTGTCCTTCCCAGCTTTGAGAATGCAATGTGTAACGTAAACTGCTTTTTGCGCAATAAATAAACCAGTGCGATCAGCATCGTGACACCCTGACCGATGATCGTTGCGATGGCGGCTCCGGCAACACCTTGCTCTAATTCCCATACAAATACATAGTCAAGAAGCATATTTGTCAAAAAGCCTGCTATCATGGCGATCATTGCATAGAAGGAGCCGCCGTGATTCCGGATAAACGGGATCAGTCCGGTTCCGATGATCTGCAGTGCCGCACCCAGGGCAATAATGGCAATGTATTCTTCCCCAAGTGACAGGATTTCCCCTCCCGCGCCCAACAAGCTCAAAAGCGGCCTGTTTAATACGAAGATCAAAAATGTGAAGAGGATACTGGAAAGGATCAGAACCCATAATGCGCCTGCCGTAAACTCCCTGGCCCTTTTCTCCTGTTTCTCCGCCGTATTGATGGAATAATAGATTGCGCCGCCCATACCGATCCCTGTACCTATCGCCTGGATGACTGCAACGATTGGGTACGCAATGTTCACGGCGGACAGCCCTACGTCACCGATACTGTTTCCTACAAAAAACCCATCTACAATCGCATAAACTCCCGATAATGCGAAAGACAATACAGATGGGAGCACAAATTGAAAAAAGATTCTTAAATCACGCTTATTCATTTCTACCTCCTGCCCTTATTAGTCTATATATGTACTTTATATAGCATAGTCCATATATTTACTAAATGTCAAATACTTTTTTAAAATTTTTCTTTATTATTTCTTGACTAAAGCAATAATAAGTACCATTATAGTATATATAGTTACTATAATAAAATCTAAAAGGAGTATAATAATGACTATAATGGACAAATTAGTATTTTATATGGTACTCATTATTATTTTTGAAACCATCCTGGAATGTCTGCGGAGGCCCTTCGACCATCTGGTTTTAGGTGTAAATTGGTTAGGAACTATCACGAAATAATATGTATAGATTGCGCAGGATAAATTTGTATAGGCCTGCTTTCATACATGACCCGGAGCTCTTACTCCTGGTCGAACCTACCAGCGGCTATCAGGAAGAGTTTGTGATTATGGGCTTTCTTGCAATCGCTTTATATGCGATTGGTATTGTATGGTTTTAAAAGAAAGACCTGCCGCTGTAAATAAGAAAATTCTTGCAATCAGTATTCCAGTATACTATAATAACCTTTGAAAAGACTGGATAAAAGTAACAGGGCGGCTTGTCTGAACTGTCGCGGATAAGAAACAATACATTGAAATAAGGAGGAGATGCTATGCTGACTGATGAAGAAAAATTGTGGCAAGTATGGGGGCAGGCAGGTTCACTATATGATTTTTGGGCTGCTTCTAAGAACATCAATTACTATCTGCTCTTTGTCCTGTACACCCTGGATGGACAAAAGACCATGACACAGAAAAAGATCTGCAATTCTACAGGTCTGACAAAGCAGACGGTAAATAATGTGATTCGTTCCTTGAAAAAAGAAGGGTATGTGACCCTCTCACCAGGTACCGGAGACAAACGCGAAAAACAGGTTTCCTTAACGGAAAAAGGTGCTTCTTATGCACGGGAATTACTGGTGCCGCTTAATGAGCTGGAACACCGCGTACTGCAGATCATGGGAAACGACAGAGTACAGCAGATGGTTGATTCCATCACTTTGTATAATACGATCTTTGAAAAAGAAATGGCACGAAAATTAGAGAACGAATAGGCGGTCCACTTGTGATTGAAGATTTCAGGACGGCAGATCAGTCAGATCGGTCAGAGTTTACCGGAATATTCTCTATGCTGTGTAGCGCCACAATTCATAAACCATATTTACCGAAGTAAAACTTTTCGCAACCCCGCCCTTTAAATTTACCACTTACTCAACCGAACAAGTCCGGTCTGTTTCCATTAGATCAATAATAGTCTGATAGGTAATCTCCCTGACAGTAGTTATGCCCTGATCAAAAAGCAGTAAAAGGGCCTCTGAACAGATGATGCGTGTGTATTCCAAAGTCCGGGCAGTGTATTTATTGCTGCAATCGTCAAGATAACTGTCCAATTCATCCCTCAATGTGTCCGGGAGTTTATGGTAATGTGAACGGTTGAGATATAAATACCGGTCAGATATCGTGCCGGTTTCTGCCATTTCTTCCAATTGAAAGATATATTGCATTCTGCGGGGCTCAGCGTCCACTGATGCGTTTTAGAGTGGCCACCTTGCGGAGCAAAACGGCCGCTCGTTTGACGGTAATTATCGTCTATTAATCATAATCGTGTAATGCTTGGTTGCCCTCTTTACGATAGAGTTCGCTGATATCTCATCGTTCATAATCATTGGCTTCCAGTTTTCCGGTGCCCTTTGAGAACAGATGATGGTACTTTTCTGTCTCTCTGACCTGCCCTCCAATAGTGCAAATAAAATCTTGATCTCTGCCTCATCTTCAATTGTGTGAAGAAGAAAATCATCCAATATCAAAATATCCTGTTTGAACAATCCAGCTATTTTCCGCTCGTATTTACCGTAATCCAGCTGCTTCTGTGATGAAAGACTTTCCAGCAGTTCCTCACAGTGGAAATATCCTACCCGGTAATCCATACACGCTTTTATGCCGATTGCCTTTGCCAGATAGGTTTTTCCAGTGTCAGATGCGCCCAGAATGCAAATGTTAAAACCTTTTGGAACAAATTCCAGTGTTGACAAGAGTTGCGGAATTCCAGGCGGCAAGTATTCCCTTTCCCTGGAATCCTTACAGTTCTCAATCTCTGCGGGGCATCCTATGAGCTTTGCCGAACGAAGACGGTTATTTATCCGTTTACTGATTTTATCCCTGTATTCAGGAGATATAAGCTCTGAGAGCAGCGTAAGGTGGTCCATCTCAAGGAATCCAGGAGAAGCGTAGAGCTTATCCAGTTCCGCTGCCATATTGGGCAGTCCCAGCTCGTTTAATTCATCCACAAGCGTATTCAGAAGGTTGCTTCCAGTGAGCATTACTGGGCACCTCCCCTCTGCCTGTCTGCCAGCTCCTTGCTGCGGCTTAAAAGCTTATTTATATCCGTTGCATCGGAGTTCATGGCGTATCCGCCTTTTTCTGCCGGAGCAGCACCGCCTTTGCGAACCTCTACACCCATTTCATTCGCGACCGCGGGAATGGTGTTCTTTATGAATGTATATGTGGTTTTTCCACAATCAATGGCACGGCGGCAACATTCCTCCAATACAGGCTTCCCATATTTGCTGCTAAAGTTGACTACACCGAGGCACATACGGTATGTCTGGACCTCATATTTGCGGCACTTAAGGATGCTTTGGATGACCGCCTCCGTCGATGCCCCTACGAGCCTTGCCTTATTAATAAAAAATGCCGCGTTCCATTGACCATACCCCGGATAGTTAGCAGGAAGATCATCGGGATTTGTGGACCATTTGCCCTTATACTCCGCACGGGGCCATTCACACAGGAATTCGCCCTGCTTGCTATAAATACGTACAAAGGATGCTGTCGCTTTTATCAAAACTTCCTTATGCACATATTTCTTATTTACGCTATAATAAGCATTGTCAAAGCGGACATGGAAATCGCTTGATACTTTTGCCGTCCGTCTCTCCGTGTACTCATAATGCACGGAGGGAAGCGGCATCAACTCCATTCTTTCTTCTTGCCAGTAGAAGTATCTGTTATGTTCCTTTTTCTTAAAAGGTTCCTTATTTAGTTGATCAAGAAAACCCCTTAAATCCTGATTGAACTGCTCTAGGGAAAAATACTGGCGTTCTTCCATTTCATGAAAAAAGCCCTTTTCTAAAATACCCACTGCATTTTCGACAGAACTCTTATACTTCGGTTTGCGAACCTTCGCAGGCAGGATAACCGTCTGGTTATGTTCCGCCCATTCAGCATAATCCTTATTAAGCTCTGGTGCGATCCAATCCTTGTTTGCAATAACGGCCTGCTTGCAGTTATCACAGATTACAATTGCAGGGACTCCGCCAAAGTAGTCCAGAGCGTGGTTGTTCACATCAATCCAATGAGGCTCCTTTGTTGAAAGCATGCCTTCTGCATAGATGTATTGGGAATAGGGTAGAATGGCAACGAATACAACGGCCATATAGATCTCACCAGTTAATGGATCCGTGATACCAAAAGTCTTTCCGGCGAAGTCTACCTCCATCTTCTCGCCGATGACAGCATTGAAATGTAAGGTCTCCGTATTTTCTTCGCACCATTCGGAGTAATGTTCGCAGAACTGACGATACTGGTAATAACGTCTACCTGTCTCCTCGCACTTCTTCTTATACCTGTTCCAGAGAAATACCAGTGTCATGTTCTTTCTGGTGGAGAGCTGCCTGTGCACATCCTCGTAATCAGGATATTCGATATTCGGATTTCTGCCATTGTTTCCAGGCGGGTTTCCATACACCAGTTCAGCTATTCCATAGTTGGTAATACCGTTAGGGAGTGGATAGCTGATGGCATTGCACTCCTCAAATGATTTCAGGAACTCATTGACTCCTGACTTGCTGGCACCAATCTGTTTAGCAATCTCTCTGCCAGACAGATTCAACGCATAGCGTTTGATAATGATTGTTCTGTAGTCAAGCATTCATTATCCTCCTTCAAATGGATTTATTTACCTCTTTAAAAGGCATAGCTCCATTATGAAAGGATTCAATTTATAAAAGCAACGGCCTGCGGCCGATTAGCTTCGCATTGCGGCCGTTTTGCTCCGCAAAACCGGCCGTTGGGTGTCGCAATATGCAGATATATTGTTTCCAGACCTCATATCTTTGGCTTGGATATTCACTTTTAATAAGTGAAAGCCATTCATCTCTTGCTTTTTCTGAATATTCCTGTCTGATTTAAGAATTCCTCCAAAGAATCATAGGAATCTTTATGAGACCACCGGCTGCTGGAACATTCTTTCTTTTCTTTTAGTAGAGACATTACTGCGTCAACAGTTGTTTGGTAATCCATGAAATCACCATCCTTTCAAAAATTTATAGTGATTTCATTATCGCACAAATATTTTTATCCTCATACTCTTGAGCTAAATAGCTTATAAATAGGGGATGTATCAAAAAGATGAGGATAAAAATATCGTGAGAATAAGCCTGTGATCAGATAGAGCGTAAGTAAGAAATAATCCGTACCCGTTCATAAATCTATACATTTGGTAAAATATGTCCTAAAGATGAATATCGTTTCATCCGCACTTTGAAAAAAATCCACCTAACAGTTTCTGCTAAGTGGGTGTGCCCTCTGAGCGTTTGGTACGACAGTTTTCCGGTATTGTTTCAGACCATGGCAATAGTGGAAGAATCTCTTCTTTTGTCGGAATTGGCGCCAGATCTTTCATCTTTTCCGATAGATAGGTCAGATAATCATAAGGCTTGAGTCCGTTTAGGATTGCCGTTTCTGTTATGCTATATACGGTTGCACTGGCCTCTGCTCCTTTGATGCTCTTGGAAAACAGCCAGTTGCGGCGTCCTACTGCAAAGTTTTTAATGGCTCTCTCTGCGGCCGTATTATCAATACTCAAATGCCCATCATCTAAGTATCTTCTTAGGTATTGCTTCTGGTTTATCGTATACAAAACCGCTTCTCCTATTTTCGATGACCGGTCTACAGCATCCTCCAGAGAATGTAGCCACTCAAATAAGGCATCTAAAAGCGGTTTTGACTGCTTTTGACGCTCAGTATATTTTTCCTCCGGCGATTTGCCGCGGATCATTTCTTCTATCTTATAGAGCATGCCGATCCGCTCCATTGCCTGATATGCAGTT